>Ga0137427_10000438_pt1 | contig 21551 bp, 19 predicted proteins | sample EasRivERMZT700_2_FD_102309 | JGI IMG/M metagenome (GOLD analysis project Ga0137427, IMG submission 102309) | Soil microbial communities from meander-bound floodplain in the East River, Colorado, USA - East River MetaG ERMZT700_2 | ecosystem: Environmental > Terrestrial > Soil > Floodplain ...
AATTCGGGGGTCAGACGTATCTGGCACCTACGGTGCCAGATACGTCTGACCCCCGAATTCTCCCCCTGGTTGCCGGCTTACCCCAGATAATCGGGAAGGAGTTCTTCCTCCTTGACGGAACCTGACTCCTTCGCCAGACGATACGCACGCGCGTTGGGACGAGAGCTGACAATACGATGCAGTTCCTCGCCGATGTAATGGAGGGCGACGCCGTCATCACAGGCCAGACCCGGGCCGATCTGGTTCGACGACAGTAGTCGATGAAACGACGGACGTCGGTTCGCTTCGCCATCATAGTGTGGACAGTTCGAACCTTTGAGAAACCCGAGACATTTTAGAGGCGTCAGCGGACCGGGTATCGAATCCGTAATTCCTTCCTCGAACCAGCAGATCGACCCTGCGCTGATCCCGGCCATGACGATTCCCTTCTCCCATGCTTCACGCATGATCAGGTCGAGTCCCACTCGCGCCAAAGTACCAGCAGGTTCCTGGTGTTGCCCCCTCCGACATAGATCACATCTTTCGACAGCACGTACTCGCGCCAGTCACCCAGGGGGCCATTGAACACAGACAGATACGAAGGCTCACAATTCAGAGTCCGGAAGGATGCCAGAAACCGCTCGATATAACCGATGGAGTCCCCGCTTGCCGTTCCCACAAAGGATACTCTGGGCCGCGGCTTGCCCGTCTGCGCCAGGACGTACCGGTCCAACAGAAGATTGTCCGGCTCCATTGAAAAACCGCCGCCACCCATCGCAATAATCTGTTTCGACCCCGCCACGGGTTCGAGATTGTAGCCGAATTTTAGTAAGATGCCGACCGGAGACGACGAACGATCATGAAATACATTTTCGCTTTCATACTATTCATTGGAATTTCGGCCCTGATGCTGGCCCAGACCGAAGAGGCGCTCTGGCCGGGCGCGAAGTACGATCCCGCCATTCCGACGTTGAAACAGGTTGTCGGTCACGATCCAGGTAAAGAAATCACATCGCCCGAGCAGGTGGGTCAATATCTGCAGGCGCTCGCCAAGGCCGTTCCGTCGAGGACCCGTCTGACTGAATACGCGCGCACATGGGAAGGCCGTCCACTTTGGCTCATGGCCATCGGAAGCGCCGACCGCATATCCCGGCTCGATCAGTTTAAGGCCGACCGCAAACGCCTCGCGGACCCGCGCGGTATCCAACCGGCCGAAGGAGACCGCCTGGCGCGTGAACTGCCCGTCGTCGTGTGGCTTGCTCACGGCGTGCACGGCAACGAGATCTCTTCTTCCGATGCCGCGCTGCAGGAAGCCTATCACCTGCTTGCGGCACGCGACGATGCCGACATGGACCTCGTCCAGCGCAACGTGGTTGTGCTGATCGATCCCATGCAGAACCCCGATGGCCGCGCCCGCTTCCTCTTCCAGAACATGCAGGCCCGCGCGATGACGCCGGATCCGGCTCCCTACAACGCCGAGCACGACGAGCCGTGGCCGGGAGGTCGCTCCAATCATTATCTATTCGACATGAATCGTGACTGGTTCGTACAGTCTCAGCCGGAGACGCGCGGTCGCGTTCAGGTCTTCCGCGACTTCTATCCGGAAGTAACCGTCGACTTACACGAACAGGGCGGCGACAACACCTACTACTTTGCGCCGCCGGCCAATCCGCTGAATCCACATATGACCGAAAGCCAGATCGCCGGCTTCGAACTTTTCGGCCGGGCCAATGCCGCACGCTTCGATCAACGCGGCTGGCTCTACTTCATTCGCGAAGTTTACGACGCGTTCTTCCCCGGATACGGCGACTCATGGCCAACCTTCCAGGGCTCGATCGGCATGACGTACGAACAGGCATCGGCGCGAAGTCTCTCGTTCGCGCGCAGCGACGACTCGACGATGACGTATCGCGACGGCGTCATGCATCACTTCAACGCCGCGATCACAACGGTGATCACCGCAGCGAAAAATCGGGAGCGGCTTGTCCGCAGCCTCCTTGAGTATCGTCGAACGGCGATCACCGAAGGTGAGAAAGGACCGGTTCGCGAATACGTGCTCGTGCCCGGACATGACCCATCGCGAGCCGACAAACTGGCGCGTAATCTCGCCACACAAGGCATTGAGGTCCGGCGCGCTGAAGAACCGGTCCGCATCAATAATCGGCAGCTTCCTGCCGGCACTTACCTCGTTTCTCACGCCCAGCCTGCGGGACGGTTGATCCGCAACCTGCTCGATCCGAAAACCGAACAGCCGCAGGACTTCATCAAACGTCAGGAGGAACGTCGAGCGCGACGACAGCCCGACGAGATCTACGACATCACCGCGTGGAATCTTCCGCATCTCTTCGACGTCGAGCTGGTCACGAGTTCCAACGCGATCACGGTCAAGTCATCACCAGTACCGATGGCGTATGATGCGCCGCCAACACCAAAGTCGTTCAAGCAGGCCCAGGTCGGGTACCTCGTACCGTGGGGAACCGCAGCGGCAGCGCTGACCGTCGACGCGCTGCAGCAGGGCATTCGCATGCGAAGTGTCGGCGGGACGTTCACGTTGAACGGGCGTCAGTATCCGATCGGGACTGCGCTCGTCCGACCTGTGGACAATTCTGCCGACCTTCACGCTCGCTTGACCGCGCTGGCCACCAAGCATGGCGCGGAGGTCGTGCCGATCGATTCGACGTATGTTGAAGCCGGGACGTCGCTGGGAAGCAGTTCGAACGCGTTTCTCAAGCGTCCGCGGATCCTGCTGGCCTGGGACACGCCGACCACATCCACATCCGCCGGCTGGACGCGGTACGTGCTCGAGCGTCGGTTCAATCAACCCGTGACCGCCGTCCGCGCCGCGTCGCTGGCTCGCGCAAACTTCGCGGATTACGATGTCATCGTTCTGCCTTCCGGCAATTTTGCCGGCGTGATCGGCGAGCCCGTGCTCAATCGAATCAAGGACTGGCTGCGTTCAGGCGGGACCCTGGTGACGATCGCGGAAGCCAGTCGATGGGCAACGGGAACCAACGTCGGACTGCTCGACACGACGGCGCTGCTCAAGGACGGTCGACCCGACGTTCCGGCAACGGGTGGCGCGGCCGGCGCCGGATCGGGCGCGGCGGCAGCGCGACCGTTCGATTACGACAAGGCGATTCTGCCCGATCGTGAACGTCCGGAGCCGCAGCCCGGAGCGATTCTCTATGTCAGCATCGATACGGACCATTGGCTGAGCGCAGGGCAGGACAGCGAGACGCAGATCATGATCGAGGGTGCCCGCGTGTTTGCGCCGATCAAGTTAAACAGCGGACGGAACGTTGGTGTTTACGGGAAGAAGGAGCGGCTCATCGCATCAGGTCTGATATGGCCGGAAGGCCAGGAACTGCTGGTGCAAAAAGCGTACGCTATGCATCAGCCGTTCGGGTCCGGCCACGTCATCGCCTTTGCAGAGGACCCGAATTACCGCGCATTCACCGAAGCGAGCATGCTGCTCTTCATGAACGCCGTCCTGCTAGGCCCCGGCTATTAGGGGGGAAATTCGGGGTCAGACGTATCTGGCACCTGCGGTGCCAGATACGTCTGACCCCGAATTTCCCCCCGCAATCGACGGCAGGATCGAGACCGTGTCGCCCGACTTCACTTCCGTGTCGAGCTCGCGTTTGTCCCGGATATTGTCTTCGTTGACGTAGACGTTGATGAAGCGTTTGACGGCCTGGCCATCGAGCAGACGATCCGCGAATCCCTTGTGTTGCGCGTCCAGCTTGCGAAGCACTTCGCCCACCGTCGCGCCTTCGACCTTAACCTCCGCCTGACCGCCGGCCAGTGGCCGCAACGGCGACGGGATCTTCACGGTAACACTCATTTCCTGGCTTCTCCTTCTATGACGAGCGGCTCTTCGTAAAACTTCCGCTCGCTCTCGTTCAGGAGCCAGCTATTCGCGCTGGCAACAGTTCCCTTCCGAACCGAGATGATGACATATGAATAATTCGGCCACGCCCGATCCGTGTCCGTCTGCGACGGCCGCGACGGGTGATCCGGGTGCGAATGATAGATTCCGATGATGTCCCACGGACTGTTCTCAAACTCACGCGTGGTTTTCAGCATGTCGAGCGGATCCATTTCGTATCGATCATGCGCCCGCTCGGTATTGAGGTTCCTGCACTTTCGAAACGTGTGAACCTCCCGCAAATCACCCTGCATCGTTCCGATCATCAATCCGCAACATTCATTCGGATATGAAGATTCAGTATGATCGTAAATCTCTCTTAAAACGGTCTCAGGGATTCTAAGCATGTCCTATACATCTCGCTGGGTCGATACCACAACCGCGCCGCCACAGAACTTGTTCATGCCGGAGGCGAATTCCTCCAACGGGATCGCTGTCCCCGGCGGCGCAAAAGTGATCCAGAGGATATGATTGCAACCCTCTCCGACTCTCGTGCGCATGGAGTCCGAGATCGGACTTCCAAACGGGCCTTCGGCATCGATCAATAAAGGGAAATGCGTCAGGTTCAGCCGGTCGCGACCGATACCTTCATATGACTCCCCTTCCCGACCGATTCGCCATTCGATGGGTGGCTTGAGCTTTGCGGCATCATAAAGACCCATCGGACACAGCATCCTCAGAGAGAAATAATTTATCAGATCGACGACCGAGTTGATCAGATACAGTCCTTTTGCCTTGACCGCGCGCCGCAGCAGCGCCTCCGAAGACGGCCGGTAACGCGTGGGATCCAGGCCCGATCTGTGAAAGATCGCCCGGACCTTTCGGACAGTGTCGATTTCGCCCAGCGGCGCATCCTTATATCTGGCAGCCATGTCCGCCGCCAAACCATTCAACAGGCCTTTAAGCTCGTCCGATGACTCGGTTACGCCTATACCGTTCATCTCCAGAACGCCTAGCCGGGCGACGCCTTTGAACTCTGGAGCGATGTTTGGAACTTCGAAAGCCATCGCACCGTAGTATATAAGGTACAGCGATGAGCATAGGCATACCCCAATGGGCGGAGCAGATGCGCGACTTGTTCAAATCCGGCTCCGTCTCGCAGTTCGTTATTCATGGAAACATCTTCGACGTGATTCCCGTAGGCGATCCCAAGCCGGGCCTGCTTTCCGTCAAAGCCTTTCTCGAAGAAGTGATGTTCGATTCCTACGACGTGGTTGTGCACTACGACCGCGGACGTGGAATCCGCGTCAAGAAAGGCGCCGACGAATGGAACCGGTGGCTCGACGATGCGCTGGGCCCTGAAACCAATCGACTGCTTTTCCTCCGCGATCCCGGGTCGGCGCTGGAACTCATCGATCGGTTCCTGTTCCGAACTCTCAATCTCGCGGCCTTACGAAAGAATGAACAGGCCTCACAAAGAGTTGCGGTGATTATCGAGTTCGCCGAGTTCGTCGTTCCGCGCGGCGATCCCGTCGATCTCGGCGGCCACCTGGGCGCCAATGTTCTAAAGGTTCTTGGCTGGGCGAACGATCCCGCCATCCGTCATTCGAATATGGTCACCGTTCTCGTCGCGGAAGGCCTCCACGACTTGAATTCGCTGGTGGTGGAGAATCCTCATGTCTCAGCTCTCGAGATTCCGCTGCCGGATGAAGCCGAGATGCTCGAGTACCTTCAGGTGCTGTCGAACTCCCAATTGACCGAACTTCCGGCGCGCTGTGAGCTGCCGATGGACATCGTCGCAAAACGGCTGACCGGTGTCAGCCGCGTCGGAGCGCGTAAGATCCTTTCCGTGCCGGTGGTTCACGGTCGGACCATAACCGCCGACTGGCTCGCCAAGATGAAGCGGGAGTTGATCGAGAAGGAATGTCAGGGCCTCCTCGACTTCCTGGAATCGCCGTTCACTTTAGATCACGTTGCCGGTCACGAACCCGTGAAGTCGTGGCTGCGCGAGGATACGCAGCTGCTGCGCCGCGGAGTTCTACATTCGCTGCCGATGGGATATCTCATCACCGGACGTATCGGAACGGGAAAAACCTTTCTCGTCCAGTGTTGGGCGGGGGAACTCGGCATTCCGTGCGTCGTCTTCAAGAATTTCAGAGACAAGTGGGTCGGAGCGACCGAGTCGAATCTCGAAAAGATCTTCTCGATACTGCATGCGCTGGGACAGGTTGTCGTGTTCGTTGACGAGGCCGATCAGGCAACAGGTAAACGCGGCGGCGGCGACGACAGCGGCCTGTCGGGACGAGTGTATTCGATGCTGGCGAAGGAAATGTCGGATACGCGAAATCGGGGCAGGATCATTTGGGTGTTCGCAACGTCGAGGCCGGATCTGGTTGAGGTGGATTTGAAGCGTCAGGGACGCCTGGACGTTCATATTCCGCTCTTTCCACCACAGACGCCTGATGAGGTTCGCGCGCTATTTGTTTCGGTCGCGAAGAAACTGAAGTTTCCTCTAACGCCCGCCGATATTCCCGCATTGCCCGATACCGTTGTGCTTGGTGGAAATGAAATCGAAGGGATCCTGGTGCGCGCTTTGCGTACCTACGAACTTGCGGATCCGCGGCCTTTGCTCCGCGACGTACTCGCTACTGTGATCAAGGACGTTCGGCCAAATGCGCACGTGCGCAAGCTGGAGTACATGGACATGGTGGCGATTAAAGAGTGCACGGATGCACGCTTTCTTCCCGGCCGCTATGCATCGTTGACGCCTGAAGAGGTGGAGGCGCGAATCGATGAGCTGAGCCGGTTTGTGATGTAGAATCGGCGTTTCACTTGGGAGGACTATGGCAATCTTTGCTCGTGTTGGCAGACTCGTTCGTGGCTTCCTCTCCCTTTTCATCACCAGCCTTGAGGAAAAGAATCCTGAGGCGTTGATGGAGGAAGCCCGGCAAGAGTTCCGCGACAAGATGGCGCAATACAATCTGGCCCTTGCGCGAATGGCTGGTGTTGCCGAGAGGTTGAAGAACCAGATTAAGGTCAAGGCGAACAAGGCTCTGGATCTTGAGCGCCGGGTTCTGGCGAATCATTCGGCCGGAAACATGGAACTGGCGGGATCGCTCGCCCGCGAACTCCAGGAACTGAAGGCCGATCTGACCGTGGACACCCTGGAACTCACCGATACCGAGGCCGCGTATCAGGCGAACCTGCGCCAGGCCAAAGTCACGCAGAAGGAATTCGAGGACAAGGTGCGGCACCTCGAGAAACAGCTCTCGCAGGTGAAGATCAAGGAAGCTCAGGCCGAAGCAGCCGCCGCTCTGGGAAACGTCGCGTTCAAGGTCGGCGATCTTGGCGACTCGATGAAAGCTGTGGATGAAGTACTCGCCAAACGATACGAAGAAGCGGCTGGCAAGGCGCGGGTGGCAAAGGACCTCGTGGACATGAACAAGCTGCAGGAGAAAGAAGGCGAGCGTCGAGCGCTGGAGCAGACCGCGTTGGCCGAGTTCCTCGCCAGCCAGGGTATTCAAACTCCGGGAACGACCGAAAAGACAGCCGCAACGAAAGAGATCGGCCCCGCGTGACAATTCGGGGGTCAGACGTATCGTTCACCTAATCTGATTAGGTGAACGATACGTCTGACCCCCGAATTTCCGGGAGAAAACCTTGGCGCTTCCAACCTATTTTATTTCCCGCTCGGATCGGCAGTCCGCAGCTCAGGCGATGCAGGACGTCTCCGAGTCCGTTCATGTCGTGGACGTTTTTCGCACGCTGGAGGAGCCAGACCGATACCACGAATGGATGGTTACTGTGGATGCGCTTGGCCGCGTCCATGCGTTTCGTGCGGAGAATCGGGACACCTTTCCTGAAGTGCTGCAATCCGAGCTTGCCTATCAGGAACTCATCTCCTCAAGCAATCGGCGGGTCCTGCAGTTGAAAGAGTTCTTCCTGATAGGTGCGCGATACCTCGATCAACCGGCTCAGGCCCCCGGCCCCAACGATCCCGTGCATCTTTACGGAACTTTGTACGGGCCTTATCGCAATGTGCAGGACGCGGGAGTCGAAGCCTTCGAGGGTCAGTTGACGCTTACCCGGGCAGACGTTCTCGAAGCATTACTACTCGGCGCTCCGCATGCTTTTCGATACCCGAGCCCATCGGGCGAAGACCGCAGCGCACCCGGCTGCCTTCACATGATGTTGCCTGCCGACCGCGAAGAGACCATCAGCCAGGGACGCGGCGTCGCGCTGGCGTACCTGCTGATGCCTTCTGATCTCATGCTTGCCGATGCGGCGAATGAATTACTCGCGGCGCAAACGATCTACGAATTGCTGAGTGCGTTAAAACAGGATCTTCGTAAAGACAACGTCAAACATTCGCTGTCCTCCCTGACGCTTCCGGTTCCAAGCCGGGCGGTTCTCGAAAGGCAGCTCCAGGCAGAGGGTTACACGATCGAAGGAAACGAAGCGATCCGAACCTCAACCTCCAAAGGCTTCACGGGATTTCTCGCGGCGGTGTTCGGCGTCAATGAGAAACGGCTTCAGCTTCCGCCTGAAGGCCGGCTCGAGGATTTCCTGCGCATTGCGCATGTGACATTATCGGCTTTACCGGGATGGCCGACCCCACGCGCGATCGCACTCAGAGCCCGGACGAATCCGCAAGCGAAGACGCCCTTCACGCAAAAGATCCCAGTGGTGACCGCGACACCCGCACCCGCTCCTGCACCTGCTCCGGCAAGTCCCGCAAAACCAAAGGAAGTACCGCAGCGACCCGGACCTGTTTGGAAGAAGGGCGGAGGAACACCTCGCAAACAGGACTGGATGGACGACTTCGAAAAACCCCCAAAGAAATCAGAATCGCTGAAAGAACCGAAGAATGAGCCCAAGACCGAACGGACGAAAAAAACGCCAGAGGCCAAACCAGATTGGATGAAAGACTTCGAATAGGAGACTGCACATGGGACACGAACGACCAGTTGAACCGTTTTCTGATCTACACGTCGAGCACGGACGCGTGAGAGCGACGCTGCTTCACGATCCGACCGTCGAAGGCCTCGACATGGCGTTATACCTTGACGGCTCCGGCAGCATGAAGGATGAGTACGAATACAAAGGCAAGTCCGGGTTCCTCGAATGGTTGTTCGGCATCGAAAAGCCGGGCGAAAGCGAGGTTGAACCACAGGCTCAGTGGATGCTCGAGTATCTGGCCACCAAGGATCGCAATGGCTTGTTACGAGTCGCCTATTGGGCATGCGGCGCAGGAAGCGATCTCGAACTCATCGGCGAGCTCAAGGGCGTGGATGTGAAGGGGTATAAGTTTCCCGGTCCAAAGAGGCTCGGTAAAGGAACGCACCTTTACCCGGCATTAAAGGATTACGTCACTTATCTTAAGGAACAGTCTCAGAACGGCGCGCGACGAGGTTGCGCGGTCATCATTACGGACGGCGAACTGCATGATGCCGACAAGGTCAAGCAGTACTCCGCCCAACTCGCGAAGGAAATCGCGCAGGGGAAGCTGCCGATGATGAATTTCGTGCTTGTTGGAGTCGGCGATGGAGTCAACGAAGAGCAGCTTGAAGAGATATGCCACGAGGAATATCCCGGCGTCGGACATCTCTGGTGTCATCGAATTGCGGAAGAGATCAAACAGGTGGCTGAGCTTGTAGCCGTACTTGTCGACGAGAACATGACTGTCGCGGCGGGCGGCACAATTTATGACGACAAAGGACGCGTGCTCAAGATCTACGAGGGCCGGCTTCCGGCAGTTCTCGAATTCGATATTGCCGAAGGAGCGGAAAGTTTTACGCTCGAAGTGAACGGCCAGCGTTATACGCAGCCGATACCGGAAGAACACGACGAAGACGAGGACGACGACGACCATCACTGAAATCGGAGGATTCGATGTCGCACCACGAAACGATCGTCAAACCTTTCTCGGATGTGCACCGCATGGGAAACAGCATTCTGGCTACGTTGCTGCACGACCCCACAGTCGAAGGGCTTGACGTGGCGCTCTACATGGATGGATCCGCCAGCATGGAGGACGAGTACGGACCGCGCGGCGTGCTGGCGAAACTGGCTCCGGTAAAGAATCTCGTCGAGCCGCAGATGCGGTGGATGCTGGAGTATCTCGCAACGAAGGACCGGGACGGCATCCTTCGAGTCGCATATTGGGCAACCGGAGATGGATCACAGATCGAATTGATCGGCGACCTCGACGGCGCACAGGCGCAGAACTACAAATTCCCCGGCCCGAAGTTTTATGGCAAAGCCACAGTGTTGCTGCCGGTCCTTCGCGATTACGTGGCCCACATCCGAAACGAAGTCACCAAAGGCGCGCGGCGGGGATTGGCGGTGCTCATCACGGACAGCCAGCTTCACGACGGCGCCGATGTGCGGGCGTACTCGACCCAGGTCGCCAAAGAGATCCAGGCCGGACGTCTGCCGCGAATCAACTTTATCTTTGTCGGCGTTGGCGATCAGATCGACGAAGAGCAGATGGAGGAGATTTCTCACGACGAGTATCCGGGCGTTGGCCACTTGTGGTGCCATCGAGTCGCCGATCGGATGGAGGAGATGGCGGAACTGGTGGCTGTTCTCGTGGATGAAACGATGACGGTGGCCGCGGGCGGCACCATCTACGACGATCGTGGAAAGGTGCTGAAGGTCTACGAGGCCCGTCTACCCGCTGTTTTGGAGTTCGACATTCCGGCCGACTGCAAAAGCTTCACGCTGGAGGTTGCAGGCAATCGGTACACGCAGCCGATACCGGAAGAGCATGAAGAAGAACATGAAGGCGAGGAAGAGGGCGATCATGACGAGGAGCCTCCGGCCAGTCCTGAGCCGCGCTCCGGCCGGCACCGGCATTGAACTTTAGAAAGGGATTGCGAGGTAGCCATGTCTGGTTCTGATTCGAAACACAAAGAGCACGTACATGGGCCCGAGTGTGATCACAGCCATGAACACGAACACGGCCACGTCCATGGGCCGGATTGTAAGCATGACCACGGTCATGAGCACGAACATCATCATGAGGAACACGGCCACGTTCATGGGCCCGGCTGCCAGCATGGGCACGATCATGAGCTTGAACACGAACACCATCATCACCACGACGTTCCCGAGCGGGCTCCAGGCACGCGTCCCGCAGAAACCGGCGGTCATGCCTGCCAGTTGGAGTTGGGCGCAGTCATCCCGGGAGAAACGGACGAGTTTGGAAGGTCACAGAAGCTTGAGCAACTTCTCGAAGCACGTGCGGGCATAACCGACGTCCATATACGCCGTGATCTCGGTCATAACGAACTCTGTATTCACTATGATCCTGAGGAAGTGTCGCTCACCCAGGTACTGACTCTGGCGAGATCCACCGGCGCATCGATTTCCAAACGATATCAACAGAAAGCGGTTTTCGTTCGAGGCATGGAGTCCGCGCAATGCGGTTACCTGATCGAGCACGCGGTCGGGCGGGCGAAAGGTGTTCTGACTGCAAATGTTGCCTATGCCGCCGAACGCCTTGTCATCGAGTACGACAGCGAGACGACCAGCATGGGCGACATCGAGGCAAGGGTTCGCACGCTCGGTTACGAACTCGAGGAACCGGAACACGGTCATGCCTGCGCGTTTCATTCGCACGGTTCGGGTCTTGCGCCTAAACTCGAAATGCCACTTGTGCTGGCTTCAGGAGTTCTGATTGGCGCGGGCCTTGCGGTTCGAACATTCATGGATGCCGGAGTCGTTCCCAACGTTTTGTTCGCTGCGGCTTTAATGTGCGGCGGTTTCTTTCCGGTTCGTGGCGCCATCAAATCCATTCGTCAGGGTATCGTTGATATCGAAACGCTGATGGTTCTTGCCGGTGTCGGAGCTTGTTTTTTGGGCGCCTGGTTTGAGGGCGCGTTTCTTCTGTTTCTCTTCACTCTTGGCCACAGCCTGGAACACCGCGCGATGGACCGCGCGCGACGAGCGATCGAAAAGCTGGCTCAACTGCGGCCCGCGCGAGCACGAGTCAAACACGGCGATCATGTCCACGAAACACCGGTGAACAAAGTGCAGCGCGGCGATGTGATCGTGATTCGTCCGGGCGATCGCGTTCCGCTGGACGGAATCATTCGCGAAGGAAAGTCGTCGCTGGATCAGGCAGCCGTCACGGGCGAGTCTGTTCCGGTAGCCAAAGAGGAGGGCTCGCAGGTTTTTGCCGGCACGGTCAACATGGACGGCGTGCTGGAAGTGGAAGTCACGAAGCTTTCGCAGGAGAGTGTGATCGCCAAGATTGTGGACATGGTTTCGGAAGCCGAAGCGCAAAAGAGTCCCGCACAGCGCTTCGCTAAACGCGTCGAACGCCGGTTCGTCCCTATTGTTCTGGTGGCTGCACCTGCTTTTTCAGTGATCCTTTACTTCATGGGCTTTGGAATTACGGAGTCGGTGCTCCGAGGAATCTCGATGCTGGTGGCTGCATCGCCTTGCGCATTGGCGATATCCACGCCAGCCGCCGTTCTTTCTGCTGTTGGCAGGGCTGCTCGCGGCGGCGTTCTAATTAAGGGAGGCGCTTACCTCGAGTCGCTGGGTAAGCTGAACGCTATCGCTTTTGACAAGACCGGGACGCTCACTCACGGAAAACCGAAAGTGGTCAGTGTGAAACCAGCCGCCGGTGTCAGCGAAGCGGAGTTGATAAGCGCCGCAGCTTGTGCAGAGTCGCATTCCTCACATCCGATCGCGAAGGCTATTCTCGCTTTTGCCAAAGAACGCCAAAGCGAGATCCTGTCGGCAGACAACTGCCAGGCCGTCCACGGGAAAGGACTAAAAGCAGTTTGGAACGGAGAGCCGCTTTGGGTCGGCAATGTTCAGTTATTCGAGGGCGAAGGCATAACGGACGAAATCACGAAGCTGGTGCACGACCTCGAGACCGCGGGACAAACGACGATGGTCGTCCGGCACGGTAGACGTTTTCTGGGCGTCATGGGTGTGGCGGACACGGTTCGCAACGAGTCCAGGAAAGCGCTAATCGCTTTGAAGGCGATGGGCGTGCAGAAGATGATCATGCTCTCCGGAGACAATGTTCGCGTCGCGCGAGCGATTGCGGCCGAGGTTGGTTTGGATGAAGCTCGCGCTCAGTTGCTGCCGGAGAACAAGGTCCACGCACTTCGAGAATTGGCGCGGAACGGACATGTGGCCATGGTTGGTGACGGCGTTAATGATGCGCCCGCGCTAGCGGCAGCGTCGGTCGGCATAGCGATGGGAGGCGCAGGATCGGACGTCGCATTGGAGACGGCCGACGCGATTCTGATGAGCGACGATCTGAGCCGGCTGCCCTTTGCGATCAAGTTATCAAGAGCCGCGACCAGTGTTGTCCGCCAGAATCTGGTCATATCGCTCGGTGTAAGTGCCATTTTGATTGTAGCGTCCATCTTCGGCTGGGTGCGGATCAGCGACGCCGTCGTCCTGCATGAGGGCAGCACGCTTGTCGTCGTGCTTAATGGTCTGCGGCTTATGGGCTTCCGCGGGTAAGGAGAGACTAATCTGACAAATCCGCAAATCCACAAATCCGTAAATCCCAATCCGAGGAGACGAGCAGCATTCTCCTCGGATTGGGATTTACGGATTTGTGGATTTGCGGATTTGTCAGATTAGTCTCCCTTCCATGGACCTCGGATGGTTCCCCGCTACCGATATACTCTCTTGCTGTGATACGCGACTTCTTCGGACCCGGTGGTTTACTCGAACAGCGCTTGTCGGACTACGAGTACCGGTCATCGCAGATCCGGATGGCCGAGTCCGTTTCGAAAGCTCTGGAAGAACAGAACCACGTCATCATCGAGGCCGGCACTGGAACCGGCAAGACTCTCGCTTATTTGCTGCCGGCTTTGCTTTACGGACGGCGAATTCTGGTTTCCACCGGTACCAAGACGCTTCAGGATCAGATCTTCTACAAAGACATTCCGCTGCTCGAGACCGTTCTTGAACGGCCGATTCGCGCCGCATATCTGAAGGGCCGAAACAATTATCTTTGCCGGCTGAAGCTCGAAGGCCAGTTCGCGGAAGGACTCTTCACGCCTCGCGAACTTCCGGTCTTTCAGGAAATCGTCGAGTGGGCGCAGGAGACGGAGACCGGCGACCGCGCAGAACTCGGCACCGTCGGGGACGATTCCGAGTTGTGGTCACGCATCGATGCGCGGCGCGACAAGTGTCTCGGCTCGAAGTGCAGGGAGTACGACCGATGTTTTTTGACGCTCATGCGTCAGAAGGCGATGGAGTCCGACATTGTGGTCGTGAACCATCATTTGTTTTTCGCCGATCTCAACATCCGGCAGGACGACACCGCGGGAATCCTTCCGGACTACAGCGCGGTGATCTTTGACGAGGCCCACGAGCTCGAGGACATCGCGACGGAGTATTTCGGCTACCACGTCAGCAACTATCGCGTTCATGAGTTCGTGTACGATGCGCGAAAGCTGATTGAACGGTCGGAAGAAACGACTTTCGACGGCGAAATCGATAGCGTTTCGCGGGCGTCGGAGCGCTTCTTCAATGCATTTGCCATGGTCCGGGAGGGCCGACAGCCGGTTCCCGGCCTGGAAGGCATCGATCACCTGATCGGCTCGTTACAGGAAGCGCGGACCAGACTCAAGAAGCAACACGACCGTGCCGGTGAATGGGACAACATGGCACGACGGGCAGGAGAAATCGCTGACGAACTGGAAGTTTTTCGTAGCGGCGAGCTCGAAAACTACGTGTCGTGGATTGAGCGTCGAGGCCGAGGCATTTTTCTGGAGGCTTGCCCCATTGACGTTTCGGGCATGTTGAGCGAGCGGCTTTTCGCGCGCGTGCCCAGTTGCGTATTGACGTCGGCGACGCTCACGGTTGGCGAACGTTTCGAATACATTCGGGGTCGACTAGGGTTATCCGAAGCCCGGGAACTCGCGCTGAGCACGGAATTCAACGTCCGCAGTCAGGCTCTCCTTTACGTTCCGAAACGATTACCCGACTATCGTGATCCCACGTACTTGAATCGGGCCGTCGAAGAGATTCGCGCGATACTGCGGGCGTCGCATGGACGAGCTTTCGTTTTGTTCACGAGTTACCAGCAAATGTTCGCCGCATTCGAGTTGCTCTCCGAGGATCTGCCTTATCCCTGCATGATTCAGGGCAAAGGAACAAGCAAGAGCCGGCTGCTCGAGGAATTCAAGATGACGCCGAACGCCGTGCTGTTTGCCACCTCGAGTTTTTGGCAAGGCGTGGATGTGAAGGGAGAAGCGCTCAGCGCCGTGATCATCGATAAGCTGCCGTTCCAGGTGCCTTCCGATCCGCTCGTCGCCGCGCGGTCGGGACAAATCGAACGCGAAGGCGGCAGCGCTTTCTCGGAATATCAGGTGCCGAATGCCGTGCTTCGGTTGAAACAAGGATTGGGGCGGCTGATCCGCTCGAAATCGGATCGCGGCATCCTGGCGATCCTCGACAATCGGCTGAGCACGAAAGGTTACGGAAAACTGTTTCTCGCGAGTCTGCCGGATTATCAGATAACGGATCGAGTAGAGGATCTTGCGCAGTTCATGTCCAAGTCGGTAGTATCGTCGTAATAGATCATTATGGGTTCGCGATTCGTTTTGATACTCGCCCTGGCCAGTGCTGCGTTGGCTCAGGGCATACCACCTCACACGGAGCTGCGTGTGGTTCGCGATCCTCGCCAACAGCTCCTGTTTGAATTCAGTGAAGCGCGGGGTCAATTCTCGGATGCTATAGAGGAACTTCGTTCGAACTTCTGGGTCGAAAAGAATCGAAAAAAGGCCGTCAAGACTATCGATCAGAAGGTGGACGTCTTTCTGCGGTATTTGCGTGTCGCCTCGACCGAACGTCCCACATTCGAGCCGGGAGATTTAAAGACCCTCACGCCGATGCAACTCGCTGCAGAAGCATTGAAATTGTCACAAAGTCTTCGATCGGAACTACGTCAGGTTGCGCGAACAGAGAACAACACCATCGTTCCCGTTTCACATTGGGAATTCCTGTACAAGGTCGAGTCCAATTTGCTGCGTCTGAAATGGATGGGTTCGCAATTGCGCTAGCTTGTGCGTAGTCCACGACGGGGCCCCTCGCTACCGCTCGGGTACTGTTGTCTCGCGCGCCGCTAAACAGTACCCGAGCGGTAGCGAGGGGCCCACCTCGAAAAACCGGCGGTCATAGGCCGCCGCTACAAGGCATACTGGAACGGTGAGAGTCACGGAGATTTTCTTTTCCGTACAGGGAGAGTCCACGCACGCAGGCAAGCCCTGCGTGTTTGTCCGGTTGACGGGGTGTTCGCTCCGCTGTGTCTGGTGCGATACCAAATACTCGTATTTCGGTGGCCAGGAAATGTCGCTTGACGGCGTGCTCGATACGATTTCGCGCTACCCGGCAAAGCTGGTCGAAGTAACGGGTGGCGAACCGCTGGAGCAGGACGAAGTTTATCCGCTGATGAAAGCGCTCCTGGAACGGAACTATACGGTGATGCTGGAAACGGGCGGGCACGTCAGGATCGATCGCGTGCCGGAGCAGGTGATCCGAATTATCGATATCAAGTGCCCGGACAGCGGCGAAGAGCACAAAAACGATTGGAGCAATCTACAGCTGGCATCGCCTCACGACGAATTCAAGTTCGTGATTGCGAGCCGGCGCGATTACGAATGGGCGCGCGAAGTGTTTCGGTCAAAACTTCAGAGCAAACCAAACGCGAGTTTTTTCTCGCCGTCTCACGACCAATTGTCCGCAAAAGATCTTGCGGGTTGGATTCTCGAGGACGGGCTGCAGGTACGGATTCAGCTACAGATTCACAAGTACATTTGGGGGTCCCACGCACGTGGGGTCTGACCCGTTGACATTTCTCAGCTAACCCAAATAAAATGCAGCGTTTGAGAGCAATGAACTCCGACACGCCCAAAGCCGTTATTTTGATGAGCGGAGGCATGGATAGTTGCGTAACCGCGGCTATTGCCAGTCGTACTTATCAGATAGCGGCATTGCATGCGAGCTACGGACAGCGAACCGAACGCCGCGAACTTGAGTCGTTTCACAGGTTAGCGGACCATTTTGGCGCCTTTGCCCGATTGGCGGTTCGGCTGGACTATTTCGCGGCCATTGGAGGGTCGAGTTTGACGGATACGCGTTTAACGGTTCCCGACGCGGATCTCTTAAACAAGGACATCCCAAACACGTATGTACCGTTTCGCAATGCGCACTTCTTATCCATAGCGACATCGTGGGCGGAAGTACTCGGTGCGGTGAAGATTTTCATAGGTGCCGTGTGGGAGGACAGTTCAGGATACCCGGATTGCCGGCCGGAGTACTACGAGGCGCTGAATCGATTGATTCGTCTCGGGACGAAGCCGGCTACGGATATCAAGGTAGTTACGCCGCTGATCTATCTATCGAAGCGCGAGATCGTCAAACAAGGGGTCGAACTTGACGCCCCTCTGGATCTGACGTGGTCGTGTTATCGAGAATCGGATCGGGCGTGTGGTGTTTGCGATAGTTGTGCGTTGCGCCTGCGCGCCTTCCAGGAAGCCGGCGTGGAGGACCCTATCGTTTACGCAACGAAGCCGGAGCATGTACGAATCTAGTTCATCAAATGGCGTTTCGCCCGAGGGCGGCGTCAATATTCGGAGGGTTTCAATGAAATTAGTGAGCAAACTCCTGCCCTTCCTCATCGTAGCTGTTCTGTTGGCTCTTCCGGCCTACGCCCAGCAAGGATCGGTGACGGGCAAGGTCATCGACACAGAAGGCAAACCCATGGTCGGCGTCACCGTATCGATCGACCGCAAGGCTATTGCCGGCCACTTTGAGGTCAAAACGGACAACAAGGGTTCGTACTTCCACGCCGGTCTACCGACGGGTCAGTACAAGATCAGCATCATCAAAGATGGCGTCACGCTGAATGCCGCCGACAACGTTCGAGTCAGCTTCGGCGGTACGACACCAGTGGATTTCGACCTTCAAAAGATGGCTGCTGCCAATGCTGCTGCGGGTCAACGCGGAGGCGGAATTTCGGCAGAAGAACAAGCCAAAATGGATGCCGAAAAGAAGGCCGCCGAAGAAACGAAGAACGCTTTCAACAACGGCCTGGCGGCGCTCGCGGCGAAACAATACGCCGAAGCCGCTACCCTTTTGAAGGAAGCGTCGGATAAAGATCCCACCCAGCACGTGATCTTCGCGAACCTCGGTGAAGCGCTGTCCGGCGCGAGAAAGTACGAAGACGCTGCCGCGGCCTATAACAAAGCCATCGAATTGAAACCCGACGAATTTGGCTATTACAACAACCTGGGTATTGCCTACGGAAGCGCCGGGAAGATCGACGATGCGATCAAAGCTCTACAGAAAGCCAGCGAGATCAGCCCGACTCAGGCGCCTCAGGCGTACTACAACCTTGGAGCAGTCTTAACCAATCGTGGCCGAACCAAGGAAGCCGCTGAAGCCTTCAAGAAAGCGATCGACCTGAAGCCCGATATGTCTCAGGCATATCTGCAGCTCGGCCTGTCGTATTTCGGGAATCCGGCTACTATGGGCGAAGCTGTTCCGGTGCTGGAAAAGTTCCTCACGATGAATCCCAGCCCGACGGATAAAGACACCGCGACCCAGTTGATCGCAGCGGCCAAGGCGTCAGGCGGTGGCAACGCCAGCTTTAAGAGCGAAGCTGCCAAGGCGAAAGAAAAGGCCGACGCAGAAAAGGCCCAAAAAGACGCTGAGAAAGCCAAGAGCAAGGCTCAGAAGAAACCATAAGGGACGATTGCGAATTGCGGATTGTGAATTCGGGGTCAGGCACGTAAACCTGATAAAACAAGTGCCAGACCCCGAATTTGCAATTCGAGAATTCGGGGTCTGGCACTTGTTTTATCAGGTTTACGTGCCTGACCCCGAATTCGCATTTCGCAATTCACATTTCGCAATTTGATTAATGTTTTCCTCCCGTAATATCCACTTCGCCGTCCTCGGAATCATCCTCGGGGCCACTTCCGGGTATATCTTTGCCTTCTACGACATCGAACGGAAGATCATGGCTCGTCCGCCTCAAACGCTGGGCGGAGGAAACACACCGGGACATCCGGACATTTCGAACGAGCAGGTTCTTGCCGAATTCAAAGCGCAGATGGCGAAGAATCCAAATAATGTCGAACTGATGTCGCGTTACGCCGATTTTCTTTCCGACATCGAACGGTTCCAGGAGGCTGCTGAGGCGTACAAGAAAGTTATGGCTGTGCAGCCGGATAATTTGGATGCTCAAACCTTCATGGGAACTGCTCTATGGAATCTTGGTAAGAAAGATGAAGCCGTAGCGGCATACCAAAAGTCACTTGAGAAGGATCCGAATCACATGGCGTCGCTGTATTACCTGACCCTCGTCGATCTGGATCAAAAACGTGACGTGAACGCGGCAGCCGAGAAACTGGCGCGGATGGAAAAGATCGATCCGTCACAACCTGTCCTCAAGGAGCTTCGAACACGCATTGAAGAAGAGCGCAAGAAGGCAAGATAACGATGCGCTTTCTCATCATGGTCCTTCTTGGTTTCCTTGTGATTTCTGTCGTGCTGACGATCCTTCGGGCCGCGTTTTCGGCGTCAACGGACCAGCAGCGACGCTCTTCACCGGGAGGTAGCCGTTCGGGAGGTTCTTCTGAAAGACTGGTAAAGGACCCGGTGTGCGGAACCTATGTCCCGGCAAGCACGGCCATACGCGCCGAGAACATGTTCTTCTGTTCGGAAGAATGCCGCGCGAAGTACCTCAAACAAGCGTAGCGGTGCTGGAGACCCGGTCGCTACCGCTCCCGGTTCTGATGCTTTAGCACCATTGTCAGAACCGGGAGCGGTAGCGACCGGGTCTCCAGCACCGTTAGTTCGTGCTGCCGATGCGCATTCCGTAAAACGATCGGTACACGAAATACATCGAGATGGCGAGAAAGACTACCGCGAAACCGCTTGTAAGCGCCGAGCCCTGATCGGCTGAAAGCGAAACCGCCAACTCGACGGCCAGTAGTCCGAACAGGGTCGTGAATTTGATGATCGGGTTCAAGGCGACCGAACTGGTGTCCTTGAACGGATCCCCAACAGTGTCGCCAACGACTGTAGCGGCGTGCAAATCCGTCCCCTTTGCCTTGAGTTCGGTTTCCACAATTTTCTTCGCGTTGTCCCATGCGCCTCCGGCATTCGCCATGAAAATCGCCTGGTAGAGGCCGAACAGCGCAATCGAGATCAGATAACCGATGAAAAGGTAAGGATTGGCGAATGCAAATGCGAGCGTCGAGAAGAAGACGGTGAGGAAGATGTTGAACATTCCTTTTTGGGCGTACTGAGTACAGATCTCTACGACCTTCTTTGAATCCTCCACGGAAGCCCGGGTTGAGCCTTCCAGCTTGATATTCGCCTTGATGAATTCCACCGCTCGATAGGCTCCGGTGCTTACCGCCTGAGTCGACGCTCCCGTAAACCAGTAGATCACCGCACCGCCCGCAATAAGTCCGAACAGGAACGGCGGATTGAGGATCGACAAGAGTTGCATGTTCTCCGTCAATCCGTTGGTCAGTAGTGCGACGATTGAAAAAATCATCGTTGTGGCGCCGACCACCGCCGTACCGATCAGCACGGGTTTGGCTGTGGCCTTGAATGTGTTGCCCGCACCGTCGTTTTCTTCGAGAAATTCCTTGGCCTGTTCAAACTTGGGTTCGAATCCAAAGTTCTTCTTGATGTCGCTGCTGATATTCGGAATCTGTTCGATAGTAGATAGCTCGTAAACGGATTGAGCGTTGTCCGTTACCGGTCCGTAGGAGTCGACGGCGATCGTTACCGGTCCCATTCCAAGAAATCCGAAGGCAACAAGCCCGAAAGCAAAGACCGCGGGCGCGATCATCAGGGCGCCCATGCCCAACTTGCTTACTTCATAAGAGACGCCCATCAGGAACAGAATGGCCAGACCCAGCCAATAAGCGCTGAAATTGCCGGCGACCAGACCGGACAACACATTAAGAGAGGGCCCGCCTTCCTTCGATGCGGTGACGACTTCGCGAACGTGTCGCGATTCTGTGGAGGTGAATGCCTTCACGAATTCCGGGATGATCGCGCCTGCCAGCGTGCCGCACGTGATGATGGTGGACAGCTTCCACCATAACGACGGGTCGCCGCCAATATTCGGAATCAGCACGTACGACAGAAGGTAGGTCATCGCGACGGAAACGACCGAAGTAAGCCAAACCAATGTGGTCAACGGCGCTTCAAAATTCATCTTACGCGCGTCCGCATACTTCGCCTTGGCTACGGCCGCGTTGACGAAGTAACTCAAAGCAGAAGCCACAACCATAATCACGCGCATTGTGAAAATCCAGACGAGAAGCTGAATTTTCACGATCGGGTCATGAACGGCGAGCAGGATGAAGGTGATCAGAGCCACTCCCGTCACGCCGTATGTCTCGAACCCGTCGGCCGACGGCCCCACGGAATCGCCGGCATTGTCACCGGTACAATCGGCGATGACACCGGGATTTCGCGCGTCGTCTTCCTTGATTTTGAAAACGATCTTCATCAGATCGGCGCCGATGTCGGCAATCTTCGTGAAAATGCCGCCCGCGATCCGCAGCGCCGCCGCGCCCAGCGATTCGCCAATCGCGAAGCCGATGAAACAGGCCCCCGCGTAATCACCGGGAACGAAGAGCAGGATGAAGAGCATCAGCAGCAGCTCGACGCTGATGAGCATCATGCCGAT
>Ga0137427_10000440_pt1 | contig 21544 bp, 14 predicted proteins | sample EasRivERMZT700_2_FD_102309 | JGI IMG/M metagenome (GOLD analysis project Ga0137427, IMG submission 102309) | Soil microbial communities from meander-bound floodplain in the East River, Colorado, USA - East River MetaG ERMZT700_2 | ecosystem: Environmental > Terrestrial > Soil > Floodplain ...
CGCGCCAATCAACCGATTTCCCTCGGATTGGGATTTGCGGATTTGGGATTGGTCGGATCCGTTTCCCGTCTTTAAGGTTTTTTGGTTGGAGGCGTCCCACGGCCGGGCTCCGTTGGATCGGCGCCATCTCGCGGGGCACCGGTACCGGATGAACCCATAAACAGTTTGCGGCCGTCGGAAAAGGTGATGTTGCGACCGTTGGCGCGCAGCAGGTTATGATCACGCGCCTGGTACCCATCGACGACGATCTGCGTGCCGATTTTCAAAGTGTCCTTCGTGATGCCGCGCCGCAACAGAGTGTTCGGCGTTCCACCCTCAACCATCCAGTCCTCGACTTTCCCATTGTCCTTTTTCACGGCGATGTGGATCCAGGCATGAGGATTGACCCACTCCACTTTCGTGATGGAGCCTTTAAGAAGCACCGGCTTGTTCGGATCGAATTCTCCGCCAAACGCGTGGTGAGCCACCAACGGCACAGCGGCCAGCAGCAGGATTCCTAATGCTGTAAGTGCCAACAAAAGTCGTGTTCGCATGACTATCTTTCTCCCTTTTGGGTCACGGCTTCTTCTTCGCAGCTTCCGCTTCACGGAGACGCGCGCCACGGAGAATATTACCCATCGAATAATTCGCTTCGTGGCAAGCGTACTCATACATCAGATCTTTGGTGGCGGGCCAGGTGTACTCACCTGTCCATGGCTTCGCCCACGTCGATGGATCTTCGACGGTGAAGCGATAAAGAAGCGTGTTTTCATCAATACGAGTGAAGCGTTCAACAACGTGAAGGTTTTCGGTGGAACCTCTGTACCTTGTCTTGTCGGTGAAGTTGGTGGTGTCCACCACGAGTGTGTCGCCTTCCCATCGACCGATGGAATCACCCATCCATTTCCGAATGGTCTTGGGCAGATGCTCACCGCCGATGCGGACGATCCGCGCGTCGTGAACCATTTCGGTGAGAATCATGACGGTGTCCGCCGTCTGCACAATCTGATGAAGGTTGTTGTAGAAATAATTGGGAAGCGCCGGCGGACCTGAAGTGGAACCAAAACCCAGCAGACAACGCTCGCCCAGCGGACGGCGCTCGGGGTCGTCGTAAGCGCCGGCCGGTTCGAGTCCGGGATCACGACTTTCGGTCGAGTCGGAGGTTGGCCGCGCAAGTCGACTGGCAGCCCGGGCCCGCGCTTCTGGAGTTAGAGGTGGAACGCGTCCATCAGGCGGATCGATGACAAGGGAGGTTCGCCGTTCTCCATTCACGAGGACGTAACTCGATCCGCCGTCGAGCCAGAAATCGTTATAGCCTCCCACGTTTCCAGCCGCACCGACCGAGCCATCGCCACCAAGCGGAGGCGCCTCGCGATCCCCTTTGATCGGTTGATCGGCCAACGTTCTTCGTTGGGCAACTCGTTTCTCAATCGCTGCCGCTTCTTCCTCGGTGATAACGGCCTTCGCGTTTGCTGGACGTTCCAGAGGCGTCAATGTTGCGAGATCGTACATACCCTGAAGATCTGGGCGCCCATCGGGCATCCGCTTGATCACCGGTCCAGCCTTCTTCGGTGTCGGACTCGACTGCCGCGCTTGTCCCGCAATCGTTACACACAGGATCACCGAGGTCAGCGCCACCATCAACAAGAGAAACAATCTACGCACAATGCCTCCTTAGTTTCCCAGCGGCTTCTTGCGCCATTGGCCGTACATCAACTCCTCGACGAATTCCACGCACTTGAAGTCCATGAGTTGTGCGTTTTTTTCGAGACGCCGGTAAAGAGGCATCCTCATTTTCCAGGATCTTGTAAAAACCTTTGGATCCTCGATTGTCGCCTCATAACTAATGATGTCGGGTGCGGTACGTGTGTAACGCTCAACCACATGTAATGCATCGCTGTGAAAATTGCCCGACCTGTCAAACCATGACTGATCGTTGAAACCCGTCACGTCGACGACAAGTGTGTCGCCTTCCCACTTCGCCACGGATTGTCCCATCCATGAATCCACTGGAGCGGGCCCCGGATCTTTTAAATAAAGGTCGCGAACGGCGCCCGCATATTCATAGGCGATAAAGATCGCCGAGGAACTTTGCATGATCTGGAACGGATGTGGCATGTACGTCGCGCGCGGCACACCGGGCAGATAACATTTTATTTCCGGGTCGCGTTCGATCCAGTGTTCCTGGTTCTCTTTTCTCTTCTCGAGAGCCCAGGGCTGATAAGGAATCTCTCCGTCGACAACGCCAATGCCCGGAGGCACTGATCCAACGGCGCCAAGCGCGAGCACGGATGCCGCGGGAACCGGCCCGTAAGGTCCAGGCCGAACCGCCAACGCCGGTCGCGCCATATGCGTCTCGATGTCGTAATTCGGGCTGCCGAGAGTTTGCCAAATCCCATTGAGGTCGGGTTTTCCGTCCTTCAGACGCGGCACTCGGTATACCGGAGCCTGACTCTCAACCGTCTCCGTAACGAACGAGAAACCTGCAGCAACAGCAGCCGCTAAACCAAAGCCCAATACGGCGCCGCGAAAGCCAGTGAGCATAGAAGCTGTCCCTCCGACCCCGCGATGAATACCTCGCAAGTCGATCCCGTGTCAAGAAATCGGGGTCGCATGCTAAAGTTTGCGCAATATGCGAAGACAAGCTGCCGCGATCATGGTGTTTGTGCTCGCTCTCGCCTCGTCGTCGAGGGCGCAGGAAACCAGTTCCGGAAAGTGTGTGTCCGCGATGCCTTTCACTTTCAATCAAGGCGCTCGATGGACGGGCTGGAGTCCGGACGTCAACAACACTCGTTTCCAACCGACAGCTCAAGCTGGCATCACCGCCACCAATGTATCCAAGCTCACGCTCAAGTGGGCATTCGGATTTCCCGGCGCGACAGCGGCGTTCGCGCTACCCACTCTCGCGGGCGGGCGAGTGTTCGTCGGAAGCCAGGGAGGAGCGGTCTATTCACTCGATGCAAAGACAGGCTGCACCGTATGGACCTATCAGGCTGGCGCCGGAGTGCGTACGGCAATCGTCGTCGGAGGAAACACTGTCTACTTCGGCGACGTGCGCGCCAATGTATACGCCGTTGACGCAGCCAGCGGAAAACTGCTGTGGACGCGCAAACTCGACGACCACTCCAGCGCACGAATCACAGGCTCGCCAACGCTTTATCAGAACCGACTCTACGTCCCCGTTTCGTCTTTCGAAGAAGGTCAGGGCGGAAATGCACGGTACGAGTGTTGTACATTTCGAGGCAGCATCGCCGCGCTAGACATCGGCACTGGAAATGTCGTCTGGCAAACCCACACCATTCCAGATGAACCCAAGCCAATCGGGAAAAACAATTCCGGAACCGTGAGAAGAGGACCTTCCGGCGCGGCGATTTGGTCATCACCAACCATCGATACAAAGCGACGTGTCTTGTACGCGGCCACCGGCAACATGTACACCGAACCGCAACACCCGACAGCCGATGCCGTGCTTGCATTCGATCTCGAGAAGGGCAGTATCGTTTGGACCTCACAAGTCACTCCGAAGGACATCTTTGTTGTCGGCTGCGGCTCACCCAACGGCGCGAACTGTCCGCAGGACGTTGGCCCCGACTTTGATTTCGGCAATTCACCGATGCTCACGACGCTTCCCGGCGGACGAGACATACTCGTGATTGGACAAAAGTCCGGCGTGGGCTGGGCACTCGATCCCGAAAAGCGGGGCGCAGTGATATGGCAATACCGCGCCGGAAAAGGGAGCGAGTTGGGCGGCATGGAATGGGGCTCAGCGCTCGACTCTGAATATGCCTATTTTCCGGTCTCCGATATTCTCACGCCGCAGCCCGGCGGCCTCCATGCAGTGAAACTCGCAACGGGAGAGCGCGGATGGTTTGCGCCTCCTCCGCCGGTCAAGTGCGCAGCGGGTCGTGGCTGCAATCCTGCGCTCGCCGCTGCAATCACCGTCATTCCGGGAATTGTGTTCGCAGGATCTAACGACGGCGCCGTTCGTGGCTTCTCGACAAAAGACGGATCGATTGTCTGGGAGTTCGATACCAATCGCACTTTCGAAACAATAAACGGCGTGACTGCCAAAGGCGGATCCATCAACGGACCGGGCCCGACGGTGGCCGGGGGAATGCTTTTTATCAATTCGGGTTACAGCATGTTTGGGGGCCGCCCCGGCAACGTGTTGCTGGCCTTCAGCATCAACTAATCAACCCTGATTTGCCCGACAAATGGTATCCTCGGCAAACCGCCAAAAGGAGAAACCTCGATGAAAAACCGCTTCCATACTCGATCCATCTTGTTGGTTTTGTTTGCGTTGGCACTCTTTTCCATCAACTCTGTGTCGGCTCAGCAAACCGCGACAAAACGTGCACTGAATCACAACGATTACGACACCTGGAAATCCATTCAGGGCCAGCGTCTTTCGCGTGACGGCAAGTTCCTCGCGTACATCCTCGCGCCACAAGACGGCGATCGGGAATTGGTGGTTCGCAACCTGAGTAGCGGCGCCGAATGGCGGCACGTCACGGGCTATGTACCTCCTGTCACGTCCGACCAGTCGGATGAAGAGCCTGCCGGTGAAGCTCCGCAACCCCAAGGTCCCGGCGTCGTCTTCACGAGCAACGGTCAGAACGTCGTATTCCAGGTTCTGCCGACGAAGGCGGACATCGACAAGGCGCGCAAAGAAAAGAAGAAGCCCGAAGACATGCCGAAAAACGGCCTCGGCATCATGAGCGTCGCGACGGGCAACGTCACACGCATCGAACGCGTCAAGAACTTCAGAGTTCCCGAGGAAAGCTCAGCGTTCATCTTTTATCAGAGCGAAGCGAAGGCCGGAACTGCTCCGGCTCCACGGGGCGTGGAATACGGAACCGATCTGGTGATCAGAAGTTTGGCGGATCAGCAGGAACGTGTACTCCCGGACGTGCTGAGTTTCACGGTGAGCAGAGAAGCGAAGAATCTCGTATATGCAGTCTCCTCTCGGACGGTGGAATCCAACGGTGTGTTTGCTGTAGCTCCGGGCACAACCGCGGCCCCCGCGGCCCTATTGGCCGGCAAAGGCAAATACACGCGACTCACCTGGGATGAAAAGCAAACCCAGCTTGTATTTTTGAGCGATCGTGACGATGCAGCCGCGAAGGCCCCCAAGTTCAAGCTTTACGGCTGGGATCGGCAAGCTGCAACAGCTACAGAATTGGTTTCGATCGCAACGGCGAACTTCAAACCCGGCATGGTGATCAGCGACCGCGGCGCGATCAACTTCTCGCTCGACGGCAACAAGATCTTCTTCGGTGTCTCGCAGGCGCCGGATCCGGAGGGCGACGCCGAAGTCGCCGAAATACCGGCTGAAGAGAAGGTGGTCGTTGATCTGTGGCATTACAAGGATGATTACGTTCAGCCGATGCAGAAGATGCGGGCTGCACAAGACCGCAATCGATCCTTCCGCGCTGTTTTCGATCGAACTCAAAAGAAGTACGTGCAACTCGCGGACGACACGATGGACGGCATCAATCCGACCAGTGACGGACGTTGGGCGATCGGTACCGATGGACGCAAGTATCGGGCCGGCGGCGACTATCAGACTCGCTTCAATGATGTCTATCTCGTCAATATCAATGACGGCAGCCGCAAACCTTTAAAGCAGCAGCAGCGTGGCGGTCTTTCCTGGTCGCCGAACGGCAAGTTTGCGCTTTACTACGAGGACAAGCACTGGTTCACGCTTTCGGTTCCGGACGGAAAGACTACGAATCTCACAAAAACCATCAACGTGGCGTTTTGGCAGGAAGAGGATGACCACCCGAACGAACCGGGCAGCTACGGCAACATGGGCTGGACGTCCGACGACAAGTACGTCCTGCTTTACGACCATTACGACATCTGGCAAGTCGCGGCCGATGGAACCGGTGCGAAGAATCTGACGGACGGCGTTGGCCGGAAGGAAAAGGTCGTTTTCCGGTTTGTGAATATCGAGGACCGCGAGCCGGGTGAAGAGCGCGGCTTGGATCCTCTGAAACCGATTCTGCTGCGCGCGACGAATGAAGTCTCACGAGACGACGGTTTCTATCGTGATCGTATCGATGGCGGATTGCCGGAAAAGTTGATCATGGCCGCGAAGGCCTTCAACAATCCGGTCAAAGCCAAAGACGCCGACGTCCTTATGCTCAGCGCTTCGACCTTCAATGAATTTCCGGACTTGCTCGTCACCAATTCGCAATTCCAGAACATGAAGAAGGTCACGAATGCGAATCCTCAGAAGGCGAATCTCAACTGGGGAACGTCGGAGCTCGTTCGTTACAGAAACACCGATGGTGTTCAGCTCAGCGGCATTCTGATGAAGCCGGAGAATTTCGATCCAACGAAGAAGTACCCGATGATGGTCTACATCTACGAGAAGCTCTCCCAGAACGTGCATCGCTTCGTCAATCCGTCACCGGGTGGCTCAATCAACGCAGCGTACTACGTGAGCAACGGATACATTGTTCTCGAGCCCGATATCGTCTACACGGAAGGCTATCCCGGTCAGAGCGCGCTCAAGTGCGTGCTGCCCGCGATTCAGGCCGTTGTAGACAAGGGATTCATCAACGAGAACGCAATTGGTATCCAGGGTCATAGCTGGGGCGGTTATCAGATCGCATATATGGTGACCCAGACCAATCGCTTCAAAGCCGCCGCTCCCGGCGCGCTGGTCTCGAACATGACGAGCGCCTACAGCGGTATTCGATGGGGCACGGGACAACCTCGACAGGTCCAGTACGAACAAGGACAAAGCCGCATTGGAGGCAGTCTGTGGGAATTCCCGATGCGCTACCTGGAAAACTCGCCGATCTTCAGAGCCGACCGCGTGCAAACGCCGGTTCTGATGTTGCACAACGACGCGGACACCGCGGTGCCGTGGTACCAGGGCATTGAGTACTATCTCGGACTCCGGCGACTGGGTAAGGAAGTCTACATGTTCAATTACAACGGCGAGCCGCACGGCTTGCGAAAGCGCCAGAATCAGAAGGACTACACCATGCGGCTCCAACAGTTCTTCGACCACAAACTGAAAGGCGCTCCACTTCCGGACTGGATGGAAGTCGGCGTTCCCTTTATCCAGAAGGAGAAAGCCGCGGCCACAACGAAGAAGAAGGGATCACAAAATTGACGTCTGTAGCGGCGGTCTATGACCGCCGAACGGAGGTTCTATGAAACCGCTTATCGCTTTGTTTCTTTCGATTGTCTGTACGATTCCAGCGTCGGCTCAAACTCTGACTCCGATCAATGATCCCTGGTTCTCCACTTTTTCGATCATCGCGTTTGATCCTGCTACCAAGGAATTCGGCGTTGGTGTCCAGTCGCGAGCATTTGGTTCCGGAGCTGCCGTGCCGTACGCAAAAGCGGGAGTGGGCGCTGTAGCAACTCAGGCATCTGCAAATCGTCAGTACGGGCCGAAAGCGATTGCCCTGCTCGAACAGGGCTTAAGTCCGGCCGAGGTGGTGAAACGAATTACGGAAGAAGATGAGGGCCGGGACACTCGACAGGTAGCGGTCATCGATGCACAGGGACGGTCTGCGGTTTATACCGGCAAGAACGTCATCGACCGAAATCACAACCCGCAGGATCTGGTTCACTACGGTGGATACGCCGGTCACGTCACAGGTAAAAACTTTTCAGCGCAAGGCAACACCCTGGCGAGCGAAGAAGTCGTCAAGGCGATGGCCACGGCGTATGAAAATACAAAAGGGACGATGGCGGACCGTCTATTGGCTGCGCTGGATGCAGCCCAGTCGAAAGGCGGCGATACACGAGGTATGCAGTCCGCTGGATTGCTGGTTGTCCGACCACTTGATCCCGCAAGTCCGAACAGATCTTTTGTTGAACGTGTCGTCGATCTGCGCGTTGACGACGCGATGACCGGCAACCCGTTCAAAGAGCTTCGACGACTGCTCAACATGCAGCAGGGCGTTCAGCGGCAGTTTACCGAATCATCCGCCAAACTGGCCGCCGCCGGAAAATTTGAGGAAGCAATAGCCGAACAGAAGAAAGCTATTGAGATCGATCCAAACCGCGAGACCCTTCACTACACCCTGGCGCAGCGCTACGCGCAGGCCGGAGATACGGCAAAAGCGCTCGAGACTTTGGCCGTTGCGGTCAAGATACACCCCGTCAGCATGAAACGCGAAGCCGCGGCTGACCCGATTTTTGCGAAGTTGAAAGACAACGCGAAGTTCAAGCAGCTGGTTGGAAAGTAACGAGGATTGCGAATTCGACCCGGTCGCTACCGCTGAAATTCGGGGTCTGGCACTTGTTTCACCAGCTTTACGTGCCTGACCCCGAATTTCAGCGGTAGCGACCGGATCGCCGGTTTCTCCTACTGAATCACGACGAACCGCCACAACCTTGCAGTTTCTTTCTCACCTACGTATTTGCTGATCTCTTTGTCGAATTGCGCTTTTGTCTTCCACGGACGATATTCCTTGAACTCGCGCACCATGCGATTACCTGCGCCAGGAATGCTGAGGATGTCTTCGTCCGTTGCAGTGTTGAGATTCACCGGAATGAAACAGTACTGCTTCAGCTTGTTCGTCGCATCCTGACCGACATACTTCGAGATTTCTTTATCGAACTGCCCCCACGTCTTCCAGGGACGATATTCCGGGAACTCTATGGTCATGCGCTTGCCTGCCCCCGGCACCAACAAGATCTCCTCGGCGGTCGCAGTATTGAGATTGATATGGACGAACGCCTTGGAGTAGAACTCCGTGGCCTGGGCGGCCGTCAGTTTCTGACTCAGCAGATAGTTGTTCAAATCGACGATGCTGGCGAAAGGCCGTTTTTCGATCAAGCCTTTCACGACGACCGGAGTCATATGCGGAAAGGTCAACAGATCCTTCTCTGGAGCGGTATTGGCATCGACAACTCCGAGAGATTTTCCGACCTGGCTATGAACGTCGACGGTGAAGCCCGCAGCGATCAACAGGGCTGCAAACAGAGTGATGAACAATGATCGTTTCATGCGTTCTATCTCCTTTTATTTCTTTCGATAAATGCGGTATGTCGATACGTATATGCGAGCCCCAATAGGCCCAGTTGCATCATGATTCCAGGGGCCAGGGCAGGTGGCGTCTTCGAATTCATCACCTTCATGAACAGGGCAGTACCGGCCAGCGAAGGATCAACCTCCAGTTGGAATTCCATGCTGCCTCGGTAGTGTAGTCCTACGCCAAGCAACCCGACAGATATAAATGCTCCCATAATGACTCGCAGCACGCGCAAACTTGAAGATGTGCCGAACGTGGCGTGCCACCAAACCGCGCCTAATCCCGAAGCAATTAAGACGAGCGGTATCACTTGCAGCGCGCCCTCATCATGGCCGATAAACAACAATTCCGAACCGGTGCCGACCAATCCGAAAACCAGGATCAGCAGAATTATCCGGCGCAGAGAGCCTAAAATCCCAGCGTTATCATGTGCGCTCACGGCATCATTCTAAGGCAATCCCGACAATTCGTCTGCTGAGACCCGGTCGCTACCGCTTCGGGGTCTGGCACTTGTTTTATCAGCTTTACGTGCCTGACCCCGAAGCGGTAGCGACCGGGTCTCAACAGGCGACGTCTCTATTGCCCTCGACCGCCAAGAGGAGTTGTGGAAGAATCCGAATCGTGATTCCTTCGCGACCAACAGTTGTTGACGTCTACAACCTGCGTCTGCTCCAGCCGATCAAGAATCTTCCGTTCCCGCCGGCCAAACACATGATTCAATGCGCCAGGCTGGCGATGAACAACGGAGAGGACGAACCGACCATATTGGGATGCCTGCTTCACGACATTGGATTCGGGTTGATGCGCCCGGACCACGGCTGGTGGGGAGCTCAGCTTGTAGAACCCTACGTGTCGGAAGATGTGTCGTGGGCCATCCGTTATCATCAGGCACTCCGATTCTACGCGGACGAATCCGTCGGTTACGCGTACCCCGAAATGTATCTGAAAATGTTCGGCCAGGACTATCAACCTCCGGAGTACATCGAGGCCGCCTATCGTTATGCTCGAAACCACCGTTGGTACATGAAAGCCCGCATGATCACTCTGTTCGACGATTATAGTTTCGATAAGACAGCAGAACAATCGATCGAACCCTTCATCGACATCCTTGGGCGCCACTTCCGGCAACCGAAGGACGGTCTCGGTAATGACAACTCCCCCGTAGCCCACATGTGGCGGTCTATCCTCGACCCGGAAAAACAGTTGTAAAACGAATTCTGCCGGACTCAGCGGACCCTGGTGCCGAGCCAGGCATCGCGAAAGGTCTTCTGTGCCGCTGTGAGTGTGCCGCCAGGCTGGGTCTCTATCCCAACGATCTGCTGCACCGTGGGATTCTCTCTGAGAGTGACAACCTTGACGACCTTTGCGCCACCGCGACGCAGAACTCCAAGCGTTACCCTATCGCCTGGCCGCTTGTTCGATATTGCATTCCATCCGGCCATGGTCGCCTGCTGTCCGTCGATCGTCTGAATCGTATCGCTTGAATCGACACCCGCTTCGTACAGCGGTGTGTTGAACGGAACCGTAGAAGGCGGTCCGTCACCACCTCGGGCACTAACGCCGACGGCAAGCCCGTCGGGCGTTTCGCTCACATTAACGTTTCCGAGCCAGCCGCGGGAGGGATCCGCCTTTCTCAGCGTGTAACCCGCCAAGGGAAGCAGTCGGGCATAGTCCGGAGCCTCGCGACCTTCGACGTACTTGTCGAAGAACTCGTCGGCGAATTTGCGATTGCCGGTCAGCTCCGCCAAATGATCTCTCAGGTCCTTCAAGCCAAACGGTTTTGCAACAAGTCCCGGAGCGGCGCCACCCGGTTTACCGTGTTCGATCCAAAGCAGTCGCATGTAATCGTCGAGTGACAACTTGTTTCCGGACATTTCGCGCAAGGAAAGGTCGAGCGCCAGTGCGATGCCAGCACCATATGTATAGTACGAAAGAAATGTTCGATTGCTGTCCGTGGGATCGACGAACGAGCCGGCCCCATCAGCAAAAGGCGCGTACTCACTCATCTGCACCGGCGAACGAACAGCACGCCCAGCCGCGTTGAGGACTTGCATCGCGCTTCCCACGGGCGCAGTTCTCTGTCCCGACAAACCCGCGCGGGTGATCAGCAAACCGCCATAGTACTGCGTGAAACCCTCGCCGACCCACAGACAACAGGTTACGTTCTCCCGCGTGAAGTCGAAAGGCTCGAGTCCTACCGGACGGATACGCTCAATGTTCCAGTTATGAAAGAACTCGTGTGAGATCGTGCCAAGAGCCTGTTGACGGCCTTGTGGCGTGCGCAGCGAAAGATTTGAACTCGAAATGGAGGTACTGTTCCGATGTTCCATACCGTCGCCGACGCTCCATGGTCCGTAATCGAGAAGAAAGGTGTAATGACCGGGTTCGTATTTCGGATACTCGCCGAACACGGCCATTTGTTCGCGTACCAATCGCTCAACCATCCTGGACAGTTCGTCGACGTCTGACTGAGATCCATCGGAATGAACCATCAACCGAATAAGCGTTGGAGTTCCGTCGGCGTTCGGCACGGTGAACGTGCTTGTCACCAACTCCGCCAGTTCGGTCGGGCTGTCCATGAAGTACTGAAGGTTCGGCGCTGTAAACGTCCGCGGGTCGTTCGTCGGGAAAAGCTGAGTGCCGATCTGCCATTTCGAATCCGCCGGGGAAACGAATGTGATTCGGATCGGTTGGTTCTCCCGCCCCATTGCCCACATGAAAGCCGCCGGCATCTGCAGATGCGCGTGCGTGGTATCCACACCGAAATAGGTGCCGTTGGCATGATCCCCGAAGATCTTGTAGACGATTCGAACCTTTCCATCGTGTCCAGCCACTCGCCAGACATCGGCATCTGGACGCGTGTATGTCAGCTTCTGTCCGCGGCCGTTGTACGCTTCGAGCCAGAAGACATTCTTTGCGAATTCGGCAACCGCATAGCGTCCAGGTGACGAGCGGCTCATTCGCGCATCCAGTGGTTGAGTACCGAGATTCGGGAATGTCACTTCAACCTGCATCCAGTGATGTTCGGGTTCCGGAAAGGTGACCTGATAGGTAATCGGCGTGGACTGCTGGCGCGGCCCTTGCGTCCCTGCAGGAATGACGGCAAAACTGAATATGATGGCAACGAAAGGCAACAAGCGACGCATAGTTCCACCTCGCCGAAAAGTATGGGTTCGAAAACGACGTGGTGTCTATGTGAAAAGCGAGGCGGTCGGCGTCTCAGGCGTTCGCCCGACGTTTCCCATTTCGGATGCGAGTGATGGTTGGACAGCTCACTTTATAGTCGTAGGCGAGTTCTTTTGTCGTTCTCTTGCTACGCCGGATTTCGCGCACCTGTTCATCCGTCAACTTGCGTTTCATGAGTGGTAGTGTTTCCTGCACTAGTTCTTCTGTGCGATCTTGATTTCCCGGGCAAAAATCTCCGGAAGCTTTGACGCATCGTCGGCGAAATAGGCTCGGCCCTGACCCAACTCCGCAATCCGCAACAGCAATGAACGGTCTGCTCCGGAACCGAATGCGACCGTCGATACCGTAACGTTGTTCTTGTTGAGTTGATCAAGCAAAGACAGATACTCGCCCGGCAACGTCCGACCATCCGAGAGCAGAAAGATGTGCTTCGTCGTCGCCGGGACTCCGGATAGTTTCGAATACGCCTCGCGCAAAGCCTTGAACATATCGGTCTCGCCGCCTGACACGATTTGCGGAATGGACAGGCCGGCGGAGATCTGTTGCAAAGGAACGGCCCATTCGGGGTCGTAATTGAATGCGACAAGTCCGAATCGCTCACCGTCTCGCATCATCCTGAGCGAAACACGGGATGCTTCCCTGGCCAGAGACATGTTCGGTTTCATGCTTCCTGACTTGTCGAGGACAATGACGAGGGCGAAAGCCGAGACTTGCGGCGCACGCACCAACACGGGTTCTCGCGCCGCTCGGAATCCCAGGTCACTTCGTCGCGCAGACGATTGTTCGGTTGTATGACGCGTCGTTGACCGCTGAAACCGGGCATCCCAAAACCATGAACTGCCACGGATCACACGTTGATAGGGACGTCCGCGAGCATCCATGATCTCCCTTGAGGGCCCTTCAGGATCGACATTGGGACTGGCTCGGTAATACTGGGAATCGTACCAATCCGCCACCCACTCCTCGACGTTACCCAACATGTCATAAAGCCCCCAACGATTGGGCTGCTTCTGTCCCACGGGTCGCGCCTGATTGCCGTTGTCGATTAGCAGTTGGGTATAGCTTCGAGGATCTTCACGCCGCAGCGACTCGGCATCCAGCGGCAAGTGCCCGGAGTTATTGCCGAACCAGGCGATCGAGTCCAGTGGACCGGTGTTCAAAGCGCTCCCTCCGGCGCGTGCGGCGTATTCCCATTCTGCTTCGGTCGGCAGCCGATATCGATAGCCGTCGTTTCTTGTGTTCAGCTTGGCGAGGAATTCCTGGATGTCTTCCCAGTTCACGTTTTGGACAGGCAAATCCGTTCCTTTGAAATAGCTCGGATTCCGTCCCATCACAAACTCCCACTGAGCCTGCGTCACTTCATATTTACCCAGTTCAAGATCTTTCGTTATGCGCACGTGGTGAGCCGGCCTCTCGTTCTCCGGACAAACCTGGCTCTCGGAACAACCCATCGTGAATTCGCCCGGAACGATCCTGACGAACTCGATAAGAGTCTCATTGGGAACACCAACGCGCGGCATCTCGGGAACCCTTACAAGCAGGGCCGGCTGGATCGGTTGCGGAAGAGTTGTCGACGGCCTCAGCAGCAGCGGGTTGAGCGGAAGCGCAGTAAGATGCGCCGCGGCAACGACAGAGGTGAGCAGCATAGCGAAACCGGCGAGAAACGACATGCTGTAAACGGAAAGCTTCCGACGGTTACGGGCCGGATCGAGAATGGCCCTCAGTCGAGTCTCGAGTTGCGACGGATGAATAACGCCGACCGCCGCGAAAGTCCAGCCCGAGACGACGTCGCGTGCAATGTCCAGCAGATGTGCGGCGTAATCCTCTGCGTCCAGGCCAAGGTTCAACACCTGATCGTCGCTCGCTTGTTCACGCTCGATCCGCATCCGATAGGCGGCAAACCAGACAAGTGGATTGAACCAATAAAGAGCGCACGCCAGCTGGATGAGTATCTGCAGCAAGCCGTCTCGGCGTTTGACATGCGCCAACTCATGAGCGATCACAAGTCGCATACGATGCATGGTCCAATCGGCGGCCGCCGTCGGGAAAAGGATCGTGTGTCTGAAGATACCCCAGGTCATCGGAGGATTCGCTTCTCCACCCATTCGAACCATTCGAAGCTCGACCGGTGCGGAGATCGAGAGTTCCCGCCGGAATCCGAACAACAGCTCCTGCCATCGACCGTCGGCTACCGGACGGGAGCGCCGCTTCAAATTCCGGACGTCGCCGATCCCCACTAGTGAACGGACGAAGACGATGAGAACGCCAATACTCCACGCCAGCACCAACCAGGCGCGTACGGAAACTGGAGGGGGGGGTGATGCCGGCGCAGGAGTTTCGCGTGAAACAGAGTTGCCGGATGTGATCCGGGTCTTGGCCGAACTCGATGTAGATGAGACCTTTGGTTTGGCGATGGCTGACGATCCTTCAGTTGTTGTGGCGCGAGTCGGCGAAAGAAACTCGACTTTTGAAGGAGGAAGTACCGGCACATCGACATCGGGAAGAACAATAGAAGCGATCGGCAACAGGAGCGCGGCTCCCAGCCCCATAGCCCAAATTGCGAATCGTGCCGAAGCCGAAGCCCGTCGAAGAACGACCGTCAGACCAGCCGCGAAAAGGAGAATGATCGACGACTTGAGTATCATGTCCGTCTCAAAGCTCATCACTTCTTCCCCTTCCGAGCCTTCTCGATAAGGTCGGCCAGCCTGTCCAGTTCCTCACGGGAAAACTCCGAAGGAGCCACTTCCAGAAGAGCCGCTACCGCCTGCTCACGGGATCCGCCGAAAAATGTTCGAATAAGATGACGAATGGCGGACCGCTTGGCATTGCTGGGATGCAGCGTCGGAATAAAGACGTATTTGGCTCCATCCTTTTCGTGACGCACGTGGCCCTTTTCCTCGAGCGTCGCCAGATGTGACCGGACCGCCGAATAGCCCGGGGGATCGGGCATGCTCTCCATGACTTCCACTGCGGTTGCGCGGCCTTTTTGATAAAGGATGTCGATGATCTGGCGCTCGCGCCGGCTCAACGTTGGGAGCGTTGTCATGATGCGGGAAAACTAGCATTTTTAAATTGCCATTGCCAAGACAAAAATGCGGAAATAACCGCATTTTTTGTACCATGATTTCCCCGCCATAACTTTCCCATTGCTTACCGAGAGGAGCATGTGTATTTATATCGGTTACCGAGGGAAGACTGATGAGCAAACCGACCGACCTTGTCCAGGGCACGCTGGACTTACTGATTATGAAGATTCTCGCGCTGGAACCGATGCATGGTTGGGCCATCAGCCAGCGTCTCATGCAGGTATCCGGCGATGTTCTGCAAGTGAGCGACGGGTCGCTCTATCCGGCTCTGCATAAGCTCGAACAGGAAGGCTGGATCAAAGCCGAGTGGGCGCCGAGTGAAAACAACCGCCGCGCCAAGTACTACTCGCTGACGCGGCCGGGCCGGAAACAACTTGAAAAGGAAACCGCCAGCTGGGAGCGCCTGTCTCGGGCCATATCCCAGGTGATGAAACTTAAAGAAGCCTGAGTATGCAGTTCGAACGCTGGCTTTACATTTTGAATCTACGACTCCGGTCGCTGTTTCGGCGCGGGCGCGTCGAGCGGGAACTGGAGGATGAACTTCGCTATCACCTGGAACTGCGAGTCGAGGCAAATATCTCCCGAGGCATGACTTCGGACGAAGCGCGTCGCGAGGCGATACGCGCGATGGACGGAATCGAACAGCGCAAAGAGGAGTGCCGTGACATGCGAAAAGTAAACCTGATCGACAATGTGTCCTACGATCTTCGTTATGCGATACGTATGCTGTGGCGCAATCCCGGCTTTACCACAGTTGTTGTGCTTTCGCTCGCTCTGGGTATCGGCGCAAATTTAGCTGTCTTCACACTGGTGAATGCGCTGTTTCTTCGGACGCTGCCCGTACCAGATCCCTACGAACTGGTCGCCGTCACATCCGAAGGCACCGGACTGATTTCATTTCCGATGTATCGAGATCTTCGAGACCAACAGAAGGTCTTTACCGGCATGTTTGCCAGTGGCGGGGAGATGTCCCATCGCATCACGATCCGCTACGGATCCGGTGAATCCATCGAACTGGACAATGTGAGAGTCTCGGCAGTAACCGCGAACTATTTCGATGTTCTCGCGCTACAACCCGCGATCGGCCGATTTCTTACAACGGACGATGAACGCATTCCCGAAAGTGCCGAGTCCCTGGGATCGGTGGTCGTGCTGAGTCATGCCTTTTGGGAACGACAATTCGGCGCGGATCCGGGCATTCTCAATCAAACGATTCGGATAGGACGGAGTGAATGCCGCGTAGTAGGAGTCGCGCCGCGCGGCTTCAGCAGCGACTCGCTTGGCAATGCGCCGATGGGTTGGATTCCGTTAGAGGCGTTCTACCCGGCTGATGATCTGGAAAACCGACTGGGGCGCGTGACTGTCCAGATGGCAAGACTGAAGCCAGGCGTGACGATGGAAGCGGCGCAATCGGCGATGACGCTGTTATTCCGAGGCCTGACTGAGGCTGAAGGCATTCAACGGCGGTCATCAGGCGAAAGCAGGATTGTCCTCAGTGCCGCGGACAATGGATTCGGCGATTATCTGCGGCAAACGTACGCGAAACCGCTCTGGATCATCATGGCCATTGTCGCATTCGTATTGATGATTGCCTGTGCCAACATCGCGAATCTGCTGCTGGCCCGTTCGGGCTCGCGCCGCAACGAAATCGGAGTTCGGCTCGCCATCGGCTGCAATCGATGGCGGCTGATCTGTCAACTTCTGACGGAGAGTCTGCTCCTTGCGCTGCTGGGAGCGGGAGCAGGCTCGGTGTTGGCCTACTGGGGTAGCCGGACTCTGGTCCAAATGGTCAATGCCCCTCTGCTTCTGGATCTGACGCCCGACGCCACAGTTGTGGCGTTCATGGTGGCGATCACTTCGTTAACCACGATCGGCTTCGGCCTGGTCCCGGCTCTGCGTGCGACTCGTTCAATCGTCTCGCCTGTCGCCAACACCGTCCGCGGCGAGAGCGGATCCGTGGGCCGCCAGTTACTGAGCCGCGGGCTGGTTGTCATCCAGGTAAGTCTTTCGCTGCTTCTGCTCATCGGTTCAGGGTTGCTGATTCGAAGTTTCAGCAACCTGCACGAACTGGAGTGGGGTTTCAGGCCGGAAAACGTCGTGATCTTCGATCTGGCTCACAATCCACAACGACGTGACCCTGCCTCGCTCGCACAATCAATCGATCAACTGTGGCACCGACTGAAGGACGTACCTGGCGTCGAGTCGGTTAGTCTTGCCGGCATCCTCATCTTCAGCGGCTCGGACATCGGCTCTCCGCTTGTCATTCCCGACTACGCGGCATTGCAAGGAGAACGCCCGGTGGCGCGATTCAATTCCGTTTCGCCGGGCTACTTTGAAACGGTTGGAATGACTCTGTTGCAGGGACGAACACTTGAAGAACGGGATGGCTCAAACGATCCAGTCGTTGCGGTCGTCAACGAGTCGATGGCGCGGAAGTTTTTCCAAGGCAGTCCTATCGGCAAATTAATGTATCTGGCGGGAGGCGGACCGACAAAGGACAAGCCCATCCAGATCGTCGGCATGGTTCGAGATGCGAAGTATAACGATCTTCGCGCAGAGACCAAACCGATGTTCTACATGACTCTCTCGCAGTTCCCGCGCAGCCTCAGATCGATCGAGGTACGAACCCGTGAACCACTTGCGACGATAGCGCCACGAATTCGGCAATCCGTCGCGGAGGTCACGAAGGACGTCATGATCCGTCGGGTTGTCAGCCTGACTGAACAGGTCGATCTTTCACTCAATTCCGAACGACTGATAATGCGCTTGTGCAGCTTCTTCGGAGTTCTCGCCCTGCTGTTGTCGTGTCTCGGCCTCTACGGTCTGGTGTCATACGCCGTCAACCGGCGGACGAATGAAATCGGAATCCGGATCACCCTTGGCGCAACGCAACGGTCGGTGGTCTGGATGGTGATGAACGAAACGTGGAGAATTGTGATCGTCGGACTTCTGATCGGTGTCGCGCTGGCGTTGGCGTTTACGCAGATTCTATCAAGCTTCCTTTTCGGCCTCACAGCCACCGACACTCGAACCATTGCCACCGCCATTGTCATCCTGACGATCGCCGCGGGAATTGCCGCCTATCTGCCCGCGCGGCGAGCTTCAAAAGTCGACCCCATGATCGCCCTCAGGCACGAATGAATTAAGGGGTCAGACGTATCGTTCACCTGAATTCCGGTGTTCAACGGCGGACAGTCGTCCCACACGCGGGCACCTCCTTCGCGACCTCGCACTTTCATCTAGTTGTCAAATAATCAGTTTTATTAAACATCGATGAGGCGAGGAACGTGCCTATAGGACTTACCGATCATTGGAGGACCTCATGGAAATCTGGCGCGATCTGGGTTTTGCCGCCCGGGCACTACGAAAGAGTCCAGCGTTCGCAATTACGTCTTTGGTCACTCTTGCACTTGGAATCGGGGCAAGCACGGCGATCTTCAGCGTGGTCAACGCGGTGTTGCTTCGACCGCTTCCTTACGCCGACCAGGACAGCCTTTACATCATCACCAACGATCTGCGCAATCGCAACGTGCCGGATTTTCCAATAGCTGCCGGCGACGTCTTCGATATCCGGCAACTGCCCTCATACGACGGCGTGGCCGCACTGTCACCGGGTCGGGCGTCGATCATTGGCGACGAAGGTCCAGCCGATCTCATCAGCACGGTTGGTGTGACGACCAACGTCTTCAAGGTGCTCGGAGCGCGAATCGCTCTCGGCCGGGATTTCATCGATGACGACGGCGTGCCGCCGCCCCCGCCACCACCTCCTCCGCCGCAACCCCAGCCCGGTGCGCCGCCGCAGCAGGCCGCCGCGCAACAACCGCCTGCCGGACCTCCACCTCCCCAGCTTCCGACGATCGGCGTACTCAGCCATCAGTTCTGGCAGTCGCGCTTTGGCGGAAATCCCAATATCGTCGGCACCGCGATCACCCTCGGCTTCGGCCGCGTGGAGATTGTCGGGGTTCTGGCGCCGGAGTTCGAACTCCTGTTTCCGCCGAACATGAACGTCGAACCGATGCCGGCGTTATACATGGCCGCGCGTGCCGATTTCGCCACGGGTTCGCGACAGAATGTGGCGTGGCGACTCGTCGGCCGGCTGAAGGACGGCGTGCCTCTCCAGCAGGCACGCTCTGAAATGGACAGACTTTCCGCCGATCTCCAGAAGCGCTTTCCAGTTAAAGCGAGCGCTGGTACGACGTTCCGCCTGGAGCCTATGCACGAAGACCTCGTCGCCGACGTGCAACCGGCCATCCTTGCACTGATGGGAGGAGTCATTTTTGTACTCCTCATCGCATGCGCCAATGTCGCGAACCTTCTTCTAGTGCGCGCAGCCCGCCGCGAGCGAGAAATTGCTGTTCGCGCAGCGCTGGGTGGAAGCCGCGTCCGATTGATTCGTCAGATGCTGGCGGAAGCGCTTGTCCTGGCTGGAAGCGGGGCGCTCGTGGGTTTGGGATTAGCCCAACTCGGAATTCGAGTCTTAGCTCAGTTGGGTCCGGCCAATTTGCCTCGAATCCAAGCCGTCTCCATCGATCCCATGGTTCTTGGTTTCTCCATGTTCGCCGCCGTTTCCGCAGCGGCAATCTTTGGTCTGGTCCCCGCACTCAGAGCGTCTCAACCTCGTTTGAATGAAGTTCTTCGCGCCGGCGGACGCTCCGCCGGCTTAAGAGCCGGAAGATGGCTCCGCAACGGCGTTGTCATGACCGAAGTGGCATTGTCTCTCGTGCTTCTCATCGGTTCGGGTCTGATGCTGCGCAGTTTTATCGCGTTGACCCGCACAGACCCGGGCTTCAATCCCAATAACATGCTCACGTTCGTGATTGCCAACAACCAGGCTCGCGGGACGGACGGCCGCGCCGCATTCATGCGCCAGGTTCAAGACCGTTTGTCGGCGATACCCGGAGTCACGACGGTAACTGCGGCGACTCCGCTGCCTTTGGATGGAGCGAACTCCCTCGTCAGGTGGGGCACGGAAGCTGCGTTGACGGATCCGAGCGCTTTCCAACAAGGCATCGTTCACTGGGTTCTTCCGGGCTACTTCGAATCGATGGGCACGAAACTGATTGAAGGACGACTATTCACAGCGTCCGACAATATAGCCGGCCCGAAACTTGTCATCATCGACCAGCAACTCGCCAACATGGCGTTCCCCGGCGAGTCGGCAGTCGGAAAACGTTTGTTGGCGCGAATTCAGACGGAACAGGCAGAAGTTCACGAGGTCATCGGGGTCGTGCAGCATCAGCGTCACACGTCGCTGGCCACGCCCGGCGAAGAAGCGTTGTTCGTGACGGACGGGTTCGGTGGATTCGGCAGGGCCGGCCGCTGGGCGGTCCGCACCAGTGGGGATCCCAGCCAACTCGGCCCCCTGGTCCGCGAGGCGATAAAGCAGATTAATCCCACGCTCATCGTGTCACAGATGCTTCCGATGGAAGAGTATCTGGTGCGCGCTGGAGCCCAAACGCGTTTCACACTTCTACTGGTTGTCGTCTTCGGCGTCATCGCCGCCGTGCTCGCTGCCGTCGGCCTTTACGGGGTTCTGGCAACCAGCGTCAGTCAGCGGACCGCGGAGATCGGTGTGCGCATGACATTCGGCGCGTCACGAATGAGTATCTTCAGGCTGGTCGTCGGGCATGGGCTTCAACTGAGCGTAGCCGGTGTGGCCATTGGTCTTTTTGCTGCGTTCGGATTGACTCGTGTGATGGCCACAATGCTGGTCGGAGTGACGCCAACCGATCCGGCAACATTTGCAAGTATTGCGATTCTGTTTCTCGTGATCGCTGCAATCGCGTCCTGGATTCCGGCTCGTCGAGCGGCTCACCTCGATCCGTCGAGAGCGTTGCGCGAGGAGTAGAGACCTAGCGAGATCGGGGTCAGGCACGTAAAACTGATAAAACAAGTGCCAGACCCCGATCTCAGGATGAGGGTCGGAATAATTCCGAGCGGCGAACGCGTTCGCCTTTGAAGAAGACATCCGAAATGCGGCGGGTGACGGTAATGTCTTCGATTGGATTACCGTCAAGAATAATGAAGCTGGCGTCATAGCCCGGGGCGATTTTGCCGAGTCTGTCGGCAGCACCCAACAACGCGGCGTTATTGAAGGTGACGGCCTTCAGAATCTCAACGGTCGGAATCCCGGCATTCTTCCAGATCTCCATCTCCCGATGAACGCCGGGACCATGAAACGTTCCCGCGTTACCCGCGTCCGTTCCCAGCACCAGCGGGACCTTGGCTTCGTGCAATCTCCTCAGATTCTCAACGGCAGCCAGCTTCAGAATGTCAGGCGGGTTCTTC
>Ga0137427_10000441_pt1 | contig 21539 bp, 22 predicted proteins | sample EasRivERMZT700_2_FD_102309 | JGI IMG/M metagenome (GOLD analysis project Ga0137427, IMG submission 102309) | Soil microbial communities from meander-bound floodplain in the East River, Colorado, USA - East River MetaG ERMZT700_2 | ecosystem: Environmental > Terrestrial > Soil > Floodplain ...
CGGCGCCCTCATCGTCGCGGCGATCACGGGCGCGCTTGCCGCATGGATGGCGAAGCGCGGCATGTCGCTGCTCTCGCCCCCGGAACGCGCGAAGAACGAAACGCCTACGACGTTCATCAGAGGGAGGAGAACGCATGTCTGAAACGACAGCCGACGTCCGGCGCGACATCGAATTGACGCGCGAACGCATGTCGACGACGCTCGCCGAGCTCGAACGGAAGCTCAACGTGATGCAGCTCGTCCGCGATCATCCGTGGGCGGCGCTCGCCCTGGCCGTCGGAGCCGGAGTTCTGCTCAGCGGTTCGCGCGCCGACGTGAAAGCCGCCGCGGCCACGGCAACCGCGACCCGGGGAGCAAGCAATAAGCTGGGGGCTGTGCTCGACGACGTGGTCGCATCCCTCGTCGGCGGAGTCCACAACGCACTCGACGAACGCGTCAACGGCTGGGTGGACGATCTCAAGTCGGCGATCGGCACCGACGGTGCGCCGGGCCGGCGACGGACACGCAGCTACGGTGTGGGCCCGATCGACGACTTCGGCGGGACACTCAGTCAGACAGTTGGACAGTCTGACGGTCGGACAGTGTAACGACGTCACGACTGTCCGACTGTCCCACTAGGCGTACCGTATCCACTTCGCGACCTCGCGAAGGCTCGGCTTCTTGCCGTACATGAGCATGCCGACGCGGTAGATCCGCGCGGCAAGCCACACGGCGGCTATCGAGCCGAGTGCCGCGCAAATCATGGAGCCGGTCACCGACAGCGGGCTCACCGACGTGAGACCCATGCGGATCGGCATGAGGATCGGCGACGTCCACGGCAGCCACGACAGCACGACGGCCAGCGTGCTGTTCGGATTGATCAGCACCGGATTCAGGAAGATCCACCCGCTCATCAGCAGCAACATGACGGGGACGCCCGCTTGCTGCGCTTCCTGCTCGCTGTTCACCATCGAGCCTACCGCGGCGTAGAGCGTCGCGTAGAAAACGAATCCGAGCACGAAGTAGCCGATGGCGATCGCAAAGACGCCGAGGGTCATCCCGCCAAAAACGCTACCCGGTCCGCTGATCGCGCCGGCAGTGCTCGCCGCGGCGGCACCGCCGCCGACTGCCTTGAATATCATGGGCATGACGAAATTGGCACTGTACGCGGATAGTCCGAGCCACGTGACGATCTGCGTGAGTCCCACGGCGCCCACGCCCAACACTTTCCCGGCAAGAAGCGCTTCCGGTTTGACGCTCGACAGCACCACTTCAGCGACGCGCGTGGTCTTCTCGTCGAGCACGCCGCGCATCACGTTCTGACCGTGCACGATGATCGACATGAGGAGGAGCGCGCCGAACACGATGCCTACGATGATTCCGGTGGTCCCCGACCCGCCGCGCCCCTTGTCGCCGACCCGTTCGGCCGGCATGCGAACGCGCAGGCGTGATAGTTCATTCGCCGTCTGGGGCTTCACGCCTTCGCCCTGAAGGCGCACCATCATCACCGACTGCCGCACGGCGCTCTCAAGCTTGTCGATATCGGAGATGGTCGACGCGTTGCGGCCGGAGTAGCGCGCCGACTTGCCGGCGAGCGTACTATCGGTGAGAACGAGCACGCCGATGAGCGACTTCGGCTTCATGACGTCGCGAATGGCGTCCTCCTCGAGCTTCGGAAGCTCCGCCGGCGTAGCGACGACGACCGTGGGTCCCGTCACCGTGTCCGATCGCGTCGACGAATCCGCCTTGATCGCTTCGGCAACGCGATTGCCCAGACCCCCACCGGTCGCGTCGAGAATTCGAATCCGTCGCACGTTCGGCGAACTGCTGCTCCGTAACGACATCATGATGGGAATGACCATCGCGAGGACGAGGAGCGCCGGGACGGCGAGCGTCATCACGATGAACCACCGGGAGCGCACGCGTTCCAGGTATTCCCGCTTGGCGACAATGAAGATTTTCTTATCCATGGCCCGACATCCCCGTCTCGACACCGGCGGCGCCGACGCGTTGAATGAAGATCTGATGGAGCGACGGCTGCACGAGCTCGAAGCGTTCGATGCTTGCGCCGGCATCGATCAGCCGGCGCAGCAGCACCTGCGGATCGGCCATCGGCGCCAGCTCGATCTCGAAAAACCGATTGTTGTCGTCGACCCGCTGTACGAGCCGAGGGTCGCGAAGCACCACGCCCACGGCTTCCTCGGCGCCTACGAGGCCCAGCGCAACGTTGCGTCCGCCATGCTGCTTGCGAACCTCGGCTACCGAGCCGTCGAGCACCTTCTCACCCTTGGCGATGATGCACACCGAGTCGCACATCCGCTCGGCGTTGTCCATCACGTGCGTGCTGAAGATCACTGTCTTCCCGCGGCGCTTCAGCTCGACGACGGTGTCCTTGAGTGCCTGGGCGTTGATCGGATCGAGTCCGCTGAACGGCTCGTCGAGAATCACGAGATCGGGATCGTGGACCAGCGTCGCGATGAACTGCACCTTCTGCTGCATTCCGCGCGAGAGCTCGTCGATCTTGGCGTCTCCCCAGTTCTTCTCCGGAGTAGCGAGGCTCATCCGCTCGAGCCATTCGTCGATCCGGCGAGTCGCCTCCTTTCCACTCACGCCTTTCAGCTCGGCGAGAAAGAGAAGCACACGCTTGACCTGCATCTTCTTGTACAGTCCCCGTTCTTCGGGGAGGTAGCCGATGCGACTCAGAATGCCGGGCGTACGGTGCGGTTGGTCGAGCACCGTGATCGTCCCCGAATCCGGGGCGATGATATCGAGGATCATGCGGATCGTCGTCGTCTTCCCGGCGCCGTTGGGGCCGAGAAGGCCGTACACCGATCCTACGGGCACCTGAAGCGATAGGTCGCGCACGGCAACATGTTGCTCGTACCGCTTCGCGACGTTCCGGATGTCGACTGCGAGTTTGGCCATGGGGGGGGGAGGAGCTGCGACGCGAGTTGGTGCCTGTACTCGGGCATTAGTACAGTCCAGACCTCGCTTAATCGGCCGGGCCGACAGTGAACGTCGGCCCGGCTCACGGCGTTCGAACTAGTTCAGGGACGGACGCCCCGGCATCTGCATCTTCTGGTAGCCCGTGGGGAGGGAGAAGAGCGAGGCGTCCAACGTCTTTTTCTCGACGCGCGTGACCTCGAAAGCGACGTCGGTGCCGACGGTGACCTTGAGCGGGAACATCTCCGGACCCAATCCGCCCTGCCATCCCTCGCTTCTCCGGCCGCCGGACATCGGGCCGCTCGGCATTGTGAAGGTGCCAAGTTCTTTGGTGATACAGGCATCGGCCGATTTTCCATCCGGGCCGGTGACCGTTGCGTGTTCGCACTGGTATCCGGCGATCGTTTCCTTCTTGCCGGTCCACTTGACGGCAGGCCCCTTGTCGCCGACCCCCGCGCGCGCCATCAGGGTGTCCATGGACTGCTCCATGTACATGCGCTGCATCGGCATGACGACCACCATCTTGCCGTCGGACGGAGTCATCAGCATGTAGGCAAGCATGCCCCCCATCGAGATGTCCATCCGAACCATGTCGCCCTTCACGGAGTACTGGGCCTCGTTGGCGATTCCGTTGTTCGTCAAAACGATGGAAACCACGCCCTCGAACTTCGGCGTTTGCGCGCCGAGGCGGAGGACAGGCGCGATGGCAAGGGCAGCGAGCAGAGCAGGGATGGAGCGCGAGCGAAGACGAAGCGACATTGGAAGCTCGAGTAGGGGGACGTAGCCAGCACCCTTTATGGTAGGAGGCTCGACGAGCGCCAGCAACCTACGCCCTTTCGTCGAGCGAAGTTACGGCCTACAGCCAGACGTCTCGTGGCGCGCCTCGCAACGCTGCCGGCTTGTACAGGCCGCCGGCCCCCCTGATATTCGGCCACGACAATGACGCGCTTCCTGCGACGCGGCGTTCCGCGGCTGTCCGCGCTGTCTTTCGGCGTGGTGGTTCTCGCGACAGCCTGTCGCGGGGATGCATCGCGTTCCCGAGCCACCGCCGCCGACACACTGGTCGTGTATGTCGCCGCGAGCCTTGCCCGGCCACTCCAGCCGGTGCTCGACAGCTTTGCCGCGCGCACGGGCGCCGTCGTCCAACGCGAGAGCGGCGCCTCACTCGAACACGCGCGCAAGATCACTGAGCTCGGGCGGGTTCCGGATGTTCTGCTGCTCGCCGATCACGAGGTGTTTCCACGGCTGCTCATGCCCCAGCACGCGACTTGGTACGCCCAGTTCGCGCGCAATCGAATGGTTGTCGCGTATACCCCGCGCTCTACGCATGCCGGCGAGATCACCGCGGCCAACTGGACGGACATTCTTCAGCGCGGGGATGTGGAGGTCGGTCGCACCGATCCCAACCTCGCCCCCGCTGGCTACCGTACGCTGCTCATGCTTCAGCTCGCCGAGCGCCACGCGCACCGCCCTGGACTCGCGGCAGCGTTGCTCGCGAACGCCCCCGCGCGGAACATGCGCGCCAACGCCGCGGATCTGGCGGCGCTGCTCGCCGCAGGTGAGCTGGACTACATCTACGAATACCAATCGGTCGCGGAAGCGAACGGCTTCCCGTTCGTTCCGCTCCCGGCCGACGTCGACCTGGGCGACCCGGCACATGCCGCGGACTACGGCGCGGCCAGGGTGGAGGTGCGCGCCTCCCCGGAACGCTCCGTCGAGTACGTCGGCGAGCCGATTCTTTACGGTCTGTCCATCCCGTCGAATGCTCCACACCCGGCGACGGCGCGCCGTTTTCTCGCCATGATGTTCAGCACCGACGCGTTGCGCGCGTTGCGCTCCGCTCACGTCGACATGCTCGGCACGCCCGTCGTCGTCGGAACGGGCGCCCCGCCGGAGGTCAATGACGCAGCCCGTTCCGTCCCTCGCTGATCTTCAAGTCACGTCGGAGCCACCCGAATCGCGCCGCGGTTCGGGTGCGGTTGCGCGTGCGGCGGCGACGGTCGTCGTGGCGCTCGCGGCCTCCCTGTTCCTGCTCTTCATGCTGGCGCCCGTGATCGGGCTCGTGTCGGCGGGCGGCGCCCGTGGCATGGGTGCGCTGACGCGCGACGCCGAGCTGCGCGCCGCGCTCACGCTGACCGCGGCGACGGCGACGATCGCGACACTGCTCGGCGTCGTCGGCGGCACACCGGTCGCTTACCTGCTCGCCCGCCGCGCGTTTCGCGGGCGCGCGCTCGTCGCGACTCTGCTCGACCTGCCCCTCGTGATTCCGCATCCGGTCGCCGGCATCGCGCTGCTCCTCGTCCTGGGCCGCGCCAGCCCACTCGGCGGTGCACTGTACGCGGCGGGCCTGCGGGTGGCAGGGTCGCCCACCGGAATCGTCTGCGCGATGCTGTTCGTGTCGGCGCCGCTCTACGTGAGCGCGGCGCGCGAGGCGTTCGTCCGTGTCGATGCCCGCTACGAGTTCGTGGCGCGCACCCTCGGGGACTCCAGCTGGCGCGCCTTTCGCCGGATCACACTGCCGCTGTCCGCCCGCGGCCTTACCGCCGCCGCCGTGGTCATGTGGGCGCGCGCCGTGAGCGAGTTCGGCGCCATCGTCGTGCTGACGTACAATCCCAAAGTTGCGAGCGTTTTGAGCTACGACCGCTTCACCAGCGTTGGACTTTCCGATGCGCTGCCGGTTGCCGCCGTGCTCGTGGTGTTCGCCCTCGTTCCGTTGCTGGCGCTCCGCGGCTTGAGGGCCGCGCGGGAGGAGCGTGAGAGTGTCTAAGCGGGAAGGCGGACGCAAATGATCTCGATCGACAGGCTCACCGCTCGCGCCGGCCGCTTCACTCTCGACGACGTCAGCTTCGACGTCCCGCAGGGGGCGTACGGCGTCGTGATCGGGCCGGCAGGGGCAGGGAAGACGACGCTTCTCGAGACGATTGCCGGCGCGATACCGGCCAGCCGCGGGCGGATCCACCTCGGCGGCGAAGACGTGACGGCCATCCCGCCCGAGCAACGTCGGCTGGGGATTGTCTACCAGCACGCGTACCTCTTTCCGCATCTCACCGTTTTCGAGAACGTCGGCTACGGCGCGTCTACGCCCGTCGTGGCCCGCGAGATGGCCGAGCGGTTCGGCGTGGACGGGCTGGGCGATCGTTCCGTGAAGGCCTTGAGCGGAGGCGAGCGTCAACTGGTCGCGCTCGCGCGCGCGCTGGCGCGGAGGCCGGAAGTGCTCCTGCTCGACGAGCCGTTCAGCGCCCTCGATCCACGCAATCGCGCCACCGCGCGCCGCATCCTGCGCGCGATCTATTACGAACGCCGATTCACGGTGCTTCAGGTGACGCACGACTTTGCCGAGGCCGGTTTGCTGGGCGACGTGGCCATCATGCTCGACCGTGGTCGCGTTCTGCAGGCGGGCAATCCGGAGCAGATCTTCCGCAAACCCGCGTCGCCGTACGTTGCCGATTTTCTCGGGGCGGAGAACGTGTTCGCCGGCGTTGCTCGTCCTATCAAGTCCGAGGGCATGGACTGGTCGGACGGCGACGGCGACGCATTCGTCGAGCACGCGGTCGCGTTCACTACGGGCTCGCTCACGTTCTACGCGTTGGGCGACGCCGAGCCGGGACCGGCTCACGCCGTCATTCGCGCCGAAGAGGTCGCGCTGTCCATGGATGCGGCGACGTCGTCGATGCGCAATCAGTTCCAGGGCCGGGTCATCGAGCTGGCGCCGGCGGGGGCGATCACCCGCGTTACCGTGGACGTGAGCGGTACGCCGCTGGTCGCTGCGGTGACGAGTCGTTCAGCGCGTGAGCTTGGCTTGGCGCCGGGGGTCAACGTGGTCGCCGCGTTCAAGGCGACAGCTGTCCATCTTTGTTAGGAGCCTTCCACCATGCTGAAGAATTCATTCGTTCGCACCGCGATGACGTTTTTTGCCGTCTCCACGCCGCTTGCGGCGCAAGCGACGGACGTGTCTGCGAATCCGCGCATGCGCGCGGCCCTCGACATGATCAAGGCCGACAACGCCTGGACCCTCGATCAGCAGCAGTCGATCTGCGAGATCCCGGCGCCTCCGTTCAAGGAGGCCGCGCGGGGGGCCGAGTTCAAGAAACGGCTCGAGGCGCTCGGGTTGCGCAACGTTCGCACCGACGCCGTGGGGAACGTGATTGCCGAGCGTCCCGGGTCCGGCGGCGGACCGACGGTCGTGATCGCGGGACACCTCGACACCGTCTTTCCCGAAGGAACCGACGTTAAGGTCAAGCGCGCAGGCACGCGCATGACCGCGCCGGGGATCGAGGACGATTGTCGCGGATTGACCGTGTTGCTTGCCGTCGTGCGTGCGTTCGAGAAGAGCGGAGTCCAGACCGCGGGGACCATCTACTTCGTCGGCGACGTCGGCGAGGAGGGGCCGGGGAACCTGCGCGGCATGCGTCACCTGTTCGGCACGGAGCTGAAAGGCAAAGTCGACTATTTCATCACGGTCGACGGGGCCGGCCTCGGCGTCGCCAGTCGCGCGGTCGGGAGCCACCGCTACCGAGTGACATACACCGGGCCGGGGGGCCACAGCTACAGCGCGTTCGGCATACCTAATCCGATTCACGCGCTCGGCCGCGCCATGGCCGGAATCTCCGACCTCCAGGTCCCGGCGACCCCGAAGACGACGTTCAACGTTGGCGTCATCGAAGGAGGAACGTCGGTGAACTCCATCGCCGCCAAGGCGTCGATGGAGGTGGACATGCGCTCTGAATCCGCGGCTTCGCTCCAGTCGGTGGACGACAGGATTCAGAAGATTCTCAAGGATGCCCTGGCCGCCGAGAACGCGCGCTGGACGAGCCCCGCGGCCGCTAAAGCGCGGCTCTCGATCACGATCGACACCATCGGTATTCGCCCCACCGGTGCGCAGGCCGACACCGCGCGCATCGTCCGCACCGCGCTCGCTGCCGCGCGCACGCTGGGGTTCACGTCCGTCACCAGCGCATCGAGCACCGATGCCAACTGGCCGATCAGTCTGGGGATTCCGGCAATTCGAATTGCCGGGGGCGGCAAGGGCGAGGGCGCGCACTCGCTCGGCGAGTGGTATGACGACGGAACCGACGGGTGGCTCGGACCGCAGTGGGCGGCGCTGCTCCTCGGAATGCTCGCCGGGCTTCGCCCCAGCGCTTGATCGGTTCGGCCGGGGCGCGGACGAACGTCGTGGGACGGCTCGAACTACGCCGACTGGAACAGCGTCTTCGCCTTCTCGATTCCCGCCACCAACGCCGCCACGTCGTTCTCGTCGTTATACACGTAGAATGACGCGCGCACGGTGGCGGGGACGTTCAGCCGCCGCATCAGTGGCTGTGCGCAGTGGTGGCCTGCGCGGACGCACACCCCTTCCTGGTCGAGAATCGTCGCCAGGTCGTGGGGGTGGATGTCGCCGACGGTGAAGCTCACCACCCCGCCGCGGAGTTCGACGGAGGGTCCGTGGATCTTCACATCGGGTACCGCGGTCAGCCGCTCGGTTGCCAACGTCGTGAGCGCCTTCTCATGCGCGTGCACGCGCTCCATCCCGATGGTGTCGAGATACTCGCACGCGGCGGCGAGCCCCACCGCGTCCGCGACGTTCGGCGTGCCGGCCTCGAACTTGTGCGGCAGCACGTTCCAGGTCGTCCGGTCGTCGCCGACGATCTCGATCATGTCGCCGCCGGTCTGGTACGGCGGCATCGCTTCGAGAAGATCACGCCGTCCCACGAGCACGCCGCTGCCCATCGGTCCCAGCATCTTGTGACCGCTGAACGCGTAGAAGTCCACGTCGAGCGAATCGAGGTCGAGCGGCAGGTGCGGCGCGCCTTGCGCGCCGTCGCACACGACGACGGCGCCGTGACGGCGTGCGATCGCCGCGATCTCGCCGACGGGGTTCACCGTGCCAAGCGCGTTCGATACGTGGTTGAATGCGACGACTTTCGTCCGCGCCGAGACGATCGACGCGAGCTCGTCCAGATCGATGCGTCCGTCCGCGGTGATGCGGCAAATACGGAGCACGGCGCGGCGCTCGAGCGCGAGCTGCTGCCAAGGGACGAAGTTCGCGTGGTGCTCGAGACCGGTGATCACGACTTCGTCCCCGGCGCCGACGTTGGCGCGACCCCACGCGCTGGCCACGAGGTTCAGCGACTCCGTGGTGCCGCGCGTGAAGATCAGCCGGTCGGTGTCGCGGACCCCGACAAATCGCGCGATTCGCGCGCGCGCGTCGTGGTAGCGTTGCGTTGCCCGCGCCGACAGCTCGTACGCGCCGCGATGCGGGTTGGCGTTGTCGTTCTCGTAGTACTGCCGGATGGCGTCAAGCACGGCGCGCGGCTTCTGCGACGTCGCCGCTGAGTCGAGGTAGTGCAGATGCGGGTGCGCGGCGAGGAGCGGGAAATCGCGCCGGTCCACCGTCGCACCGACCGGCGTCGAGCGCCGCGCGCTGACCGTGTTGCGCTGAACGGTCGTCATGCGCCCTCCGTGGGGGGCGGGGCGTTGCCTTCGCGCTCCGTGCTCACCTCGGCCGGCCCGGCGTCCAGCGCCGAGTGCATCGCGTGCCACGCGAGACTCGCGCACTTCACGCGCAGCGGAAAGCGCGACACGCCGCCGAGCGCGCGAAGTGAGCCGAGCGATTTGTGCTCGGACTCGGGAAGCTTGCCCATGACGAGATCGTGAAAGCGCTCGAACAATGCTTCGGCCTCGGCCCGCGATTTTCCCTTCACGGCGGTCGTCATGAGCGAGGCCGAGGCCTTCGAGATCGCGCAGCCCTTGCCGGGAGGGGAGAGGAAGCTCACGTCGCTGATGGTGTCGCCCTCGAGCTTCACCCACACGCGCACCTCGTCGCCGCAGAGCGGATTCCGCCCCTCGACCGTCGCCGTCGCATCGGGCATCTCCCGAAAATTGCGCGGCTTTCGGTTGTGCTCGAGAATCAGCTCCTGATACAGCGCGTCCGTGCTCGACATCGCCTTTGCCTTTTCGCTGCTTGCTCTTCCTGTCCTACCGTTCGACTGTCCGACTGTCCGACGGGTTCGTAAATCGATCCATCGTCATCTGCTCCAAGGACACCTTCAGCTCGTCCACTTCGAGCGTCTCCAGTACGTCCGCGGCGAACGCGTACGTCAGAAGTCGCCGAGCCATGTCGCGATTCACGCCGCGGCTCTTCATGTAGAATAGCGCCGTCTCGTCGATCTGGCCGACGGTCGCGCCATGCGTGCACTTCACGTCGTCGGCGAAGATCTCGAGCTGCGGCTTGGCGTCCACGTGCGCGGTGCCGGAGAGCAGCAGCGTCTTGTTCGTCTGCTTGCCGTCGGTTTTCTGCGCGATCGGATGCACGTAGACCTTGCCGTTGAACACGCCGTGCGAGCGGTCGTCGAGAATCCCCTTGTACAGCTCGCGGCTGAAGCAGTTCGGCTGGGCATGCACGATCTCGGTCTGGTGATCGCAGTGCTGCTCGCCGTCCAGCATGTAGAGGCCGTTGAGCGTGGGGCCCGCGCCCTCGCCGTCGAGGGTCGTGTAGACGTTGGTGCGCGTGAGCGCGCCGCCGGTCGCGAACGAGAAGGACAGGTAGTGACTGTCGCGAGCTTGCGCCGCCTGGATCGTTCCCACGTGAAACGCTCTCGCGCCCTCTCGCTGCACCTTGTAGTGGCGGAGCGTCGCCCCGTCGGCCAACGAGACCTCGGTCACGGCGTTGGTGAAGTACAGCGCGTCGGTGAGCGACACGTAGCTCTCGATCACCGTCGCGCGCGCATTCCGGCCGACGACGACGAGGTTGCGCGGGTGCATCATCCCCTTCGCGGCGACCGCGTCCGTGACGAAGAGCAGGTGGATCGGGCGGCGGACGTCGGCGTCGTCGTCGATCTGCACGACCGCGCCGTCGGTCATCATCGCGGTGTTGAGCGCGGTGAAGCTATGGTCGGTGTTGGCCAGCGCGCCGATCCGCCGCACCAGCTGCGGAGCGGCGGTCCATGCCGTGACGAGATCCGAGACGCGGGCGCCCGAGGGCAGGGCATTCAGATCGGACAGCTCGGGGGCGAACCGGCCGTTGACGAAGACCGCCGTGTGCCAATCGCGAGCGCCATGGCCGAACTGCGCGAGGTCGCCGCGCCGGACGTCCCCCGTCCGGTCGAGCAGCGCCGTGTACTCGTGTTCGACGATCGGCGCGACGCTGGTGTAGTGCCAGTCCTCGTTCTTCGTCGTCGGGAACCCGAGCTCGCTGAACCGGTCGAAGGCCGCCCGCCGGAGCGACTGAATGGGCGCCGGCGCGCTCGGGTCGCCGGCAAGCGACTCGAACGGCGCGACGAAGGGCTCGACCGCGCTCCCCGGAGTCATGACGCTGGTCACCGCGCCGCCCCGGCCGCAGGCCGCGAGGCGTGCGGCGTGATCCAGTCGTAGCCACGATTCTCCAGCTCGATCGCCAGGTCCTTGCCGCCGGACTTCATGATCCGGCCCCCGGCGAGCACGTGCACGAAATCCGGCACGATGTAGTTGAGCAGACGCTGATAATGCGTGACGACGATCGTCGCGTTGTCGGGCCGCCTGAGCGCGTTGACACCGTTCGACACCGTGCGGAGCGCGTCGATGTCGAGCCCCGAGTCCGTTTCATCAAGGATCGCCAGCCGCGGCGTCAACACCGCCATCTGGAGAATCTCGTTTCTCTTCTTCTCGCCCCCCGAAAACCCGGTGTTCACCGAGCGGCTCAGCATCGACGTATCCATGTCGACGAGACGGAGCTTCTCCTCCATCACGTCGGCGAACTCGAGCGGATCGACCTCGGCCTCGCCGCGCGCTTTGCGCATCTCGTTGTACGCCGCGCGCAGAAAATACGCGTTCGACACGCCCGGGATCTCCACCGGATACTGGAACGCCAGGAAGATCCCCGCCTGGGCCCGCTCCTCTGGCTCGAGCTCGAGGAGCTCGCGCCCGTCGTACACGACCGACCCGCCGGTCACATTGTACGCCGGATTGCCGGCCAGCACCTGCGCCAGCGTGCTCTTGCCGGACCCGTTCGGTCCCATGACGGCGTGCACCTCACCCAGGTTCACGGTGAGGTCGACGCCGTTCAGAATCTGTTTATCGCCTACAGCGGCGGTCAGGCCGCGGATTTCCAGGAGAGCCATAGTTGTCAGGCAGTCATCCTCCGCGCGCGCCAGCGCGCGGGGGATCTGAGGGGTCATCCTCCGCGCACGCCCGCGCCCGGAGGATCTGCTTTCATGAACGCGGCTGCAGCCACGATGATCGATTCGACAGCAGAGATCCCCCGCCGCTGGCGCGGCGGAGGATGACTGCTAGCCAACGCTTCCTTCCAACGTGATGCCCAACAGCTGCTGCGCCTCGAGCGCGAACTCCATCGGCAGCTCCTTGAACACTTCCTTGCAGAATCCCGAAACGATCATCGACACCGCCTGCTCGGCGGACAGCCCACGCTGCTTGAGATAGAAGATCTGATCCTCGCCGATCTTCGACGTCGACGCCTCGTGTTCGACGATCGCAGTATTGTTTCCGACCTCGACATACGGGAACGTGTGCGCTCCGCAGCGATTACCAACAAGCATCGAGTCGCATTGCGTATAGTTGCGCGCCCCGGCCGCCTTGGGCAGAATGTGCACCCGGCCGCGATAGGAGTTGTTCCCCTCGCCCGCCGAGATCCCCTTCGAAACGATGTTCGACCTCGTGTTGCGCCCGATGTGGATCATTTTCGTGCCGGTGTCCGCCTGCTGCTTGTTGTTCACCACCGCCACGCTGTAGAACTCGCCCACCGAGTTGTCGCCCTGCAGGATCACGCTCGGGTATTTCCACGTGATCGCCGAGCCCGTCTCGACCTGCGTCCACGAGATCTTGGCGTTCTCGTACGCCTTCCCGCGCTTCGTGACGAAATTGTAAATCCCGCCGACGCCGTTCTTGTCTCCGGCATACCAGTTCTGCACGGTCGAGTACTTGATCGTCGCGCCCTTGAGGGCCACGAGCTCGACCACCGCGGCGTGCAGCTGGTTCGTGCTCCGCTTCGGCGCCGTGCATCCCTCGAGATAGCTGACGTACGACCCTTCGTCGGCGACGATGAGCGTCCGCTCGAACTGCCCCGTGTCCGCCGAATTGATCCGGAAATAAGTCGACAGCTCCATCGGGCAGCGCACGCCTTTGGGCACGTACACGAACGAGCCGTCGGAGAACACCGCACCGTTCAGCGCGGCGAAGAAGTTGTCGCTGTAGGGCACCACCGACCCGAGATACTTCTCGACCAGGTCCGGATGCTCGCGCAGCGCCTCGCCCATCGAACAGAAGATGATGCCGTGTTTGGCGAGCTCGTCGCGCATCGTCGTGCCCACCGACACCGAATCGAAGATGGCGTCGACGGCGACACCGGAGAGCATCTTCTGCTCCTGCAGCGGGATGCCGAGCTTGGCGTACGTCTTCAGCAGCTCGGGATCAACGTCGTCCAGGCTGCCCAGCGGTTTTTGGTTCTTTGGCGCCGAGTAGTAGCTGGTTCCCTGATAGTCGATTGGCCCGTACGTGACGTTGGGCCAGTGCGGCTCCGTCATCGTCAGCCACCGGCGATACGCCCGCAGCCGCCACTCGAGCATGAATGCCGGCTCGCTTTTCTTGGCCGAGATCGCTCGCACAACGTCCTCGTTGAGGCCGGGCGGAAACGTGTCCGCCTCGATGTCCGTCACGAAGCCGTGCTCGTACTCTCTACCAATCAGTGACTCGATCGACCCGCTCATGCCTGCTCCATAACTCGTTTGCCGGCTAATCGTTATCCACCGCCGTGGGCGCCGACGACAGCGTCCCCGGACAGAAATCGCCCGGGTCGTTCCAAGCAGATAAAATTACTCGGGATTAGGGGTCTGTGGCTAGGCCTCCAGCGCCGAATCACCGCCTCAGAAGCCAGCTCAGCAAACCGACAACTCCGAGGAGCAAAACCCCCCAGATCGCGGCCACCGGCCAGCGGCGGTCGGCCGCATCGATTGCGGCCTGTGTTCCCGGCGTCCGGTCGCGCGGGATTGTCGGTCGACGGGATGTCTCGTCTTGTGGCGTCGGCGTCGTTCCGGCGACGCGCTCGCCCGGGGACAGGGGTCGTGTGGTGAACTGCAGCACGCGGTAAGCGACCTCGATCGTATCCCCGTCGTCAAGCAAGCACGGCGTCCCCACGCGCCTGTTGTTGACCAGCGTGCCCGCCGAGCCGCGGGGATGCAGCACGAAGCCACCCGCCTCCCGACGAATCTCGGCGTGAAAACGCGACGCCGTCGGATCGCGTACGACGATCGCGTTCGACGCGTCGCGCCCGATTCCCGTGGAGCGGGTGGCCAGGCGATAGGCGGTTTTGGTCCGCGTATCGACGAGATAAGCTGAGACGTCTTGGGCGGGCGGCGGCGCATGACGCGCCGGCGCGCTGTCGGTGTAGGTGAAACGCGCACTCCCCGCCGCGATCACATCCCCGTTTTGCAGCGCGCGAGGCGCTCCCGACAGTTGCTGGCCGTTCAGGACGACGACGCTGTCGGTGCTGAACGCGCGCACGCTGGGCCGGCCTGCCGACAAGGAGATGACGAAGTGCCGGGGCATCAAGTCCGCGGTTGAAACGCGCCACTTGGCCTCGACGCCCCCTCCCACGACGAGGTCGTCGTCAGTCACCTCACGCGCGTCGGTTCCCGCCGCGATCCACGGCATCTAGGCGATCTCCGCGATGACGCGACGCAGGAGCGACTCGGCGAGCGCTACCTTGTACCCGTTCCTTGAAAGCGGTTTCGCATCGTAGAGAGCTCGCTCTGCCAGCGTCGCGATGATGTCGTCATCAAGGCCCCCCGATGCGACGTCTTCTTCGATCGAGGAGTTCACCCGCCACGGACGCGGCGCCACGCCACCGAGCACGATCCGGACGTCGCCGCTCGCACGCTTGCAACCGGCAACGCTGGCGAGCGCGAAGTCCCAGGTTTCGCGCTGCATGAGCTTGTGGTAGTGCTGCAGTCCTCCCGCGGACGAACCCGGAATGGTGACAGCACGCACGAACTCCCCTGGCGCCAGGATCGTCTCATGATCGAGACGGTCCGCCGGCAGCATGAAGAACGCGTCGATCGGAACGGTCCGCTGAGCGCCCCCTCCTTCGATCTCGATGCTCGCCTCCAGGGCCGTGAGCGCGACCGCCGGATCCGACGGATGCACGATGTGGCATGGGCCGCCATCGAGGATGGCAAGGTGCTGATTCTCGCCGTCCACGGCAGGGCAGGTGGGCCCACCGTTCTTGAGGCAGTCGACACCACTTCGCAAATACCAGCAGCGCGGCCGCTGGCACAGATTGCCGCCGATCGTTCCCATCGCGCGCAGCGTGGGTGTGGCGACGGCGTCGCATGCCTGCGACAGCGCGGCGAATCGCTCACGAATGTGCCCATCGGCCGCAATGTCGGCAACGCGTGTCGCCGCGCCGATCCTCAACCCGCCGTCGGGGAGCCGCGTGATGCCGCGCAAACCCGGAATGCCGCGCAGATCGACGACGCGGTTCGGGCGGACGATCTCATCGGCGATGGCCACGACGAGGTCCGTCCCGCCGCCGAGCGGAACGGTCCCCGGCTCGCCTAACAACGTCGCGGCCTCCTGCGCCGACGACGCACGGATGTACGAGAACTCGTGGCTCACGCGGATAAAAAAAGAAGCGGAACGCTCTGGTTCCGCCTCAATATGTGCCGCTCCCCGCCGCTGTGCGATGGTCAGTGCGGCTTCGGCTCCGCCGTCGCGGCGTGCGCTGCCCCGCCGCCGTGGGAACGCGCGGTCAGATCGGTCGGGTGCTTGTACGTCGCCTTGTGGATGTACGTCACCCCGGCGATGAGCACGAGCGCGAGCACGACGATCGCCGTGGCAAATCCCCATCCGCCGTTGCTGTCCGCAGGAACGTACCGGTCTTTGTGCGGCTCCATTAATCCCTCGTGCTCGGTGACGCGTTGAGAAGGAATGATAACCCTGCCCTCTGTACGACGGGAGGACCGTTCCCTGCACAGATGTCCGGTCGTCAATGGACACGATGCGTCTGCTTGCTCTCGGCACCCTCTACGTGCTCGCGGCTACCGCGTGCACGAGACCGGTCCTCTACTACCCGACGCCTGAGCCCGGGCCGGTTCAGTCGGGGCGCGCGGCCACGCCCGTAGCCGCCGACACCGAATCGGCGGCCGCGATGCCGGCCGTGTCGGCCGATGCCGACATCGAGTACGTCCGCGCGCGTCAGATCCTGATGCCGGTCGCCGGCGCATCGATGAGCAAGCTCGCCGACACGTTCGACGAAGCCCGCGATGGGGGGGAACGTGTCCACCGGGCCCTCGACATTCTGGCGCCGCGCGGGACACCGATCGTCGCAGCGGACGACGGCGTCGTTCTTCGCATGACCACGTCGCCCCTCGGCGGCATCTCCATGTACGCCGTCGACCCCGACCATCGGATCGTTTATTACTATGCGCACATGGAGCGATACCACGACTCCATGTCGCAGGGCCGGACACTCGTTCGCGGCGACACCATCGGGTTCGTCGGGACGACCGGCAACGCGCCCAAGGACCTGCCGCATTTGCATTTTCAGATCATGCGGATGGCCGCCGACGGAAAATTCTGGAACGGTGAGCCGATCAACCCGTACCCGCTGCTCGGCGGACGGTAGGCCTAGGGTCTAGGGTCTAGATTCGTAAATCAGGCCTAGACCCTAGACCCGAGACCCTAGACCCTGGAGCTGGTGGCTCTTACGTCCAAGCGGCGCGCCGAACTTCGTGCTGAGGCGCATCATCTCTCCGCGGCCGTGCACCTCGGCCAGCACGGCATTACCGATGCCCTCCGTCAAACGATCGACGACGCGCTTCGTACGCGCGAACTGGTGAAGATTCAGTTCACCAAGAATGCCGCCGTGGGCGTGAAAGACGCGGCAAACGAGCTCGCCACCGCGTTGAGCGCGGATGTCGTCCAGGTCATCGGAAGAACGGCCACGCTCTATCGCGAGCGTCCGGCCGAGTAGTGTCATCGTGACAACAACCGCCATGGCGTCAGCGGAATTTCGCTCACCTCGCGCCCCAGTGCATGTGCGACGGCGTTCGCGATGGCCGGCGCGGTCGCGATGATCGGAGGTTCGGCGAGCCCTTTGGCGCCCGTGTGATTGGCGACGGTGTCGGACCCCCTGACGAAGAACGCGTCGATCACCGGTATGTCGGCCATCGTCGGGATCTTGTAGTCGTGCATGTTGGCATTGAGCTGCACGCCGAGCCGCTTGTCGAGCACGCGCTCCTCGTGCAGCGCATAGCCAAGACCCTGAATGATCCCGCCCTCGAGCTGACTTTCGGCGAGCGTCGGATTGATGATGCGACCCGAATCGTGCGCCGAGACGATGCGGAGCACGCGAACGTGACCGGTTTCTGTGTCGACCTCGACCTCGGCGAACTGTGCGCCGAACGCGGCGATGGCCGTGTTGTCGGGATTCGGGCCGCGGCTGCCCTGGCCGATGATCATTACGTCACCGAGCCGATCGCACAGCGCCGCGAACGTGATCGACCGGTCGTTGTCTCGCACACGGATCTCACTGTCGCGCGCCACGAGCTCGCCGACGTCGGCGTCGAGCATCTGCGAGGCCGCTTCGAATAGCGAGTCTCGCGCCTCTTCGGCCGCGACGCGCACTGCCGGCCCGACCGACGCCGTCGTGATCGAGCCCCAGGAATTCGACGCGAACGGCAGACGCTCCGTGTCGCCGAGAATCGTGCGCACGTCGTCGATCCGGGCGCCGAGGACCTCGGCGGCGATCTGCGAGAACACGGTTCGAGCGCCGGTCCCGAGATCCTGCGCCCCCGTCAGCACCTCGATCGAACCGTCGCGATTGATGCGCACCGTCGCGTAAGCCGGCGGGCCACCCCCGGCGCCCCAGATGAGCGAGGCCATCCCGGAGCCGCGGCGCAAACGCCCTGATCCCGGGGCACGCTCACGTGACTCGTGCCAGCCGAATCGCTCCGCACCCTGCCGGTAGCACTCGTCCAAATGCTTCGCGGAGTAGGGGCGCCCTTTCTCCTGGTCGTGATCGGCGTAGTTGCGCCGCCGCAGCTCGAGCGGATCGATGCGCAGCTCCACCGCGAGCATGTCCATCGCACGCTCCAGCCCGAACGCCCCCTCGACATGGCCGGGTGCACGAAACGACGCCATCGCGCTCGTGTTCATGAAGACCCACGTTTCCGCCGTGTGCACGTTGGCGCATCGGTACAGCTCGTGATAGATCTTCGCCGCGCTGGAGTGCCAGCCGCCGATGCCCATCGCGACGATGGTCTCCGCGCGAATCGCCGTGAGCGTGCCGTCGCGTTTGGCGGCCAGTGTCACGCGCTGGATGGTCGCCGGACGGTTGCCGGCGTCGCGCTGTTCTCCGTCGCGGTCGAGCACGCAGCGAACGGGGCGCCCGAGCTTGCGCGACAGGGCGACCGCCGTGTAGGTCGCGTGCGACGCGCCGTTCTTCGCGCCAAATCCGCCGCCCATGTAGTTCTTGATCACGCGCACCATCGAGAGTCGGAGGCCGAGGGCCTTGGCCACCTCGTTCCGGGTCATGAAGATGCCCTGCGTCGATTCCCAGATGGTGACGCGCCCCCCCGACCACTCGGCGACGGCCCCGTGCGGCTCCAGCGCAGTGTGCAGCGCCACGGGGGTGCGGAATTCCTTCGTGACGACGGCGTCCGCGTCGCGAAGACCGGCGTCGACGTCGCCGCGCGACACGACGCGCGGTGAGTTGCGCGCGCGATTTCCAAAGGAGCGCGCCCGCGGCGCGTCGGGCTCGAGCGCCCGCTCCGCGGTCACGACGTGCGCGGCCGTTTCGATCTCGCACACGATGGCGCGGCACGCCCGCTCCGCGACGTCCAGCGAATCCGCGCACACCGCGGCCAGCGGCTGCCCGGCGTAGTGGATCGCTATGTCGAACAAGTGCACGCCGTCGATGCGGATTCCGTGTACGTCGGCGGCGGTGAGCGCGCCACGGACGCCCGGGATCGCCAGGGCGGGGGACAGGTCCAGCAGTGTGACGCGTCCGCTTGCCACTGGCGCTCGGAACAATGCGGCGTACAGCATCCCCGGCCGCCGGACGTCGGCAGTGTATCGCGCGCTTCCCGTAACCTTCTCGAGCGCGTCCATGCGCGGCACGCGACAGCCGACGACGGTGAGCGGTGCGTCGTCGCGCCACGGCTCCGGATCGCGCGATGGGAGCTCGACGACCTTAGTCTCCTCGCGTCCCTCGACCTCGACTTTGGTGGTGACGAACCGCTTGCCGCTCCTCTCAGCCATGTGCCGGTCCGTCGCCCGCCGCGGCGAGCACGGCGCGGACGATTTTCGGGTAGGCGCCGCACCGGCAGAGATTGCCGCTCATGCCCTGCCGCACGGCCTCCTCGGTGGGATGAGGATTCTTGGCCAGGAGCGCGAGCGCGGTGAGGACCTGCCCCGGGGTACAGAACCCGCACTGCAGCGCGTCATGATCGATGAAAGCGCGCTGGAGCGGGTGCAGCGTGTCGCCCCGCGCGACGCCTTCGATCGTCGTGACCGTCTGGCCTTCGCACGCCGCGGTCAGCGTGAGGCAGGAATACACGGCCTCGCCGTCGATCAGCACGGTGCATGCGCCGCACTCGCCGCGCGCGCACACCAGCTTCGTGCCGGTGAGGTCGAGCCGCTCGCGCAATGTGACGAGGAGCGTCTCGTGATCCGGAGCGCTCACGTCATGTGCGGCTCCGTTGACGATGAGGCGCATGGAATTATCTTAGCCAAGTCGACCTTGAATCGCAGGACTACCTGAGGGAACGCATGCCCTACATCATCACCGAAGCTTGCATTGGCACCAAGGACCGCGCTTGTGTCGACGTCTGCCCGGTCGACTGCATCTATGAAGGACCCGACCAGCTATTTATTCATCCGGACGAATGCATCGACTGCGGTGCGTGCGAGCCGGAGTGCCCGGTGACGGCCATTTTCCCGGAAGAAGACGTGCCCGCCAACCAGCGGCAGTACATCCAGCTGAACCGAGACGTGTTCAAGGGCGACAGCCCGCCGGGGAAGCCGCAAAAGTAAGGGACGACACGGAGTATCGAGGCCTCGGGAGCGGAATCGCTCCCGGGGCCTTTTGAACGTCGGCCTGCGACTGCCGGATGATGCCCGCGGCGACGCCTCGCTCTTGTTGACATTCTACAGGAGAAACTTTACGTTCCTGTCGAACGTCTAGGAGAGAACATGGCATCACCAACAACCGACCTCCTCCAGGGCACGCTCGATCTCCTCGTCCTCAAGTCCCTCTCGACTGGGGCCATGCACGGATGGGGAGTTTCACAGCGAATCCAACAGATCTCGCGAGGCGTCCTCGAGATCAACCAGGGATCGCTGTATCCCGCCCTGCATCGCCTCGAGAATCGCGGATGGATCGAGGCCTCGTGGGGAACGTCGGAGAACAATCGCCGCGCGAAGTTCTACCGACTCAGCGCGGCAGGAAAACGTGAGCTCGCCGATCAAACCGCAACGTGGCGGCGCTATAGCGGAGCGGTCGAAGCCGTCCTGGCCATGGCCTGAAGCGAGGGAACATGTCGTACGTGCAGCGTTTCGCGCGTCGCGCGCGCAACCTTCTTCTGCGCCGCCGTGCCGAAGCCGATCTCGGCGACGAGCTGCGGTTTCATCTCGAGATGGAGGCCGAGGCGATCAGGCAGCAGGGCATCGTCCCCGGCGTGGCCCGGGCCGAGGCGCACCGCCGTTTCGGCGGCGTCGACCGGTATGCCGAGGCGTGCCGCGACGAGCGCGGGGGCCGCGGCGTCGAGGCTTTCGGCCAAGACGCACGCTATGCTCTTCGAGTCGCGCGTCGCTTCCCGGGCTTCACCGCGATCGTCGTGCTGACGCTCGCGTCGGCGATCGGTGCCACGACGGCGATCTTCAGCGTCGTGAACGCGGTGTTGCTCCGCCCGCTCCCGTTCCCGCGGAGCGACGAGATCGTCGCGCTCTACGCTCAGAATCCCGACAAGTCGTCGCCGCGCTTCAACGTTTCCTGGGCCGACTACCTCGACTGGCGCACACAAACAAAGAGCTTCACCGACATCGTTGCTTTCCGCGCCGCGTCGTTGACGCTGGTTGGCGACCGTGAGCCCGAGCGAATTTCGGGACTGAACGCGACCCGCAACGTGTTCGACGTTCTCGGCATCCATCCCTCGCTCGGCCGCGGCTTCGGTCCGGAAGACGAACGCGGCGAGACGAGCCAGACCGTCGTGCTCACACATGGATTCTGGCAACGTCGGTTTGCCGGCGACAGCGGCATCATCGGACGCTCCGTTCCTTTCGGCGGGCGCGCGCGCACCGTGATCGGTGTGTTGCCGCCAGAATTCCAGCTCGATGGCCGGCAAATCGACGCAATCACCGTGCTGGCGCCATCGAGCATCCCGAGCGTGGAGAGCCACGGGCAGCACATGCTCGAGGCGGCGGCGCGACTCAAGCCCGGCGTGTCGGTGCAACAGGCGCAGGAGGACCTCGCCGACGTGGCCGCGCGTCTCGCTGCGGTGTATCCCGACATCGCCGGTTGGAGCGCCAACGTGTTTTCGTGGCATGGTGAGCTCGTGCGCGCCACGCGTCGCCCCCTGCTCATCCTGCTCGCTGCTGCCGGGCTCGTGCTGATGATCGGCTGCGTCAAC
>Ga0137427_10000445_pt1 | contig 21419 bp, 22 predicted proteins | sample EasRivERMZT700_2_FD_102309 | JGI IMG/M metagenome (GOLD analysis project Ga0137427, IMG submission 102309) | Soil microbial communities from meander-bound floodplain in the East River, Colorado, USA - East River MetaG ERMZT700_2 | ecosystem: Environmental > Terrestrial > Soil > Floodplain ...
GCTGCTTCAGCTTGGTCTTCTCAGCAAACCCGAGATGTTGGCTTCTTTTTCAACGCCAGACGGCGGACTCGATCAAGCGTGTCTCTGGCTGAGGTTCTGGTATCTGGGCCTGAAGTTTACGATCGGCGTAGGCGATGTGCCTGCGGACATGAGGCGAATCGCGTTCTTCCCCTCTGAAGAAAACTTGATCGCTATGGGGAGCGTAATTGATGACGTTCTTACGCAGAGTGTGACAAACAGAAAGCGCGACTCGAAGGAGATAAGTTAACGGTTACCGGCCGAGTTCAACGGTTTTCTCCGCGCTGCTGAACCCGCTCGCAAAAAGCCCGGCCTCGCCTGCGCCACTTTTTTGCGCTCATAACCCGATGGTCGGGAGACGGAACGGTTGCGGTAAAGCCTTTATTCGAAGATAAGTCCCTGAAAGTCGCGAAGGGTTTACTCATCACGCGACAACTGATGGCTCTACGCTGCAGCGTTTTCGGCGGGCTATTGTGTTCGGCCCTTAGGCCGAAAAGGATTGCTACGAGAAGCCAGCATACGGGGCACTTGCAACGGGCGGGAGGTAAAGCCCTCGCAACTATATAGCGTGGATAGGAGCTTCAAGGGCGGGCGCGCTGCGGACACGAAGCCCGAGATGTGCGGAAATTTCGAGACTAGAGCAAATGAGGCGCGGCCGCATTAGCGTTTCTGATCGCGCAGATTCCCTGGACCGTTGCAGTTTTCGCTGCGGATTCCCGCATTGTCAGATGAGGTGATCTCCATGAGTCATCAAACGTTCTTGAAGGCCGCTGTCACACTAGCGATTTCAGTCCTCGTTTGCCGGCCCGCGTCGTCCCAAAACCTCGTCGACGTCCGCGGCACGATCGGCAGTTCGAAAATATTCCTGGACGAACCGTTCGGGCCGACCGGCGGCGGCGCGGCGCTTTTTCACTTCGGCAAACGATTCGCCGTCGGACCGGAATTCCTCTTCTCCAAAGTCCGAGGATTTCACGATCAATCGATCCTGGCGACCGGGACCTTCTCTCTTTCCCAGCCACATCGAGCCACTCCCTATTTGACCGGCAGTATCGGAGTGGTGCGCGATCACGATACGCGAATCGACTTCACATCAAGAGAATGGAGTGGCGCCGGCGGTGCCGGCATCCGGATTTCGATCCACAGGGGCCTATTCATCGCGCCTGAAGGACGCATCGGTTCGCACGCGTTTCCGATGGCAACAGTACATCTAGGTTATTCGTTCTGAAAACGTCGTCGCTCGTAGAAGGGCCCTGTCGATTGCGAATGCACGGATAGGTAACGATAGGTCGGCAGGGGTTTAGTAATCGGTCGAGGGCGGGTTCGACGTCACTTGTCCAGATTACCGCCATCCCGGAGAATGACCGTCAGTCAGCATGGTTACTCCGAAATCTCGGTAGACAATCTGCGTTGTCGAATCAAGATCAGTCCGTCCCAGCCTCGAACGGAGGAACGCAGCAACCGTTCGTACAGGTTGAGCGCCATGACCATGTCCTGTTGCTTCGAGCGCCGGATTACCGACCGGCTGGCGATTCGGGCCGGCCTTCGTTTCCACGGACTTCTCGATACCGGCCGCACGTCATCATTCAGCCTTCCCTTGGAGTTGTGTGGCGGTGGTAGTCCGTCGCGGCGTCACCGGTTCACAGAGTGTGCGATATAATCCGCCGCGATGTTGACGTGGGATTTTGGTTATTACGTTCTTGCGGGATTCATTGCTCAGTTAATTGACGGCGCGCTGGGAATGGCCTACGGCGTGACGGCTTCCTCTCTGCTGATGTCCTTTGGAATACCGCCGGCCGCCTCGAGCGCGACGGTCCATGCCGCCGAGTGCTTCACAACCGGCGCATCGGCGTTGTCCCATCATGCATTTCGTAATATCGACGGCCAACTCTTCCGCCGGTTGCTGTTTCCAGGTATTGTCGGCGCTGCCCTGGGGGCCTACATCCTCTCGAACGCGCCGGGCGCGGTCCTTCAGCCTTACATTTCCTCATACCTGATCGTGATGGGAGGAATCATCATCTATAAAGCGTTCCGCATTTTCCCGCCACGCCAGGTGACGAGCCATCTTGCGCCCTTGGGGTTCTTTGGGGCGTTGATCGATGCGCTTGGCGGCGGCGGTTGGGGACCGATTGTGGCTTCGACCCTGATTGTGCGGGGAAACGATATCCGAAAAGCGGTGGGCAGTGTGAATGCCGTCGAGTTCTTCGTAACGTTTTCGGCGTCGCTCACCTTCTTTCTGACCCTCGGCCTGTCGAACTGGCAGATCATTGTCGGGCTCGCCCTCGGCGGTATCCCTGCCGCTCCGCTTGGGGCCTGGGCCGCGAAGCACATTCCGGTCAAGCCGTTCATGATTTTTGTCGGATTCCTGGTGATCATCATCAGCACTCGGACGCTATTGAGGTCGGTGGGGTGGCTCTAGAGTTGAAGTATTCAAGCAATTCTCCATTGGACACCTGTTGGTCTACCATGTATCCCGCGGTCACGTTCTTCTGGTCACGGCGCAGGTGGCCCTGTCGTTGATGTCGTCTTCACCATCCCTTGAGGGTCAAAACGATGCTTTAATTTCCGCAAGGATTTCTGTAATTAGGAAGCAGAACCTCGTCGGTCACCCGCGGGATGGGCAAACTGCCCCATCCCGCGGGGCGAACTACGCCGCAGGGGCCGGTGGAGTTCAGGTTCGGAAGGTTTCGGAACTCGCGCACTGGCAACCCGGCGCGCGGACTCCCATTCCTTCAGAATGGCGTAGTCTTTCCTGACGATAGCCCGAGCGGTTCGGCTGATCGCATCCATGCATTGGCGCAGGCTTTCCCGCGCGGCGGATCTGGCGGCAACATGCTCTCGACCCAGACCGGCCCCCGCCGCATGCATACCGGCGTTCTTGCTCAACTCCGGTATTGCCGCTTCAATCACTGCAAACAATTGTCCCGCCACGCCCGCCGGCGGAAACAGACTCGCGTGTCGCGAGCCGAAGGCCCGGACTCGCAATAACATCGCAAATTGACGACTAAACAAGTTATTCATACGATCCTCCTTTCAATTTGAAAATGGGTTTTCGGTTTCGACTTCACTTCGCACAACCGGTCTTTTCCACTGAGAAGACGGAAAAGCGGCGCACGAAGCAAAGCACGGCCACACCAAGCGACTTCAGCGTGGCGAGGAGCGAGTAAATGCCGCAAACGGCAGTTATCGTCCGCACCAGCCACCGAATCGCCGCCCAGCGAAATAAACCTGGCCGCTTGCCAGGCGTGTTCGGTTTGGTACAGTGCGCGTGATTCGTCTTCCGTTGCTTCTTTACAGAGGTCACGGAGACGAACCCCACAAAACAGCCCGCACGACCGCGAAAATTTCTGCACTGGAAGAGAAAATATTGTTTATGGAAGAAAACATTCGCACGAGGCACAGAAACTCCGGAATCCGCGGTTAAACTGAGCGGCAAGCATGAACCCTCGTATCGTGGTTGTTTCCGGAGTCCGGACGGGAGAAGTGTTTCCGCTTTCCGACGTTGCTTTCGTGATCGGACGGTCGGTTCCTTCAGGACTGTCGCTTGCCGATGAGTCGCTGTCCCGGCGCCATTGCATGGTGACTTTCGAAGGCCGGGCGTACCACCTGCAGGACTGCCACAGCGTGAACGGAACGGCGGTCAACGGAAAGGCGGTGACGGCCAAGCAGGAATTGCATCATGGAGACCGCATCGATGTGGGAACTACCGAACTGGTGTTTTTGACCGAGGCCTCGGATGAGATCTCCGAACCGGCGGTGTATTTCGATGACACACCAATCGATGTTTCGCAGGCCGCCGCCCCCGACCGCAGTAATGTCCTGCTCGACACGCTGCTGCAATTCAGTAATTCGTTGCGTCACGCGCGTGACACTTCGTCGGTTCGGGAGCAACTCTTGTCGTTTGTCTTCGCTATCAGTCCGGCCGACCGTGCGGCGATCCTGCTGATCGATCGGGACGGGCGCCAGTTCGATTCTGTGGCCGGCAGGGATCGGCCGGGATGCGGCAAAGTCGGTCTATGTCAGCCGGACGATCGTCGAGCGTATATATAGCGTATATATACGGATGGCGGCGCCATCCTTTCAAACGATCTCAAAGCGTCCGTCATCGATAGCATCGAGAGTCTGAAGAATGCCAAGGTGCAATCGATCCTGTGCGTCGCCATGGACGCATTCGCACGACGCGTTGGCGTCATTTATGCCGATTGTTCCGATCCCCATAAACAATTTGACCGCTCCCAACTCGACCTCCTGTCGGGCGTCGCGACAATAGCGGCGATCGCCTTCGAGCAGGCCGCGTATGTCGAGCGGCTTGAAACCGAGAATCTCCGGCTGCAGCAGGACCTGGGAATACGACACGATCTCGTCGGTGACAGCGCCGTCATGGGCGAACTGGCCAAATTCATTGCCAAGGCGGCGCCCACGAACTCGACGGTTTTGATTCAGGGAGAAAGCGGAACCGGTAAAGAACTCGTCGCCCGCGCTATCCATCGAAACAGCAGGCGGTCCGGCGGACCATTCGTGGGCGATCAACTGCGCGGCTCTGACCGAAAACCTTCTCGAAAGCGAATTGTTCGGTCATGAAAAAGGCGCGTTCACCGGCGCGGTAACTCAGAAAAAGGGGAAGTTCGAGATCGCCAATCGCGGAACGGTTTTCCTGGACGAAGTCGGAGAGCGAATGCCGGCAATGCAGGCAAAACTGTTGCGCGCACTGCAGGAACGGGAAATTGAACGGGTCGGCGGAACCCGGGCGGTGAAGATCGACATCCGGTTGATTGCCGCCACCAACCGCGATCTCGAAAAGGAAGTGGCGAACCATGCCTTCCGCCAGGATCTGTATTACCGGCTGAATGTAGTGTCCGTCAGAACGCCGGCGTTACGTGAGCGACCGGAAGACGTCGCCGGCTTGGCGCGGCACTTCATAGCGAGATTAAGTCGCGATATCGGACGTACGGTGCGAGGGCTCTCTCCCATAGCTCAACAGATGCTCGAGAAGTACGACTGGCCGGGCAACGTGCGCGAACTGCAGAACGTGATCGAACGGGCTATCGTCCTCGGTTCGACGGACGTGGTGCTTCCCGAAGATCTCCCCGGCGATCTCCTGGAAGCGGCCGGCAGCTCTGAAAAAACCGCTGCGTCCTACTATTATGAAAGGGTCAATGCAACCAAACGTGAGCTATTGGAGAACGCGTTCACCAGGACCGGCGGAAACTACAAAGAAGCGGCGAAGCTTTTGGGACTGAATGCGACCTATGTTTTTCGTCTGATACAAAACCTCAAACTGACGCATGTATTGAAACCTGCCAGGACAAAACCGGAAAAGTCCGATGAAGGTCACGGCCGGAACGTTTAAACGCAGCACGTTGTCTTGTAGCGGCGGTCTATGACCGCCGAGGATTTCGCAAGTTGCTGAATTGTCGGCGGTCATAGACCGCCGCTACAGGCAAGCAGGGGCGCTGGCGACAAACCGGCGTGATTCGCTTGTTCTTACCGACTATACTGGGCCGGCGTTTCTTCAACGCGAGCACCTATCCATGAAACCAGATGACTGAAACAAGAAAAGACTCGGACCGCAAGTTCATCGAGACGATCGGTAACGTTCTTTCCGAATCGCTGGAGTACGAAGCGACGATCGACAAGGTTGTGGATCTGGCTCTGGGTTTCCTGGGCGATTGGTGTTCGCTGGATCTTCTGGCGGAAGACGGATCCATTCAACGCGTGGCGATGGCGCACTCTAATCCCGACTTGCTGAAGCGCATCCAGGATTACCGGAGCCGCCGGCCCGGCAGCGTTGACCCACGATTCCCGGTTGCACGGGTAATCCAGACGGGTGAAGCGGTTTACGTGCCAAACCTGACGGAGGAAATGCTCGCAACCATGAACCTCTCCCCGGAAATCCGGGAGTTCGTGCGAGACCTCGACATTTGCTCCTATGTGGCTGCGCCTTTAAAGGCGCGAGGACGTGTCATCGGCGTCCTTTCGCTCATTCGGAATAGCGCCAGTCGCAGGTACGACGACCAGGACCTTGCGTTTATCAAGGACGTTGCGACTCACACCGCGCTACATATCGACAATGCCCGGCTTTTTCGTAAGGCACAACTCGCCCAGAAAGAGTCGGCTCAATTGGCGGAGATCACCGGTTTGCTGGCGGAATGTTTCGATTCCGCCGACATTCTCCAGCGTCTCGCCCACAGTGCAGTGGAAGGTTTTTCGGATTACTGTATCGTTCATCGATTCGATATCGACGGACGCCTGGTCCGGGCAGCCGGAGCCCACACCAGACCGGAACTATCGGCAGTTGTGGACGCACTCCTCGAGCAAGAGGTGGAGCCCGAGGGCCAAGACTACATCCGGTCGATTATCGAAAGCGGCACGCCCCATCTGACGACTGAGGGAGGGCAACTGGCCTCACGAATGAGAGAAGGGCGTTACAGGGACATGATCCTGAAACTGGCGCCTTCTTCGTGGATCATTGCTCCGCTGGTCGCACGGGAAAATCGTTTCGGCGCCATCATATTGGTGCGCTCTGAAAAGACTCCACCGTATACCCAAAGTGATGTCCGATTTGTCGAAGAACTCGCCCGCCGCGCGGCCATCGCCATCGATAATGAACGTTTATACCGGGAGTCTCAAGAGGCCCGCCGGCGCGAAGCGCGATATAAGGAAGCCTTCGAGAATGCCGCCGATGTCATTTTCATCACGGATCTTGACGGCGTCATCAGTGAAGTCAACAGAGCGGCCGAGGCCATCACAGGATACGCGCGCGAGGAATTGCTCGGGCAACATTTCACGAAGATCGTTGCCCCGGAGCATCTGGCTCTAATGGCTCAGGTGAGAGATCAGAAATTCGATGGGAAGACCAACACGGTCTATGAAATGAATGTGCTAACGAAGCAGATGGCCCGCGTCCCCGTGGAAGTCAACACGCGACTGATCTATGAGAACGGACGGCCCATTGCGACGCAGGGCATCGTTCGGGACCTTCGTGAACGGAAGCATCTGGAAGAAGAGCTCCAGCGGGCGCAACGGATTGAAGCCGTCGGACGCCTCGCCGGCGGCATCGCGCATGACTTCAACAATGCGCTGACCATCATTATCGGACATGCGCAGTTCACCCTTGCGGACCTGAACCTCGGCAGCGTCCGCAAGAGCCTTGAAAGCATCAAGAAAGCCGCCGAGCACGCGGCATCGTTGACCCGGCAACTCCTGGCATTCAGCCGCAAACAGGTGTTGCAGCCGCAGGTACTCGATCTCAACGAGGTCATTTCGGGAATGCGTGATCTGCTTTCGCGCACGATCGGCGACAACATTGAACTGATCACCACATTGGGAGCAGGACTGCGCTTTATCAAGGCGGACCCCGGCAAGATCGAACAGGTGATCCTGAATCTTGTCCTTAACGCGCGCGACGCCATCCAGGGAAGCGGCCGGCTGATCATCGCGACGGCCGATGTGGAGTTTTCCGATCACGATGTTCGCGGCCGTCCCGGAGCTGAAACCGGCGCCTATGTAATGCTCTCGATTCACGACACCGGCCACGGCATGGACGAAGAAACAACTTCGCATTTGTTCGAACCATTCTTTTCAACGAAGGAAAAGGGACAGGGAACCGGTCTGGGGCTTGCGACAGTCTACGGTATTGTTAAACAAAGTAACGGATACATCGAAGTCGACAGCCGGATCGGCGAAGGCACAACATTCAGGATCTATCTGCCGGTGACATCGGAAAAGCCATCCGGTCAGGACGCGCCGCAGCCGGCCGCGAAATACGGCCATGAAACCATTCTGGTGGCCGAAGATGATCCCGGTGTACGCGAGATCACGATCAGTATGCTGAAGGGCAAGGGGTATCAGACCATCGCCGCTTCCGATGGCGAAGAGGCCGTCGAGATTTGCCGCCAGTATGAGGGTCCCATTCATCTGCTCCTGACGGACGTCATCATGCGCCGGATGGACGGCGGCCGCCTGGCGGAACTGGCGGTTCGCATACGCCCCGAGTTGACGGTTCTTTTCATGTCGGGATATACGGCTGACATCATCAATCGGCAGGGACTCGGCGCCGCGATTCATTTGATCGAAAAGCCGTTTTCACCAGAGCAGCTCCTCGCTAAGGTGCAGGAGTTGCTTCAAGGAGCCCGCGCGACATGAACCCGGTACAAAGACGGGGCTCAGGAAGGAAAGAAATGGGAGCAACGCTGGAAATCCTGTTGCAGGACATCCGGTTCGGATTGCGAACCTTGTGGCAGTCCAAGGTTTGGACGGCCATCATTATTCTATCGCTTGGCGTCGGAATCGGGGCAAACACGGCGATCTTCAGCCTGGTGAATGGGCTGTTGTTGCGGACCCTGAGTGTGTCGAAACCTGAGACTCTCGTGAGGCTGAGATGGTCGGGACCGGCGGATCTGTCGGGAATCGCCGACAAGGGGCTGCCGGACGAAGAGGGCCACGATCTTCGAACCAAATTCTCCCGCGTGATTTTCGATCAGCTTCGAACCGATGATTTCTTTGCATGCGACGTTCAGCAGGTGGTTGTCTCGACCGGTGGAGAGGCGGCCACGGCGGATGGTCTGGTCGCTTCGGGCAACTACTATCAGGTTCTGGAGGTCCGGCCGGCATTGGGCCGAACGTTTACTCCTGACGACGACAGGCCGGAAGCCCCGCCGGTCGCCGTCATCAGCCACGGTTATTGGAAGCGTAGCTTCCAGATGGATCCGAACGTGGTGGGGAGGTCGATCATCGTTAATGATCTTCCCGTGACGATTGTCGGGGTCACTCCGCAGGACTTTCTCGGCGTCCAAGGACTCGCCGACGACGGGCAGGACATCACGTTCCCGCTCGTCCTCCGTGACAACTTCCTGACGCGTGACATCGGCGTCAATTCTGAAGTAGTGAACACCCTGTTGCTGCGAGGGTTGGGTGATTACAACTGGCACCTTCAGATCATGGGACGACTGAAGCCCGGTGTCACGGCTGCGCAGGTTCAGGCAAGCCTGAACGGCATCTTTCAGGATGCCGCGAAATCCTCTTGGGCAGCGCTATTGCCCGCCTTGCCTCCCGGAATGCGAGCCATGCCGGTGTTTCAAAACAAGTCGGGCGTTCCTCACCTGCTGGTGGAGTCCGGCAGCCGCGGTCTTTTCGACACGGCTCCGCAGGCGATTCGTGCCAGCCAGATCCTGACAATCGTGGTTGCGCTCATTCTGGTCATTGTCTGCGCCAATGTCGCCAACCTGATGCTCTCTCGGGCGACCACTCGCCGCCGCGAGATATCGGTGCGGCTCTCGATGGGTGCGACCCGGACACGATTGATCCGGCAGTTGATTACGGAAAGCCTTATTCTCTCGACGGCAGGCGGCATTCTAGGATTAGCCGTCAATCAGTGGGGCAGGGCGCTGCTACTCGATCTCAGAGCCATCTCCGCAGACATGGGAACGCTGCCGCCCTTGGATTGGCGTGTCTTTGCATTCGTTTTCGCACTCACGCTGTTCACGGCTCTTGCATTCGGACTGGCGCCGGCCTTGCGTGCGACCCAGATCGATCTGAACGCGGCCCTAAAGGAAAACAGCCGGTCCATGAGCATCCAGAGATCCGCGTTGAGCAAAGGTCTGCTGATCGCTCAAGTGGCTGTTGCGCTGGTGCTGGTTGTCGGCGCGGGCCTGTTTCTGCAAACCGTCCGGAATCTCAGGAACGTGGCCGTCGGATTCAATCCTCAAAATGTGCTGACTTTCCATCTCTCCCTCAGGGCCATTCCGTTAACATCCGATTTTTCGGCTCGGATCAGCTCTCTTTCGGATCGTATCGTCGAAAAGGTCGGAAGCATTCCTGGAGTGCTGTCTATCGGTGGGTCCAACTACCCGTTCTGGCAAAGCCGGTTCATGAATCAACGGCCGATCTATATTGAAGGGGGGAGCGAGCCGGTGGTTTCCAATGTGATTGGCATCACGCCAGGTTTTTTCGAAACGATGCAGGTTCCGTTGCTTTCGGGCCGCACTATGAAAACCTTCGACCTTGTCCGACCCATCAAATCGGTGGTAATCAACGAAACCGCAGCCCGCCGGTTTTTCAATGGTCAGGACGCCGTTGGGCGTCGAATCGGAGTCGCGCAGAATCCCGGTTTGTGGGAGGTCGTCGGCGTCGTTGGAAACGCATCGTATGGGGACGTTCGCAACCCGCCGGAGGCCCTGATGTACATGCCTGGACGGCAGACGACATTTGTGGCGAGAACCGAAGGCGATCCGATGGCACTGGCTTCAAGCATTCGTGATACGGTCCACGAGATCGACCCCGCCATTCCAATAACCGAGATCACTACCGAAACAGAGTTGATGGAAGGACGCATTCAGGCGGAGCGCCTCTTCGCGCGCTTTTACACGCTTTTCGGCGTCCTCGCGATGTTGCTGGCAGCCATCGGACTATTTGGCCTGATGTCCTATAACGTCGTCCGGCGGACGAATGAAATTGGAGTTCGCATAGCGCTTGGTGCACAACGCGAAGATGTCGTCGGGATGGTGATGCGAGATGGATTGTCGCTAGTGGTCATCGGAATCGTGATCGGAATCGTCGGGGCACTACTGTTGAGCCGTTTGCTCGCGAGCCAGCTTTACGGCCTCGCCGAACACGACGTCGTGTCGATTGCTGCCGCGGTCGGCTTGCTGCTCGCAGTCTCGGCCGCAGCGGCATATCTTCCCGCGCGCCACGCTTCCCGCGTCGATCCCTTGTCTGCATTACGTCATGATTAACGATTCATGTCCGTCCCGATCTCCGCTCAAAGGAGCCAGCACACGCCGCTCACGCTCTCTGTACCGCCCAATCCAAGGCCAATTCATATATAATCCGCGAACTTAACGGTTTTACATCTGGAAGGAGGCTGCATGAAGTCGCGCTTAATCCTGGTGGTTGTCGTCATCGCGAGTATCGCGATGCTCACCACAATCGTCTTCGCTCAAGGCAAAAAAGGTCACCTGAACCCGATGGTCGACCTGCTGGCCCAAAAGAAAGCTGTATTCGGTATATCGCCACCGAATGTGCCCCCACCGGCGAACGCGAACCCGGGCGGAGCGGGGCGAGGGCAGGGCGCTCCGGCCGCAGCAGCGAACAGCGCTCCTCGCGTACCGGATATCTGCGGCATCATGCCTCCTCCACCACCTGAAAACCGTGGCGGCGGTGGCGGTGCCGGCCGTGGACGCGGCGGCGATGGCGCTGCTCGAGGCGGTGCAAACACAAACGCGCCGGCCCCTCTGCCTGTTCCCAAAGATCTGGCAGAAGCAACCCGGATGGCCCTGGCGAACCATGCAGCCGACTACTTGTTCAATGGCAGCATGGAAGGCGGAGTGGACAGAGTCCTTCCCGCTTTCACCGAATTCATGAACGCGATGAAAACCAGCGGTAACATCACGAAGGCCCCTTATTCACATTTGACGCACCCTCTGATTCTGAAGACCGCGCCTATCGCCGAAAGTGCCGACGGGTACATTCAGGACATCAGTAAGCAGTTGAATACCGGCGCCAGCGGACTGATGTTCGTGGACGTCGACTGCGCGAAAGAAGTTCAGGTGGGTCTCGCTGCCATGCGCTTCAAGTCGAAGGGCGGGACGCGTCCCGAAGCGGTCGGAATGGCCCCCGCTTACTGGGGGATGAATGAAAAGGACTACAAGAAAAAGGCTGATCTGTGGCCGTTGAACAAAGACGGTGAGTTGGTCAACTGGGTCATCATCGAAACCAAGGAAGGCGTGAAAAACCGTCGTGCAATTGCCGCCGTGAAAGGCGTCGGCGTATTGTGGCCCGGCGCCGGCACATTAGGCGGCGTTTATACCGTGACCCAACCGGATGGCACTCGCGTGCGCGACAACGCAGCGTGGGAAGAGGCGATCCAGCAGATCCTTGCGGCGTGCAAGGAATTCAACATCGCTTGCGGATTCCCGGTGTCGACTCCGGCGGACGTCGAACTGCGGCTAAAGCAGGGGTTCAGCGTATTCGTGAGCCAATCCTGGAGTCAGGGTTCGTTCGATACGATCGCTGCAGGTCGCAAAGCAGCCGGACGGCCTGCAACTAACGACACAAACCGCTAGCAGCAGGGGAGTAACCACAAGAAGCGCAGGAAGCACAAAAGGAATTCGGGGTCTGGCACTTGCTTTATCAGCTTTACGTGCCAGACCCCGAATTCTTTTTTGTGCTTCTTGCGCTTCTTGTGGTTACTGCCCTATCCACTTCGCAATCCGCCCCGCGTCGCCCACCGCGAAGCCCGCCGCACCGGTGAAATGCAACGCGTGGTAACCGGTTGAATCGATCGGAACCCAGGTGCGGCCACCGTCCAAGGAGTAGTCTGAACCCGAGGGGCCACAGGCAACAAGGGTCCAGCGCTCGCCATCTCTAAGGTAGGAAACTGCGGATCGAAATCCCGGCAGCGGCGAGCCGAGCCGCCAGGTTTGGCCGCCATCGTTCGTGATCACGAAGTTCGCACTGGACTCTTTTTCTTTCTGATAATCACCGCCGACAGCGACTCCATTCATTGAATCCCGAAAGGCCACTGAGAAAATGCCTGCCGCGGCACCATTGATAACAGGAGTCGGGGCGACTTTCCACGTCATGCCGGCATCCTCCGTGCGAAAAACGCGGGCCGCGCCACCACCGGTGCCGATCCAGCCATTCCGATTCCCCTGCACGACTATGCTGGTGCCACTGGCCGCAAACGCGGCTTCGCCATCGATCGCAGGAGGGATGTTGGCGGGAGGCACTTCGGTCCAATGAGCGCCACCGTCTGTGGTGCGAATAATGATGAATTTTCCATCAACAGGATCGCTGAATGCGACCCCATTATTGGGGTTCCAGAATGCGATTCCATCGAAGAAGCCCTTCGGTTTCAAGTTCTGGAACTGAAGCGTCCACGTGCGACCGGCGTCGGACGTCTTGTAGATACGGGAACTTTCACCTTCGCCAATGCTCAACAGATAAGCGATGTTCGCGTCCACTCCATGCACATCACGGAAATCGAGTTTTTCAGCGCCCGGAACCACGGCGCTTTGCCAGTGCTCACCGCCGTCGGTTGTGCGCGCGAACGTGCCGTTGGCACCACTTGCCCACACCACTCTGTCGCTGACCACACTTACGCCACGAAATCGCGATTGAGTCCCGCTCATCTGCGGAGACCAACTGAATGCCGCCGCAAAGGCGAAGGAAAGGACCCACAGAAGGCACAAGAAGCACAAACCGGCTCTTTTGGTCACAGTTAACGAACTCTCATGAAGGCTTCAATCTCCTCAATCGTTCGAGGCACTTTCGCCGAAAGTCTGACGAGACCCGAGTTCGTCAACAAAAAGGAATCTTCGATACGCACGCCGATGTCTTTGTACTTCTCAACCGCTGGGCGGACCTTTGCGATGAACGCAGCGTTTTCCGGAGTCTTCGGCAAGGCATCAAGGGCACTCTCACGAACGTAAATGCCCGGCTCTATGACGAACGCCGTACCTGGACTCAATGGGCGTTGAGAATCACCGGCATCATGAACGTCGATACCGATGAAGTGAGTGGCGCCGTGGGTATACCAGGTACGGTATTGGTCGCCTGAAGCGTCGGTAATGAGTCCCAGCCTGAGAAGTCCCTGCTTCACAATTTCCACCGCTTTGCCGTTGATGTCGCTGAACCTGTTTCCCGATTTAGCGGCCTTCATGCCCTCTTCCTGGGCCATGAGCACGATGTTGTAGATATCCTTCTGCGTTTGCGAGAACTTCCCGTTGATGGGATATGTGCGGGTAATATCCACCGTCATGAATTTGTAGAAGCCGGCAGCGTCCACCAACAACAGTTCGCCATCCTTCATTTGCCGATCGGATTTCGAGTAGTGCAGCGTCGTGGCATTTGGACCGCTGCCTACAATGGACGGATACCCCCAATCAAATGCACCATGCTTCTTGTAGACATACTCGATAGCGGCCTCGACTTCGTATTCCCAGCCACCGGGCCTGGCCGCTTTCATGCCGGCCATATGTGCTTCCGCGGAAACGTCGGCGCTTTCCTGCAGAATCTTCTGTTCGTATTCAGTCTTCACCTGGCGCAGTTCGCGAAACATGGGCACGGCATCAGCCACCATGAATCCCGAGTAACGCTCGCGCAATTTGTTGGCGAATTCGTATTTCTCTGAAAGCTTCTGGTCGAGTCGTGGGGCAGGACCAAGAACCAGATGAACCTTCGCGCGGTTCTCCTGAAGTGCTTTAAAGAACGGTTCAAATTCCTGCGCCTGTGCCTGAAAGGGACGGCCGGAAAGCATCGCTCCAATAAACTGTTCGAACTGAGTGGTCGTATTGACGGTAGCAATCCCGCTTTGCTGGGTAGCTTCCTGCCGCGTCAGCAAATGTCCGTTCCAATGTTCATCCACAGGGTTCGAAGGTTTGACGAAAAGGATTTCCTTGCGCTCCTGGTTTCCGGGCATGAGCACAAGAATGGTATCCGGCTGATCAATTCCTGTGAGGTAGTACAGATTGCTGTCCTGACGGAATTCATAATTGACGTCGTTCGAATAAACCTTCTCGTCGGCGCTGAACATGATGAGAATGGAATTCGGTCCCAGCCGCTCCATTACTCGAGCACGCCGTTCTTTCAGGTCATCCTGAAACTGTTCTGCACCAAATACGGGATGGGTTAAACACAAGAATAGGAGCGCGGCCAGCATACGGACCTTCATACGATCCTTCCTTTCATTGGCATTAATATACCTGAGTCAGCAAGTCGGGAAATCGCGAGATTGGACGAATCCTGCATTGCTAAACCGAAATCCCGAAATCTCAAAATGGATGGATCTTACCCCTGCCCTTTGGGCACGACCCGTCCGATTTGAGATTTCGGGATTTCGGTTTAACAATGCAGGATTCGTCCAATCTCCGATTCCACCACCGGGTGATTCAAGTATGTTAATGCCTTCATTTAGGAGTGAGACCATAGGTGGCCGCTCGGTCATCGAGATGTGGCACGACGGGACCGTCGGCAATGCGGAACTCAAGGGAGTACCTTCCCGCTTTGTCGGGAAGCGTGAGGTTGAATTGAAAGTTTGCGGTCGCCCTGGACGGTATTTCGACGGGATCCAACGCCACCTCCGCCTTCTGAAAGGCACCGTTTACTGCATAAACCGAAAGGACGGCCATCAGGCTGTGAACGGGAAAGTCCGTTCTGTTTTCGAGGCTTCCGGTGACAACCAGTGTGTTGTCGGTGCTGACGTTATCAAGCGTCTTGAGAGCCAGCGGCTCTTTTCCATCCGAAGCCAGGGGTACGAGGACCTGAAGATACTGGTCGCTCATCGGCAGCAGTTTCTCCGCAAGGCTGGTGGTCATCGTTGCAATAATCAGTAGGATGCCAACTGCGGCGGAAGCGATGATCAGAGGCTGCGTGAGTTTGCTTTGCCGATTGGTGATAAAGCTCACGTCGAGCTGGAGATCTTCTTTGTCAGGGGTTGACACAGGTTAATGATACTCCGAAAACGGATAAGAGGACCAAATCGGGGAAATCGCTCGGTAGTGGGTCAGTCTAACGCGGCTTGGAGGCCAAACAATTCAAACTGACCCATTACCAAATCGCGAGATTGGACGAATCCTGCAGCTCAAAACCGAAATCCCGAAATCTTGAATCGTCCAATTCAAGATTTCGGGATTTCGGTTTTGAGCTGCAGGATTCGTCCAATCTCGCGGTTTCCCCGACCTCTATTCTTCTTTCTTCTCTTCTTTATCTTTTCCCTTTTTCTTAGCGGTCTTCTTGTCGTCGACAGCGGCGCGTTCGGCTTTTTTCACATCCAGTTCGCTTCCGAGAAGTTCGATGATGGCCATGTCCGCTCCATCGCCCTGACGGTTTCCGAGTTTAATAATCCGGCTGTAGCCGCCTTTGCGATCTGCGAATTTCGGAGCGATCGTATCGAATACCTTCTTCGCGATTGCCGCCCGCATGACATAAGACTGAACCTGTCGACGGGCGTGAAGGTTGTCGCGCTTACCGAGGGTGATCATCTTTTCGGCCAGCGGCCGGATTTCCTTGGCTTTCGGCAAAGTCGTCATCAGACGGCCGTGATCCAGAAAATCGGTCACGAGGTTCCGGAGCATCGCCCGGCGATGCGATGAATTGCGGCTCAACTTCCGGTGAGCGTTTCGGTGTCTCATGAATGACTCCGTTAAAGGATTTGATTGCCCGATGGCGCGACGGGGCGCCCGTGGTCATCGAGCTTCATACCCAACTGGAGACCCATACTGGTCAGGATCTCTTTGATTTCGTTTAAGGATTTCCGGCCAAAGTTTTTTGTCTTCAGCATTTCGGCTTCACTCTTCGTGACAAGCTCACCAATCGTCCGGATGCTGGCGTTCTTCAAACAGTTGTACGAGCGGACCGACAATTCCAGCTCATCGACGGATTTGTTGAGGTGTTCCAAAACCGCATCCTGGCGAATCTCGGGCGCTTCCTCTTGCGGCTCGGGCTTTTCTTCAAACTGGATGAAGATCTGCATGTGGTCTTTGACCAGTTTCGCTGCGAGCCCAAGCGCGTCGTGAGGTGCAATCGAGCCATTGGTCCAGATCTCGATGGTGAGTTTGTCGTAGTCGGTAACCTGGCCAAGTCGCGCGGCCTCGACGAAGTAGTTCACTTTGCGAACCGGCGAATGCACGGAATCCACTGGAATGTAGCCGATTCCGAGATCCTGATCGAAGTTGCGGTCGGCAGCAACATATCCCCGACCGTTCTGGACTCGCATTTCAATCTGCAGGGATCCACCTTCGCTGACGGTTCCGATGTAGATCTCCTTGTCCAGGATTTCCACAGCCGCGTCATGATCGATGTTCGCTGAGGTGTAGACGCCTGGCTGTGTACCCTTGAGATGGATCGTTTTCGCTTCGTCCCCGTGCAGCTTCAGTGGAATCTGTTTTAGATTCAGAATGATGTCGGTGGCATCCTCAACCACACCGGGTATCGACGAAAATTCGTGCAGAACGCCTTCGATCTTAATTGCCGTTATCGCGGCGCCTTCAATCGACGACAACAGGACGCGACGGAGCGCGTTGCCGATGGTAGTGCCGAAGCCACGCTCGAAGGGCTGTGCGGAAAACTGTGAATAACGATCGGTTGGTGCCGGTTCGATGGCGACGTTTAGCCTTTTCGGCTTCTGAAAACCTTTCCAAAGCATTATCAAACCCTCATTGATTTCGAATTGCGGATTGCAATTCTTATATTTATTTCGAGTACAACTCGACGATCATTCTTTCCTGAACCGGCAGGTTGATATCTTCCCGCTTCGGCATCCCCAGGATTTTCCCGGTCACGGTTTCGCCACTGACCTCAAGCCAATGCGGCGTTCCGCGACCGCTGGCGAGTCCGAGCGAACCGACGATCTGGACATTCTTCTTCATGTTTTCCTTCACGCTGATCACCTGGCCGGTAACCACCTGGTATGAAGGGATATTGACCTTCTTGCCATTGACGACTACGTGACCGTGACGAACCAACTGTCTTGCCTGTGCGTGAGAACTCGCGAATCCCAAGCGCACGAGGACGTTGTCCAGCCGGCATTCGAGCTGAGCCAGGAGGTTCTCGCCGGTAACTCCCTTTTGCCGCACAGCGCGCTCAAAGTAGCCTCGAAACTGGCTTTCGAGGACGCCGTAAATGCGCTTCACCTTCTGTTTTTCGCGAAGCTGCAATCCGTATCCGACGATTTTCGCCTTACGGTCGCGACCGTGCTGACCGGGAGGAAAGTTTCTCTTTTCAATTGCGCAAGAGGGTTTGAAACAGCGTTCGCCTTTGAGGAATAGTTTCATCCCCTCTCTTCGGCACAGACGACAAACAGGTCCTGAGTATCTAGCCAAGTTTCAATCTCCTCAAATTAGACACGACGCCGTTTTGGAGGACGGCAACCGTTGTGTGGAATGGGTGTGACGTCGCGAATCGCCCGAATTTCAAGTCCAGCGACTTGCAGCGCACGAATCGCGGAATCGCGGCCCGAGCCTGGCCCCTTCACGTTGACTTCAAGCGACCGCATTCCAACCTCGCGGGCGCGGTTCGCCGCGGTCATCGCCGCCTGCTGGGCAGCAAATGGCGTCCCTTTGCGGGAACCCTTGAAGCCGAGGCCACCGGCGCTGGCCCAGCAAAGGACATTGCCTTCCTGATCGGCGATCGTGACAACCGTGTTGTTGAACGTCGCCTGGATGTGTGCGACTCCGATTGGGACGATTCTCTTTTCTTTCTTCTTTGCGCCTTTTTTCTTTGGCTGAGCCATCAATTTTCTCCTATTTCGAATTGAGAATTGCTTCCCTCAATTCGCACTTCGCAATTCGAAATTCGCAATCTTCTAGGTTTTTGCAGATGCCTTCTTCTTCACGGCAACGGCACCTCGACGAGGACCTTTTCGCGTCCGCGCGTTCGTGTGCGTGCGCTGACCTCGCGTCGGCAGCCCGCGGCGGTGTCTGAGCCCGCGGTACGATCCGACTTCCATCAGTCGTTTGATGTTGAACGACGTTTCCTTCCGAAGATCTCCCTCGACGCGGTGCTGCTCTTCGATGATCTTCCGGATCTTGTTCGTCTCGTCCTCGTTGAGATCGCGAACCTTTGTGTCCAGTTTCACGCCCGCCGCATTCAGGATCTTGTTCGACTGCGTACGCCCGATGCCGAAAATGTAAGTCAACGCGATCTCTACTCTCTTGTTCGGAGGAAGATCGACGCCAGCAATGCGTGCCATCGTTATCCCTGCCTTTGCTTATGTTTCGTATTCACGCAGATCACCCGCACAACACGCTTGCGGTGAACGATCTTGCACTTGTCACAGATTTTTCTGACGGATGCCCGTACCTTCATGATTCCCTCAAATTCGCATTTCACAATTCGAAATTCGCAAATCGATCCTTACTTGTAGCGATAAACGATTCGACCTCGTGTCAAATCGTAAGGCGAAAGTTCGACAGCAACCTTATCGCCCGGAAGAATACGAATGAAATTCTTCCTCATCTTTCCTGAGATGTGAGCCAAAACCTGGTGTTTGTTATCCAGTTCAACGCGAAACATCGCGTTGGGTAGTGGCTCTATCACCGTAGCTATGACTTCGATAGCGTCTTCTTTAGGCAAACCTATCGACTCCTCGCCTTTATGCCGTCCACAATTCCCAAAATATCCTTCGTCACGTCCGCAATCGGACGCATACCGTCAACCTTATGGTAGACCCCCCGCTTCTGGTAAAAGTCCACCAGCGGATACGTCTCTCCATGATACGTTCGGAACCGATCCTGAATAAGATCCTCCCGGTCGTCTGAACGATGAATCAATTCATGGCCGCAGCGATCACAGACATTGTCTTTCTTCGGTACGCGGCTATAAATGTTGTAAATGCCACCGCAACCGGGACACATTAAACGGCCCACGAGTCGATCGACCAGACCCGACGTTTCCGCACTGATCTCGATCACAAATAGCCGATCGTCGGACTGCATCAGTTTCTCACTCAGATTCTCGGCCTGCTGCAGATTCCGAGGATAACCGTCCAGGATGAATCCTTTGATGCAGTCATCGCGCGTGGTCCGTTCGCTAACGATTCCGTTGACGATGTCATCGTTGACAAGTTCACCCGCATCCATTCTTTCTTTGGCTTCCCTGCCGAACGAGGTTTGCCGCGCCACTGCATCCCTCAGCATGTCTCCGGTTGAGATCTGGGGAATGTCCAGCTTCCGCATAATGGCTTGAGATTGCGTCCCTTTGCCGGCTCCTGGATTGCCCAGCAGGATGACGATCTTTCGGCCCATATCAGCCGCGTCTCCCTCGGATTCTGCTCTTCTTCAAAAACCCGTCGTAATGCCGCATGATCAACTGCGACTCGACTTGTTGAACCGTATCCATCGCCACGCCAACTACGATCAGCAGCGACGTCCCACCAAAGTAAAAGTTTGTGTTCAGACCCTGCGTGACGACAGCGGGCAACCTGGCATCCAGCCACGGGCCAATCCACGGTACGTTCTGCACGTGAAAGCCGACCAACATGAATTCCGGGATGATTGCAATCAGCGCAAGGTACAGTGCGCCAACCAATGTGATGCGCGTGAGAATCGTATTGACGTAGTCTGCCGTTCGTTTGCCGGGGCGAATACCTGGAATGAATCCGCCGTATTTCCTCATGTTGTCTGCAACTTCGTTCGGATTGAAGACAATCGACGTATAGAAGTAGCAGAAGAAAATGATCCCACCGACGTACAGAAGGTTGTAAAGAGGTTCACCGATTCGCAGAGCGTTCGTAATCGCCTGCAGGTAAGAATTCTGCGAAACGATTCCAAAGGTCTGAGGGAACGTGAGAATCGATGATGCAAAAATCACCGGGATTACGCCGCCCGTATTGACGCGCAGCGGCAAATGTGTCGACTGGCCGCCGAGAACGCGCCTGCCAACCACTCGCTTTGCATACTGAACCGAAATCCGGCGTTGTCCGCGCTCGACGATCACGACAAACGCCACAACCGCGATCATGAACGCGACCAGGAAGATGACCGTAAGAACCGACCATTCGTTGGTAGCGATTTTGTCGTAAATATCCTTGATGGCGGCGGGAAGCCCGACGACGATGCCGGCAAAAATGATCAAAGACATTCCATTGCCGATGCCGCGTTGCGAGATCTGCTCACCCAGCCACATAATGAAGGCTGTTCCGGTCGTCAGGGTAAGCATGGTCTGCAACAGGAAGCCATATCCAGGGTTGATGACGAACGTCCCGGCACGTTCGAGCGCGAGACCGATACCAAGTGATTGCACAGCGGCCAGAACCACAGTCAGGTAACGCGTATAGGTCGTGATTTTCCGCCGGCCGAGTTCACCTTCTTTGGAAAGCTTCTCCAGATAAGGCCAAACGACGGTCAGCAACTGCAAGATGATCGACGACGTGATGTAGGGCATGATGCCCAACGCGAAGATCGTCAGCCGGCTGAAGTTGCCTCCGGAAAACATGTCCAGGAATCCGAATACGGTTCCCTGATTGTTTTGGAAGAACTGTTGCAGAGCGTCCGAGTCAATTCCGGGAGTTGGAATGAACGCACCGATTCGGTAAACCGCCAGAAGCCCCAGCATGAAGAGAATGCGTTTGCGAAGGTCTGGAACGTTAAAAATGTTTTTGACTGCGTCGATCACAGGGTTATCACCTCTGCCGTGCCCCCTGCCTTCGTGATTTTCTCCCGCGCACTCGCGGTAAAGTAGTGTGCGGATACATGCAGGGCACGATCAATCTGGCCATCACCGAGAACGCGCAAGCCGTACTTAGCCACCTTCCGGACAAGTCCGGCGGCCACCAGTTCCTGAGGCCCGATCTTGGATCCTTTATCGAACTTCACCAGATCGCTTACGTTGATGGTCGTAAACTCTTTTTTGAAGGGAGCGTTGGAAAAACCGCGCTTCGGCAATCGCCGATGCAACGGCATCTGGCC
>Ga0137427_10000446_pt1 | contig 21212 bp, 20 predicted proteins | sample EasRivERMZT700_2_FD_102309 | JGI IMG/M metagenome (GOLD analysis project Ga0137427, IMG submission 102309) | Soil microbial communities from meander-bound floodplain in the East River, Colorado, USA - East River MetaG ERMZT700_2 | ecosystem: Environmental > Terrestrial > Soil > Floodplain ...
CGCGAGCGAAGAACAGGGGGAGGACCTGCTCCAGAGGTTGCAGGACCTGGACCGGGCGGTCGGCGCTCTTGCAGACGAGGCTCGCGGCATCGGCGCGTCGCTCGAAGCGCACGCGAAGCAAATCGAAGGTGCGCTCCACGAGATGGGGCGCCGGATTGACGACATACAGCGGGCACTCGACGAGCTTGCCCGCGAACCACGTGCTTCACGGCATCTGGACGCTATCCACGAGAGGCTCGAGCAGGTCGTGGCGCTCCGCGAGTGGCTCCGGGAACTGCTCCGCGAGGTAAATCGGCTGCTGACCTCGGCTGTCAGACCCCCACGCCATACTTTCCATGGAGGCTCCCAGTAGGTCGTCCCAGGGCAGGGCAAAGCCCAGACCGCCGGCGGAGTCAAGTTGACGCATGGAGTACGCTGGTAGTCACATGAATCATTCACCGAAGGGCGCCAGGACCGGTTCGAACTCCGACGTTGAGGATCTCGTGGAGGCGATGGCCGGCGTTCTGCGTCTGCCGCCGGACCCCCGGGGCCGCGTTCGAGCAGCCACGGACGCCATCACGCCGCCCAGGCCGACGGGGCCTGCACCTTCTCCAGCAGTTCCCGACGATGGGGCAGCGGAGGAGAGCTACCTCGCGCCCGGGGTCGATCGGCGTGAACTCCGAAGGATCAAGCGCGGCGACTACACTCCTGTCGGCCGCCTCGACCTGCACGCGCTGACCGCGGCGGAAGCCGTCACGAAGGCGAAGCAGTTCGTCGACAGCCGGCGCCATCGCGACCTCTGCGTCTGCATCGTCCACGGCCGGGGCCTGCATTCCAAGGGGAACGTCTCCGTTCTCAAGACGCGCGTGCGGGCCTGTCTCCGGCGGCATCCGGCCGTGCGGGCCTATGCCGACGCCCCTCGGACGGATGGCGGCAGCGGCGCGGTCTACGTGCTGTTGCGGAAGTAGGGCCCGAAGTCGGGTGAAACGGACCCGGCACTTCGTCTACATCGTCCGCTGCCGCGACGGGTCTTTGTATACGGGTTACGCCCGGGATCCGCTGGCGCGACTCCGCCTGCACAATAGCGGCCGCGGCGCGAAATACACGCGCGGGCGCCGGCCGGTACGGCTGGTGTACTCGGAGGCCTGCGCGACCGTGTCCGCCGCGCTCCGGCGCGAGTACGAACTGAAGCAGTGGCCGCGCGCCAGGAAACAGGCGCTCATTCGTCCATCGGGTCGATCGAGTCGGGCCGTCCCCAAGGCCCGCGGTTAAACGGCGAGGACGGCCCGGAGCGGCCTACTTGACCGGCAACATCACGACCTTGCTGATCGTGATCGTGTCGCCCTTGAGCGTGCCCGTCAGGTCGATCACGTGGCCGGCGTGCGCGGTCACTTCCTTCATGTCCTGATTGGCGATCTTGTAGATGGTCGGCTTCTTGTCCTTCTCGGTGACGAACACGAAGCCGCCCTTCGGGGCGCACTTCAGGGCGCAGTCGTGATCCTTCTTCATGTCGCCGCCGTTCGCGCCGTGCGACGCGCCGCACATCGCGTCCGAGATCTTGCCGCGCCAGGTCGTGTCCTGGGCCTGGTCCGCCGCGGCCGCGCGCACCGTCATCACCGCCGCCACCGCGATCGCCGCCACGAACAACCGTGCTGTCCACTTCATCTGGGTAACCCTCCAAAAGGCTGGGAAGGACTGCATTCTACGTCAGATCGCGCCGATTAGCCCGGCCGCTGCCCATTCTGCGCAACCGAACACCAATTCCCGGGGTGTCGAGGACCCGAGATCCGTGATGTCCGCTGGCACACAAGATGCACGTAGGACAGCGCTCCCGTGCGCGGGAGCTACGGTGCAGAGATGGATTCCGGCGGTCGTCCTCGTCCTCGCGCCCGCCTGCGCGACGACCGCGCAGCCGATCGAAACGAGCCCGCCCCCGAAGCCGAGCTACGTCCTGCCCGCTGTGGAGATCGTCGCGTTCGACGCCGCGCTGCATGCCTTCGATCGGAGGTATCTGAACGAGACCGGCGCGTTCAGCGTGACGCCGGCGACCATCCGCCGCAATCTTCGCGCGAAATGGGTGGTGGACGACGACCTGTACGAGATCAATCAGGTCGGCCATCCGTACCAGGGCAGCATGTATCACGGTTTCGCGCGGTCGGCCGGCCTCAACTACTGGGCCGCGTCGGCCTACACGTTTGCGGGAAGCCTGATGTGGGAGATCGCGGGCGAGACGAGCACGCCGTCGATCAACGATCAGATCGCGAGCGGCATCGCGGGATCATTTCTTGGCGAGGCGCTCTTCCGCACCGCCAACCTGCTCATCGACAAGGCGGACAATCGTCCGGGCTTCGGCCGGATGCTGCTCGTGCTGTTCCTCTCGCCGCCGACGGCCGCCAATCGCGCGCTGTTCGGCGACCGCTTCGATCGCGTGATGCCGACGCGCGATCCGATGTACGACGCCCGCATGCAGGCCGGCGCGAGCCGCGATGAGACGATGGTCGATCTGTCGCTCGATTACGGGCTGCCCGGCACGCCGACGTACGACTACCGGCGCCCGTTCGACAACTTCAACGTCCACGCGATGCTCTCGAGCCGCAGCGGCCTGGAGAGCTTCATGACGCGCGGGCTCCTCGCCGGGCAGGACTACGCGCGCGGCATGGCGGTTCGCGGCGTCTGGGGCCTCTACGGCAGCTACGACTATCTCTCGCCGGAGCTGTTCCGCGTCTCGACGACAGCTCTATCGGTGGGAACGACCGTGCAGTCGTGGCTGTCCGAGCACGTGGCGCTGCAGGGCGCGGCGCTCGGCGGGCTTGGATATGCGGCGGCGCAAGTGCTGCCGGATGCGCCCGCCCAGGGCGGCCGCGAGTATCACTACGGCGTCGCGCCGCAAGGGGTGCTTTCCCTGCGCCTCGTCGCCGCCGATCGGGTGTCGCTGGATCTCTCTGCGCGTGAATACTTTGTAAGCAACATCGGCGGCCTCGACGGCAACGGCCGGGACTCGATCACGCGCGCCGACGCGTCGATCGGCGTGCGGTTGTACAAGCGCAACGCCATCACGGTGCGGTATCTGGTGACGAGCCGGAACGTCAGCGGCGCCGATGACGCCGCTCCACAATCCGGAGCGGCCTACGTGCTGTCGCGATCGTCGCTTGCGCTCTTCTATACGCTGCTCGGGCCCCAGCATTTCGGGGCGGTGGATTGGCGACGGTAGGTCATCTCGCCGCGGCGGCGGCGATGATGTTGAGCCAGAACTCGCGATTGCTGACGAGATCGGACAGCTCGGTGAACATATTCGCGTTCACGGCCTTTGCGTGCGGCAGGATCTGGGCCTTGGTCTCCTCGATGTAGCGGCGGACGAAGGCCTGGTCGTGGACGAAGCCGAGCGCGGTGAGGTTGCTGATGCGGTCGGCGAGCTTGAGCACCTTGGCGTTGGCGCTGCCGTTTCGCATGACGCGTTCGAGATACGCGGCTTTTGGCTCGGGCGCGCCGTTGACCGTGCGGAGCGTCACCTCCATCACCAGGGCGTAAACGGCGGGACCGTCCGAGTCGATGTTCGCGATCTCCGCCTCGGTGACGCCGGGCAGCCCGGCCGCGTCTTCGAAAAGGTCGTGGATCACCGCCGCCTTGAGCAGGACCGGATCGACGATGCCGTAGTCGAGCAGGATGCCCATGGTGCTGATCTGGTGGCGGAACATGTTGCTGCCGCCGCGGCGCCGCACGCCGATGAGCGCCGTCGCTTTCGAGATGTAGGGCGCCAGCGTGATGCGGCTCAGCGCCTGTTCGAAACCGTCCATTGGCGCCCATCATAACTGGGGAGCTGGGGAACTGAGGAACCGGGGAAGTCGGCCAGGTACGCCGGGTACGCGGGGTACGCCAGGTACGCCGGGTTCGAGGAACGCGCTATCGCTGGTCAACTAATGGCTGGATTGACGTCGAGTCTTACAAAATGTAAGACTGACCCGTGCGGCTGGCGTCGTCCGAACATCTCGTCCTCAACATTCTGGCGGCGCGGGGCGCGTGCTACGGCCTCGAGCTGGTCCAGGCGTCGCGCGGGCGGCTGAAGCGGGGCGGCATCTACGTCACGCTCGGTCGCATGGAAGACAAAGGCCTCGTGACGTCAGCCCGTGGTGGCGAGGACGACCGCCGGCGGTACAAGCCGACCGCGCTGGGTGAGCGTGCCCTCCTCGCGGCGCGCGCGTTCGCCGGCGAGATCAGACTCGAGGCGAAGGCGTGAGGCGCGTCATGTCCTGGCTTCTTGCCGGCCTGCCGTTCGACGCGCGGTCGCGCCGGGCGATCGATGAGACGCTCCTCGATTGGGAAGGGGAGGCCACGGAGGCCAAGACCTTGGCGGAGGTCACGGGGGCGGAGTTACACGGAGTGGCGTCCATCGTGCGCGTGACGTCGCTGTCGGTCCTGCGAGAGAGCGTCGATTTCAGCTGGCTTCGCGGGTTGGGACGACGGTTCGCGGTGGCGGGCGGGGTGGTCGGTGGTGTCGCGCTGGTCCTCTCCAGTACGGTCGCCGGTGAGTTCGCGATCAGTTCATGGATGTTGTGGTTCGTGCCCACCGTTACGACGATGGCCCTCCCAGGGACGCTGCTGCTCATCATCGCCTGGCGCCCGTCTGGCCGCCGTATGCCGTCTCTCGGGGCCTCCTGGATTGCAGGCATGACGGCCGTCATAGTGATTCAACTGCTCACGGTTCTCGCAGGCGAGCTGTTCATGTTCTTGATGTACCGGGACCTTGGGATTGAACGACCGGCATCGAGACCATTCGTCTGGCTGCTGCCCCGCGTATTGCTCGCTGTGTTCCTCTTGGGTTCGATAGCCGGCTCGGCCTTGGCGCTGGCGGCAAGCCTGGCGAAGGGGTCCGGCCTCCAAAGTCGTTGGTGGCTCGTCGGAATCCCAGTGATGTTCCTGCTCCTGCCTGCGGGCGCACAGTTCGCGATCCGCTTGGCTCTTCTCTCCGCAGGGCTCTCCGAGTACCGCGCGTACACCGACCCGGCGGTAGCCTTCGGGTTCGTCGCCGCTCTGCTCGTGCTCGCCGCGAAGTTTGGATCAAGGCACAGTTCGACAGGCGAGGCGAAGGCGTGAGGCGCGTCATTTCCTGGCTTCTCGCCGGCCTCCCGTTCGACGCGCGGTCGCGCCGGGCGATCGACGAGACGCTGCTCGACTGGGAAGGGGAGGCCACGGAGGCGCAGACCCTCTCGGAGGCCACGGTGGCGGAGTTACACGGAGTGGCGTCGATCGTGCGCGTGACGTCGTTGTCGGTCCTCAGAGAGTCGATTGATTTCAGTTGGTGCAGAGGATTGGGACGCCGGTTCCGCTGGTACGCGGCAGCCACGGCAGTCGTCGGGGTGCTACTCACCGCTGCCGCTACTTCAAGCCTTGGGACCGCCGCTATTGCGCTCGGGACGTTGCTTGCCTCGGTGCTATCGCTCTGGTTTCTGCCCTCAGCGCTGCTCCTCATCATTGCCTGGCGTCCGCTGAGCAGGACCGGTCCTTCGCTCGGTGCGTCAGTTCTCACCGGCCTGATGATGTTCGCGACGGTGTGGTGGGTGCTGCCGGCTGTGAGTGACCCACTGAACGAGATGATTCAGGCGCGAATCAGAGCGCTGGCCGAAGCCGGCGATCCGGAATTCGCCGGTCCGCCGCCGCGAAACCCGGCTGAGTCACCCGGCATCGACGTGGCGGGCATCGTTTGTCTCGTCGCAGGAGCCGTGATGTTCGCCGGCGCACTCGCCAGGAAGTCAGGCCTTCACAGCCGCTGGTGGCTCGTGGGCGTACCTCTGATCCATTCGATCGCCTTCGGGATTCTGGGGTTCGCCATCGGCGTGGTGTTGATTAGGCTGAGGGCCCCGCACCTCCTTCCGCTGACGCGGGGCCTGGCGATGCTGACGATCGCCGCGGCCCTGGTCGCCGTCGCGTTCTACTGGCGCCGCGTCCCGGAACCGGACGGCGCGCGGACCTAGGACCCGGGACCAGGGACCAAGGACCCCGCAGTCTTTTCCCGGACAACCTTTCGACGCGTTCCGTCGTCATACTACGCGTCCCTACATATCGGGACGTTAACGATGTTCACGCCGGAACTGAAAAAGGGTTCGATCGGCATGCTGGTGCTGGCCCTCCTCGAGGCGCGAGCCCGGCATGGCTACGAAATCGGCAAGCTGATCGAGCTCCGGTCCGGCGGACGGCTGACCTTCGCCCTGCCGACGCTCTATCCGACGCTCCTGCGGCTCGAGAATCGCGGGCTGATCAAGGGCCGCTGGGTCGAGAAGGCGGGGGAGCGATCGCGGTGCTTCTACAAGCTCACACCTGCGGGCAAGCGCGTGCTCGCCGATCAGCGCGCGAACTGGCAGGCCTATGTGTCGGCCATCAACGACGTCCTGGGCACCGGCGATGCGTGATTGGCAGGCCTACGTCCGCTCGCACCTGCGCGTGCCCGACCTCACGCCCGAGCGCGAAGCGCGGGTCGTCCGCGAGCTGGCCTCGCAGCTCGAGGACTTCGAGCGCGAGGCGCGGGCGCGCGGGATGGACGAGACGGCCGCCGAGGCGCATGCCCAAGCACAGATCACCGATTGGGACCGATTGAGCCGCGACGTGCTGCGCGCCGACCGGCCCCACATGCAGCCGGCGGCCGAGCGGCTCGCCATTCGCATCGAATCCAGAGGAGGCTCGTTGATGTTCGCCCACCTGCTTCGTGACGGCCGCTTTGCCGTCCGGCAATTCCTCAGAAAGCCGGGCTTCACTATCATCGCCGTCCTGACGCTGGCGCTGGGGATCGGCACCACGAGCGCGATGTTCAGCGTCGTGAACGGCGTGCTGCTGAAGCCGATGCCGTACCCGGATTCCGACGCGCTGGTGCGGGTGAACGAGGTCGTGCCGCAGTACGGCGCGTTCTCGGTCGCGCCGGCCAACTTCCTCGACTGGCGGCAGCAGAGCGGCGTCTTCGAGCGGATTGCGGCCTACAGCGGGACGGGCGGCACGTTCGCCTTCACCGACGGCCCCGAGCGGATCCAGGGCACCTCGGTGTCGTGGGATCTCTTCGAGTTGCTTCGCATCGCGCCTGCCAGGGGTTCCGGCTTCACGGCCGCGCAGGATGTGCCCAACGCCAACAACGTCATCGTGCTGAGCCACGCGCTGTGGGAGCGGCGGTTCAACTCCGATCCGGCCGTCGTCGGACGGCCCGTCACCGTCAACGGCACGGCCATGACGATCGCTGGCGTCATGCCGGCCAAATTCTTCTTTCCCAATCGGACGGCGGAATTCTGGCGGCCGATTGCGCTGAACCCCGCCAATGCCACGAGAGGCGGCCATTTCCTGGGCGTCATCGCGCGGCTCAAGCCGGGTGTGGCCATCGGCTCGGCCAACGTCGAGATGAAGTCGATCGCCGAGCGGCTGGCGGCGCAGTATCCGAACAACAGCGCCGGCGAGTCGGCGGAGGTCGTCTCGATGCACGAGCAGGTGGTCGGCGCGATCCGGCCCGCGCTGCTCACGCTCTTCGCCGCCGTTGGCGTCGTCGTGCTCATCGCGTGCGCCAACGTTGCGAATCTATTGCTCGTGCGCGCCTCCGTTCGTGAGAAGGAGATCGCGGTTCGCACGGCGCTCGGCGCCGGCCGCGGCCGGCTCGCGATGCAGATGTTCGTCGAGAGCGCGATCCTCGGCGTGACCGGCGGCGCCGTCGGCCTGCTGCTCGCGTACCTCATCATCCCGACCATCCAGACGCTCGGCGCCGGCAGCGTGCCTCGCGTCGCGGATGTGGCCATCGACGTCCGCGTGCTCGCGTTCACGATGGCCGCGTCGCTGCTGACCGGACTGCTCTTCGGCCTGGCGCCCGCCTGGCAGGTATCGCGCGACCGCTCAGCCACCGTGCTGAAGGAAGGCGGCCGGTCGTCCACGACGACAGGCGGGCGGTGGGTGAGGAGCGTGCTGCTGGTGGGTGAAGTGGCGCTGTCGATCGTGCTGCTGGTCGGCGCGACGCTGCTGCTGCGCAGCTTCGCGCGCATCACGCACGTCGACCCGGGGTTCAAGCCCGAGGGCGTGCTCGCCTTCCAGATCGCGCTGCCGGCGGCCGGCTATCCCGACGAGCCGCGGCGCATCGCGTTTTTCGATACCTTTTTCGAGAAGTTTCAAGCGGCTCCGGACGTCCGCGCCGCCGGCATGGTGCAGGCGCTGCCGATGCGCGGCGGCTACGTGCTCTCGTTCGACATCTCCGGCCGGCCGAAGGCCGAACCCGGCAAGGAGCTGTCGGCGAATCATCGCGTCGTGTCGCCGGGGTACTTCCAGGCGATGGCCATTCCGCTCCGCCGGGGTCGGCTCTTTACTGATCAAGACCGCGAGAAGTCGAAGATGGTGGCCCTGGTGGACGAGGCGTTCGTGAAGCGTCACTTCCCGGAGGAGGAGCCGATCGGGCGCGGCGTCGACATCGGGAACGGCACCGACGGCTTCTACGAGATCGTCGGCGTCGTCGGCGACGTCCAGACCAGCGCGCTCGGCGAAGCGGCCGTGCCGACGATGTACGTGCCGTACAAGCAGGATGTATTCAGCCAGATGTGGGTGGTGGCGCGCGCCCGCAGCGGCGATCCGGCCGGGATGACGGGCGCCGTGCGCCAGGTCCTGCGCGAGATCGATCCGACGCTGCCGGCGTTCCAGATCACGCCGCTCGCGACCGTGGTCAGCGACACCGTCGCGCAACGGCGATTCTCGATGATGCTGCTGGCGCTCTTTGCCGGCGTGGCGCTCTTCCTGGCCGCGGTCGGGCTCTACGGAGTGGTCTCCTACGTCGTCAGCCAGCGGACCCGCGAGATCGGGTTGCGCATGGCGATGGGCGCGGGGCCGTCACAGATTGTCCGGATGGTGCTTGGCGGCGGCATGAAGCTCGCCGTCCTCGGCGTGGTCATCGGACTCGCGGGCGCTTACGCGCTCTCAAAATACGTCGAGACGCTGCTGTACGAGGTGACGCCATCGGATCCGGCGAGCTACGCCGGCACCGCGGGGATCCTGCTCGCCGTCGCCGCGCTCGCGTGCTACGTGCCGGCGCGAAGGGCGATGCGCGTGGATCCGCTCATTGCGCTACAGGCTGAGTGACGCGCGACTTCAGATAGAACACGGCGACCGACAGCAGGCCCAGCGCGAACGGGAAGCCTGCGTAATCCTTGTACATCTCGAGATCGACGAACTCGCAGACCATCCAGTACGCGTTTGCGGTAATCCAGAAGCAGATCGCGAGGTTGATCCAGAAGATGTCCTCGGCCGTGGACTTGGCCGCCAGGTACAGCGCCACGCCGATCGTGGGCGCGATCATCAGCGTGCCGAGAACCTTCCATTCGAGCATCCAGCAGGTGTCTTTCATCAGCCAGAGCAGGATGTGGATGTTGTCGAATCGCGACCCGTTTGACATCAGCGTCCCTCCATGGGGTCTTCGCGGTACACCCACGCCGGCCGTCCGGACACGAGGGTGACCTGCACGCGCGAGTAGAGGTCCGCCTGCTCGTAGCCGTCGGCCTCGACGAGCTCTGCGTCCGACAGCTCGAACACCATGCCGGTCACGCGGCTGTCGAACCGGCCGTTGAACGCGACGTTGGCGTGACGGCCGTCGCGGCTTCTCGTGAGCTCGAAGGCGGGCAACGCGTCAGGCTGGCCGGTGAGGACGCGGCCGAAGGTGTCGCGCTGGACGTCCGCCTCCTGGAGCGTGCCGTAGGAAAAGAGCAGCGGCATGCGGCGCATAATATATTCCTCTCCCATTCTTCGGAGGCCTTATGAGACGTCTGACCCTGATCGCCGTTCCAGTCATGCTTGCCGCCGCGTGCACCCAGGCGCCGCCGGCGCCGCCCCCGGCGCCGCCGCCGTCCACCGCCATCACGGCTTCGATCCGTATTCCGTACGAGGCCACCAAGGGGTTCATCCTGAAGACGGCGGAGCTGGTGCCTGAAGCGAAGTACTCGTATCAACCGACGAAGGAAGTCCGCACGGTCGCGCAGCTCCTGGGCCACATCGCCGACGCGAACCACATGTTCTGCAGCGCTGCGGACGGCACGAAGGGGCCGGAGCAGTCGGCTGAGAAGACCGCGAAGACGAAGGCCGAGATTCAGAAGGCGCTGACGGACGCGTTTGCCCACTGCGACCGCGTGTTTTCGTCGCTGAACGACACGACGGGCGCCGCCGAGGCGATCATCGCGCCGATCAACAACCTCAAGACCACCAAGCTTGGCGCGTTGAGTTTCGACGCCGCGCACAACTACGAGCACTACGGCAATCTCGTGACCTACATGCGGCTCAACAAGATCGTGCCGCCGTCGAGCGCGGGGATGTAGAAGGCGGTCAGTAGCCGGAGCCGTCGCCGCTCGTCGCAATCAGGACGCCCGCGATGACGACTCCGGCTGCGATCACGTAGGGCCACGGCGACTTCCAGAACGACTTCTTGCTCGGATTCGCCTGCCGCGCGCGCGCCGGGACCATGGCGAGCGACGGCCGAGCCAGGTCGGCCTTGACCATCGCCTCGATGCCCGCCGCCCTGGCGGAGAAGTCGAACGTCGGCTTCGCGGCGGATTCACCCGCGGCGGCCAGCCGCGCGGCGCCGAACGACAGGAAAAACAGGACAGCAAGCGCGCCGGTTACAAGACGCTTCATAGATAACTCCAGTGCCGGCCTTGGAGCCCAGGCCGGCCTACGTACGGAACTCCCCGTGGCCCCCGTTCCCTCCGTGACCTCGGCGAATTGCTCGCGTTACCTATCAGGCAATTCGCCATAGAACTTCCAGTTGACGTCCATGTCGCGCGTGAGGCGCTGCTTCGTGAGCGCGAGGCGGAGCAGCGCGATCGGCATGCCGCCCTGTCGCATGATCTCGTCGTGGAAGGCTTTGTTCGTCATCTGGCCTGAGTCCACGACTTCGCGCCGCAGGCCGCGCAGCTGCAGCCCGCCGAGGAGATACGCGGCCTGATACAGCGGTCCGTACCCGCCCTGGAAGGATCGGCGCACTTCGGCGGTGGCGTTATCGCGCTCGTGCCCGACCTTGTCCACGAGGTAGTCGATGCACTCCTGCGGCGACCACAGGCCCATGTGGAACTTGAAGGAAAAGATGATGCGGGCGGAGCGGTGCATGCGCCAGAAGAGCGCGCCGATGCGCTGTTCGGGCGTCTTGTTGAAGCCGAGGTCGTAGAGCGTCAGCTCCCAGTAGAGCGGCCAGCCTTCGCCGAAGAACGGGCCGGCGGAGACGAGGCCCGGCCGGTAGTCGTTGAAGCGCGAGCTCAGGAAGCCGACCAGGTTGTGGCCCGGAATCATCTCGTGATGCGCCGTCGCGTGCGAGAAGTTCGGGTTGTTGCCGCGCATGCTCTGCATCCGCGCCTCGAACTCCATCGTGTCGGTCGGGTACGCCACCATGATGCGCGAGCCGCCGAGGAAGAACGGCGACGTGAGCTGCTGGTGCGGCGACATCATCGACATCTGCAGCGACTCGGCGGCCACCTGCGGGACGGTGATCAAGTCCTTCGCGCGCAGGTAGTCCACGGCTTCGGTGAGCAGGTCGCGGATCATCACGGGCTGGCCGCCCGGCGGCACGTACGTGTCCTTGACCTTCTCGACGGCCTTCTTCCAGTCGTCGCCGAAGCCGAGCTGGCGCGACGCCTTCTTCATCTCTTCCACGCACCAGTCGAATTCCTTGTCGGCGAGCACCATGAGCTGCTCGGGCGTGTAGGGGATCATCTGCTCGGTGAGATCGAGGATGAGGCCCTCGCGGCCGCGCGCCGCGCCGGGGATGCCGCTGTTGTCCTGCTTGCGCGGCGGGTTCGGCGGCAGCTGCACGGAGCCTCGGGCGATCCGCATCTCGCTGGTGCGCTTGATCGTCAGGTAGTCCACCTGCGCGTTGCGGCTGAGCTTGTCGAAGTCGAGCGACTTCAACGCCCCGAGCCAGGCCTGGTAATACTCAGGCGTGGTAAAGGTCGCCCCCGTGCCTCCGCGTCCTCCGCCTCCGCGGCCCCCGTCCCCTCCGAGGCCTCCTAAGAATCTCGCAACGATATTCCTCATTTCATCCTGAGGCAACGCGATGATCTCGCTCAGGTCAGGGACCTCGGCGAACTTCGGCGCCGGAGCCGGCGGCGTCGGCGTGAACTTCGCGGAAATCGCGCCCATCCCCGATTCCGGCGCCGACAGATTCGCCGCGGCGACCTTGTCGCGGAGAAACACGCCGTACTCCTGCAGCGCCGCGTCGAGCTTCTTGTAGGGCAGGCCCATCCACCACGTGAACATCGGGTCGTAGCCGTTGTAGAAGTTGAACCACTCGGTCGTGTTCGCGCGAAGGGCATCCACCGCCTCGGCCGCACGCAGCGCAAGCGCCTGATTGATCCGGAGCGCGTCGCCCGTGCCCGCATTGGCCAGCCCGGCCTCGAGTCGCGCCTTCACGCGCGCGATGTCCTTGATCAACTCAGTCGCGGTGCGGGCCGTGCCTTCGGCGTTCATCTCGTCGATTCGGATGCGCGCCTCGACGTACTGCACGATCTTCGGCATGAACGGCACGACGGTCGTGATGAGCGCGAGCTCGCCGTCCTGAGCCAGCGTGCGAGCGATGTTGTCGACAATCGTCGACCTGAGATTGGTGAGATCCGTTCTGGCCGCCAGAGTGAGCTTGCCTGGGTCGATCTTGCCGAGCGCCTCCTGCCACGACCGGTCGAAGCGCTTCAGCCGCGCGATCCGCCCGACCGATACAGGTAATGCAGTGCCGCCCCGCGGCCCTACGCCCCCGGCATAGTTCCCCCACAGGGTCTGCCGATCGAGGTTGTACCGCGTGACGACGAGGCGCATCTCGCTCGCGGGCGGCGCCAGCAGGGGCTTCAAGTCGCCCGGCACGACCTCCTGTGCGAATGCGGACGAGCTCGGCGCCGCGTACGCAATCCAGATCGGTTCCGCGACGAGCAGCGTGCAGGTGACGGCAACGAGCAGTCCAAGCCTCTTCATGGCGTGAGAGCTTACCGAGTCTGCGGCTGTACGGCTACCGCTAGTACCAAGCCCCGTTGTGAGATGCTTCAAGAGTCATGAGTGCAGATCAGGAAATGTGGACGCCGCTCGAGGCTGCGCTCGCGCCGTTCAAGGAGCTGGCCCGTCTCAATCGCCAGATGGTGACGGATGCCGCCGGTCAGCAGGCCCAGATGGTGCTCAAGGCCGACCGGTGCCGTGTCGAGGACGGTTCGGGCGCCGCCGCGCGGGTGCATCTCGGGTTTGCGGTGGGACGGGACGCGTTTGCGGTGGGGCTCCTCGCGTCCGACTATCGCCGCGACGGCGCATGGGCCTTCGATCGGATTCGCGCGGATATCTCGACGGGGCTCAAGTCCGGCGCGATCAAGCCGGACGCGGCATGCTTGCTGGTCCCGACGGGGACGTAGGCGGCACCAGGACCGCGGCCCGCCGCCCTCTCAGTCGTTCCATGTACAGGTAGAACACCGGCGTGACGAAGAGCGTGAGCGTCTGCGACACGACCAGGCCGCCCACGACCGCGAGGCCGAGCGGACGCCGGGCTTCGGCGCCGGCGCCCCACGCGAGCGCGATCGGCAGCGTCCCCACCAGCGCCGCCATCGTCGTCATCATGATCGGACGGAAGCGGACGAGGCAGGCCTCGTACATCGCCTTTGCCGGCTCGAGGCCGCGGTTGCGCTGCGCCTCGATCGCGAAGTCGATCATCATGATGCCGTTCTTCTTGACGAGGCCGACGAGCATGATGACGCCGACGAACGCGTAGAGGTTGAGATCGACGCCGAAAATCATCAGCGTGAGCAGCGCGCCGAGGCCGGCGGCCGGCAGGCCGGAGAGAATCGTCAGCGGGTGGATGAAGCTCTCATACAGGATGCCCAGGACGACGTAGATCACGAAGATGGCCATGATGAGGATCAGGCCGAGGCCGCGCGTCGATTCCTGAAAGGCCTGCGCCGATCCCTGGAAGCTGGTGGTGATCGACGCCGGCAGCACTTCGCGGGCGGCCGCTTCGATGCCGGTTACCGCGTGGCCCAGCGAGTAGCCCGGCCGCAGGTTGAACGAGAACGTGACTGCCGGCAGCTGCCCGACGTGGTTCACCTGCAGCGGCCCGACGCCCGGCCGCACGCTGACGACGCTCGAGAGCGGCACGAGCGCGCCGGTTCGCGACTTGATATAGAGCGCGGACAGCGCCGCCGGATCGGTCTGGTATTCGGCCGCGACCCGCATGACCACCTGGTACTGATTGTTCGGCGCGTTGATCGCGGAGATGTTGCGCGATCCGTACGCATTGAACAGCGCGCTTTCGACTTCATCGGCCGTCAGACCAAGGACCGCGATGCGCCCGCGATCGAGCGTGACGTCGGCCTGCGGGTTGGTGAGCTGCAGGTCGCTCGTGACGTCCACGACGCCCGGCACCTGCGCCAGGCGCTCGCCGAGCGCCGGCGCCATGCTGTAGAGCTCCTCGGTGTTGCCGCTCTGCAGCGTGAACTGGTAGAGCGAGCGCGAGCCCATGCCGCCGATGCGGATGACCGGCGGATTCTGCAGGATGACGCGCACGCCCGGAATCTTCGTGAGCTGCGGCCGCAGCTGCTCAATCAGCTGATCGGCGGACAATTCCCGCTCGGCGCGCGGCTTGAGGTCAATCGTCAGGCGCCCGTTGTTCAGCGTGCCGCCGCCTCCACCACCACCTCCGCCGCCCCCGATGTTGGCCGTCGCGGCCGCGACGTTGGGGTTCGCGCGGATCATGCGGCTGACTTCGCGCGCGTGAGCGGCCATGGCCTCGAAGCCGATGCCCTGCATGGCCTCGATCGAGCCGTTGATCTGCCCCATGTCCTGGCTCGGGATGAAGCCGGTCGGGATGATCCGGAAGCAATAGATGGTGCCGGCGAGGAGCAGCACCGATGCCGCCATCGTGACGCCGTGGAAACGCATCGCCAGCGCCAGCGTCCAGCCGTAGGCATCGCGTGTCGCCGTGAACACCCGCTCGATGGCGTTGTAGACCGCGCCGTGCGTCTGCCGGGGCGGCTTCAGGAAGCGCGACGCCAGCATCGGCGTGAGACTGATCGAGACGAATCCCGAGATCAGAATCGCGATGCTGATCGTCACCGCAAACTCGTGCAGCAGCCGGCCGACGATGCCGCCCATGAAGAGGACGGGAATGAAGACGGCGACGAGCGACAGCGTGATCGAGACGATCGTGAAGCCGATTTCCTTGGACGCCCTGAGCGACGCCGACAGCGCGTCCTCGCCATGCTCCATGTGCCGCACGATGTTTTCGAGCATCACGATCGCGTCGTCCACGACGAAGCCCACAGACAGCGTGAGCGCCATCAGCGACATGTTGTCGATGCTGAAGTCGAGCAGATACATCGCCGCGAACGTGCCGACAATGGAGGCGGGAAGCGCAAGGCTCGGGATGATCGTCGCCCGTATGTTCCTGAGGAACAGGAAGATCACGGCGACCACGAGCACGACGGTCAGGCCCAGCGTGATCTTGATCTCCTTGACCGACTCGCGGATGGACTGCGACCGGTCGCTGCGCGGCGTGAGCTGCACCGAGGCAGGCAGCTGCGCCCGCAGCGAGGGCAGCAGCCGCCGGATCTCATCGACGATGTCGACGGTGTTCGAGCCGGGCTGGCGCTGCACCGCGAGGTAGACGGTGCGCGCGTCGTTGTACCAGCTCGCGGTCTTGTCGTCTTCGACGCCGTCATAGACCCGCGCCACCTGGTCGAGCGTGACCGGGCGGCCGTCGCGATAGGCGACGGTCAGACGCCGGAAGCTCTCGGCGTTTTCGAGCTGGCCGTCGGTCTTCACCGTGAACGTGCGGTCCGTGCCGTACAGCGTGCCGGTCGGCCGGTTGGCGTTGCCGGTCTGGACCGCCGCGGCCAGCTCGTTCAAGCCGATCTGCCGCGCCGCCAGCTCCTGCGGGTTCACGTCGATGCGGACGGCGTGTTTCTGCGCGCCGAAGATCGACACCTGCGCGACGCCACGCACCGTGGACAGCCGCTGCGCGAGCAGCGTGTCCGCGTACTCGTTCACTTCCGACAGCGGCAGCGTCTCCGAGCTGAGGGTGAGAAAGAGGATGGGGAAGTCCGCCGGGTTGGACTTGCGGAATGTGGGCGGCGACGGCATGTCGGGCGGCAGCTGGCGGCCGGTCCGCGCGATCGCCACCTGCACGTCCTGCGCCGCCGCGTCGATGTCCCGGTCCAGATCGAACTGGATCGTGATGTTCGTGTTGCCCATCGTGCTCGTCGAGTTGATGGACGAGATGCCGGAGACCGTCGCAAAGCTTCGTTCGAGCGGCGTCGCGACCGCCGAGGCCATTGTCTCCGGGTCGGCGCCGGGCAGACTGGCGCTCACGTTGATGGTCGGAAAATCCACCGGCGGCAGGTCGCTGACCGGCAGGACGAGATAGCCCATCACGCCGAACAGGACGATCGCGATCTGCAGAAGGGTCGTCGTGACCGGTCGACGGATGAAGACTTCCGAAACGTTCATGAGTCGGACTTCGCGTTCACGCGGGCGCCCGGCGTCAGCCGCAGCTGGCCGTCGACGACCACCGTTTCGCCGGGCTTCACGCCGGCCTGGACGACGGTCTCGCGGCCCTCCGTCCAGGCGACGGTGATGGGACGCGATTCAACGGTGCCCTGCGCGGTGACGACGTAGACGTATGCGCCCTGCTGGCCGGGCAGCACCGCGGTGCTCGGGATGACGATGGCGCGCGTGTCCACGGCGAGGCGCATCGTGATGTCCACGAATGCGCCGGGCCAGAGCTGGCGATCGCGGTTCGCGAACTCCGCCTTCATACGAATCGTGTCCGAGGTCTTGTCCACCGCGTTGTCGATAAAGGTGACGCGTCCGGTGACGGGCTCGGGCGCGCCTGACAGGTGCGCGTCGACCGCGGCGGCCTGGGCGCCGCGCGAGTTGACGCGCGGCAGCAGCCGGGCGGGAATCGCAAAACTCACGTAGACCGGCGCCATCTGGTTGATCACCACGAGCGGCGTCGTGTCGTTGGCGCGCACGAGCGCGCCCGGATGGACCAGGAGGGCGCCGGTCCGGCCGGCGACCGGCGCAAAGACTTTCGTGCGTTCGAGCTGCAGCTTGCTCGAGTCCACCGTCGCGCGATCACCCGAGACCTGCGCCGTGAGCGTGCTCACCGCCGTGACCGCCGTGTCGTACTCCGACCGTGGCAGCAGGCCGCTCTTCATCAGCTCGGTGGCGCGTGCGCGCTGCGCTTCGGCGTTCTTGAGCTGCGCCTCGTTGCGCGCCAGCGTGGCTTCGGCCTGCCGCAGAGCGACCTCGAACGGCTGCGGGTCGATCGTGAAGAGCAGCTGGCCCGCCTTGACGTCCTGGCCTTCCTTGAAGCCGACGGTCTTCAACTCGCCGGCCACCTGCGCGCGCACTTCAACCGTCGAGGACGCCTCGACGGTGCCCACGGCGCGGACGTTGACGGCCATCGGCTTCTGGACGACAGGGGCGGTCGTGACGGCGATGGCCGGCGCAGGTCCGCCCTTCGCGCCGGCGGCCGGATCGGCCGAGCCGCCCGAGCAGGCGGCGGCGCCATAAATAAGGAAGGTACAGGTACCGTACAGGCGTAGCCGCGTGCCGCGCATTCCCCCAGAGTCTATCGAATATCCGAAACGAGGCGTAATATCCCGCCATGCGCACACGCTGGCTCGGCCGGGCGGCAGCAGCTGCCGTGCTCCTGGGGACTATTGCTACGCAGGCGGACACTTCAGTTGCGGCAGTCCAAGCCGCGCGGCCCAACATCGTCCTCATCTTTCCCGACAACCTGGGCTGGGGTGAGCTCAACGTGTACGGCGGCGTGCGCGGGCCCATCACGCCGCGGCTCGATCGGCTGGCGGCCGAAGGCATCCGGCTGAACAACTTCAACGTGGAGTTCTCCTGTACGGTTTCGCGCGCGGCGCTGATGACGGGCCGGTACGCGGTTCGCACCGGCGCGACGCAGGGCCAGGGCATCACCCTCTGGGAAGTCACGATCGCCGAGGCGCTGAAGTCGGCCGGCTATGCGACGGCGCTCTACGGCAAGTGGCATCTGGGCGGCGATCGGCCGGAGGGCCGGCGCGAGCCGACGCACCAGGGCTTCGACGAGTACTACGGCATTCCGCGAACGAGCAACGAGGCGCAGACGACGATCGGCAATGGCCAGAAGGAACCGGGGACGTCGTTCATCTGGGAAGGGAAGGCCGGCGAGCCCTCACGCAACGTGAAGCCGTTCGACATGAACACGCGGCGCACGATCGACCGCGAGTCGGCCGAGAAGAGCGTCGCGTTCATGACGCGGCACGCGAAGGCGCGCACGCCGTTCTTCCTCTATTACCCGATGACGCACCTGCACTTCCCGACGCTCGCGCACCCGGACTTTGCGGGCAAGACGGGCGCGGGCGATCTGGCCGACGCCATGGCCGAGGCCGACTACAACACCGGGCTGGTGCTCGACGCCATCGACAAGCTCGGCATCACCCGAAACACGATTGTGCTGTGGTGCACGGACAACGGCGCCGAACAGCGGCGTCCCTGGCGCGGATCCGCCGGACCGTGGAGCGGGTTCTACAACACCGTGATGGAAGGCGGCGTCCGCACGCCCTGCATCATCCGCTGGCCGGGTCGCATCCCCGCCGGACGCGTCACCAACGAGATCGTCCACCAGGTGGATCTGCTGCCGACGTTCGCGGCCGCGGCGGGCGCCGACATCGTGCCGAAGGATCGCGCGATCGACGGCGTGAATCAGCTGCCGTTCCTCGAAGGGAAACAGCCGAAGTCCAGCCGCGATCACGTCATCTTCTACGCCAACACGCAGCTGCGCGCGGTGAAGTACCGCGACTGGAAGCTGCACTACGTCTTCACGCCCGAAGCCGGCGCGCCCGCGACGCCGCCGCTCATGCGCCTGTTCAATCTGCTGTCGGATCCGAAAGAGGAGTCCGACATCAAGGACGCCAATCCGTGGGCGCAGAGCGTGATGGACAAGCTGGTGGCGGACTTTGTGGCGACGACCGAGAAGTACCCGCACGTGCCGGCGAATGCGCCGGATCCCTACGTGCCGGTGAAACGGAACTGACGCAGAAGTACGCCTCGTACGCCATGTACGCCACGTACGCCTCGTGCGAGGAACGCGAATGGTGATACACCAACTGGCTTTTGAAAACAGTTGGCCCGCGTCAGTTCATTCCTCGTACGAGGCGTACGAGACGTACGAGGCGTGCGAGGCGTACTTCAGAGTTTTCTGTAGGTCGTTCTTGTCGTCGTCGCCGGCCCACCTGAAACGCCGGCGCGGGTCGTCTCAACAACCAGTGCCGCTGACTCGAGGCTGAGCGTCTGCGTGATTTCCGTCGTCGCCGGCTTGTTGGTGGCGATATCAATAAATGAATGGCGCGTGGTGATCGAGAGCTTCGCGCCGTCCCATTTGGCCCTCGACGTCTGCACCTGCATCCCGTGGCCCATCATGACCGTGTTCTTCGTCTCGGATCCGTCGAGGGCATAGACGAACCGAAGCGGCGGCTGCATGTCGCCGCGCGCAAAGAACGCGTACTCGACAACGAGCTGTTGGGCGTCCTGCGTGATCGTGATCGTCGGGCCCCAGCCGCTGCCCATGTCGCCGCGCGCGGCGCCCCGACCGCCGCCGGGGGCACCGGGTCCCGCGCCACGCTGCGGCGCCGCGGGATCTGCATCCGTCGTCCAGCGGCCGGAAAAGTCGGTCTGGGCCGTCGCGACTGCAGTCGTGCCGGCGAGAACTCCGCACAGAGCCAGCGCCATCAGTTGTCGCATCGAGGCGGATTATACAGGCCCGATTGCCTCCGCCTGTCCGTTCCCGCGTCGTAGAATCCCCACATCGTGCTGGCTGCCGGCCATCGAATCGGTCCTTACGTGGTCGTGTCGCCGCTCGGCAGCGGGGGCATGGGCGACGTGTATCTGGCCGACGATACGCGCCTCAAGCGCCGGGTCGCGTTGAAGGTGCTGGCCGGCGGAGCCGGCAGCGGGCCCAATGCCAGCGAGCGGCTGCTGCGGGAAGCGCGGGCGGCCGCCCGGCTCGACCACGCGAACATCTGCACCATCTTCGACACCGGCGAGGCCGACGGACAGGCGTACATCGCCATGCAGTACGTCGAGGGCGAGAGCCTCGCGTCGCGCCTCAGGCGCAAGACGCTGGATCTGCGTGAAGCGCTCGGTCTCGGCGCCCAGGCGGCGCACGCGCTCGCCGAAGCGCATCGCCAGGGCGTCGTGCATCGCGACGTGAAGCCCGAGAACGTCATGGTGACGACGTCCGGCCACGTGAAGTTGCTCGACTTCGGACTCGCGCAGACGATGGGGCCTCTGGCCGATCAGGCGACGACGTTCGAACGGTTCACGGAAGCGGGTGCGGTCGCGGGCACGGTCCGATACATGTCGCCCGAGCAGGTCAAGGGCGAGCCCATCGACGAACGGTCGGACATCTTCAGTCTGGGCGTGGTGCTCCACGAGGGGCTGTCGCGCGCGCATCCGTTTGGGGCGGCGAGTGTCGCCGAGACGATCGCCGCGATCCTGCAGCGTGAGCCGGCGCGGCTCCCCGACCACATCCCGTTCGAGGTCCGCCGCATCGTCTTCAAGTGCCTGGAGAAGGATCGCGCGCGCCGGTATCAGACCGCTCGGGACCTCGCGATCGATCTCGACGCCGCGGAGCGCGACCTGTCGGCCGCGCGCGCCCAGGGGCCTGGCACGTCCGGCGGCCCGTCGAAGCCCGCGAACGTGGGCGTCGGCCGCGTCGCCTGGCTTGCGGCCGGGCTCGTCCTCGCGATTGTGGCGTTCATGATCGGGCGCGCCGTTCTCGATCGGCCGGGCCCGCTTCCGACCGCCGCCGAATACGTGCAGGTCACGAACTTCGCCGATTCGGCCGCCGCGCCGGCGATCTCGCGCGATGGCACGATGGTCGCGTTCATCCGCGGCGGAGAGGGGTTCCTCAGTCGCGGGCAGGTCTACGTGAAGCGGCTGCCCAATGGCGAGGCGAAGCCGCTCACGAACGATGCGCGCCCGAAGTACGGCTTGACCTTTTCACCGGACGGCAACCGCGTCGCGTACACGGTCGTCGACCGCGGAGGCTGGAGCACCTGGTCGGTGCCGGTCATCGGCGGCGAGGCGACGCAAGTCCTGCCCAATGCGGCCGGTCTCACCTGGATCGACGACCGCCACGTGCTGTTCTCCGAGATCAAGACGGGCCTGCACATGGGCGTGGTGACCGCCACGACCGCGCGCGAGGGCCGGCGCACCATCTACTTCCCGGC
>Ga0137427_10000447_pt1 | contig 21209 bp, 20 predicted proteins | sample EasRivERMZT700_2_FD_102309 | JGI IMG/M metagenome (GOLD analysis project Ga0137427, IMG submission 102309) | Soil microbial communities from meander-bound floodplain in the East River, Colorado, USA - East River MetaG ERMZT700_2 | ecosystem: Environmental > Terrestrial > Soil > Floodplain ...
TCAGCGCACACACTCGCATCTGGGTGGCACGTGAGCCCGCGGATTTTCGTTGCGGCATCGATGGTCTGGCGAAGATATGCCGGACGGTGTTGCAATCCGATCCCTTCGGTGGAGCGCTATTCGCTGATCGCTTTCGGGCCATATCGATCCGTTTACTCTGAAAAACCCAAAACACCGGTCAACGGCTGCGTAGGCCTGTCATAGATCGCACCAACCTGGCGGGGCGATATACGTTCACTTTGCAAAATGCTGTTGGACCAGATGGATCGATATTTCAGGCCATCTCGGATCGACTCGGCCTTCGGCTCGAGGAACAGAGAGTGACACTGGACACCATCGTCATTGACCACATTGAAAAACCCCAGCCGTAAGTCAGGCGTTCACTAAGGATAATCGCCCGACTTTGTGGAATTCGGACAATACGGAGCCCTTTAGTTGACATGCAATCACGCGCAAAGCATCGTCACATCAGCGTTACTTTCTCGGCTATTGTCGTTTTAGTGGGATTGCTCAGCTTTACAACCCTCAGGTGGACCAGTTCCGGCAGGAGCTTGACCATGTATGATCGCGTTTTGCCTCTCTCGCCGGGTGACTGGGTCTTTGCGTACTCGCGTCTTTCCCAGACGGGCAGTACTTGGCCTATTCCCTTTCTGCCACCGCTGATAGGAATCGTCCCCGTGTGATGAAGATCGTCAGACTTGGTGACAGTACTAACCCGGATTTCTCACGGTGAGCAGTCGATTGGACCAATGGTGTATCAAGGCAGTTACGTTCGGGTCATTCGCGACTTCACCGGCGAGCGCGAAGCGCTGCAGAACGCCATCACCTGCAACTTCGTCACGTTCTGCGAGGATGAACCGGTCGAATCGGGCACGGATTTTGGCCAGGACAATGCGGAATTCAATATATTCACGACAGACCGGCAACTGGCGGCGCTGCAAACAGCCATCAACATGGTGAAGTCCATCAGCGCGCAAACGTCGCTGGTTTACTTCTCGAGTGGATTGCGGCTGACCGGCACCAATAACCAGGCTCAACTCAGCGCAACCATCAACGCCGCCGTTCGAGCCAATGTCAGTCTATATCCCATCGACGCGCGCGGGCTTTCGGCGCAGTCCCCTCTGGGCGACGCGACACAAACGTCGGCAGGCGGCGCCGCAATGTTCAACGGCAGCGCGGCACAATCGCGCTCGGACAATCTTCAGAGATCGCAAGACACGTTGTTTACACTGGCTGCGGATACCGGCGGCAAGGCAATGCTCGACGCGAACGACATCGCTGCTGGAATCGTTAATGCTCAGCAGGGAATCTCCAGCTACTACATCATTGGATACTATCCGATGAATACCAGTCCGGATGGAAAAGTTGCGCAAGGTCAATATCCGTCTGAAGGAAATCCGGGCCCGGCTGACCTTCCGAGCTTCGTACTTTGCCACCAAAGAGTTCGGCAAATTCAGCGGCGCCGACAAGGAGCGTCAACTCGAGGATGCTCTGATGCTGGCCGATCAGATCACCGATCTGCCGATCACGATGGAACTCAATTACTTCAAACTGAACTCGGCCGAATACTTTGTGCCGGTGACCGTCAAGATTCCAGGCAACGAACTCGTACTGGCCCAACGCGCGGGAGCCGAATACACGTTGATCGATGTCATTGCCGAAGTGAAGAACGCTTACGGCGCCACAGTCCAGAACCTTCGCGATAAAGTTGAGATCAAGCTCACAGACCAGACCGCAAGCGAACTGTCCAAAAGGCCGATCATTTCGGACACGGGCTTTACTTTGCTTCCCGGCAGGTATGCCATCAAGTTTCTCGCACGAAACGCCGAGACCGGAAGGATCGGAACCTTCATAACCAGGTTCACAATCCCCAACCTCAATAATGAGGACGTTCGCATTCCGATCAGTTCCGTCGTACTCAGCAGCCAGCGAATCGATATGGACGACGCCTTATTCAACGCGTCGACGAGAGACAAAGCGCAGACGGCCAATCCTCTCGTGCGGGAAGGACAAAAGCTGATTCCCAGCGTGACGCGCGTTTTCAGCAGGAGCAGAGAGATGTACGTTTTTCTACAGGCGTATCAGCTTCAGACTGCTGCACAGCCTTTGGTAGCGTTTGTTACGTTATATAGCGGTCAAGCGAAAGCCTTCGAAACACCGCCCGTTGCAGCAACCGAGGGGCCGGATCCAAGGTCGAAAGCCGTGTCATTTCGGTTCAGCTTTCCTTTGGACCAGCTTCCTATCGGTGAATACAACTGTCAGGTCACTGTCCTCGATCCGACAAGCCAGAAGGTCGCATTCTGGCAGGCTCCCGTGGTTTTGATTCCATGAAGCTCCAAAAGAAAAACGGAGCGAATTCTTTTCGCTCCGTTTTCCCTACATCTCGAATTGTGAAGCCGCTGCCTCTTGCTGCGGGCCGTTTTGGTAATCCTTACCAATCCATCCTTGGCGGAGGATTCATCCTGATCCTCTCGACCGTCCCTGGCCTTCCTTCCTTGGTGTGAGCATAGTAGGTTCGGGTCGTGGGACCGCAAATAGGACGGAGGTCATGCTCGATAGGACTAAAGTACTAGCCGGGTCCGGCGGTCATAGACCGCCCCTACAGTCAGAGTCCTTGTAGCGGCGATCTATGACCGCCGATCTGCCCGTGTTAGCTTTAGGCCATGCCAACATGGAATCCGGAGCAGTACATGAACAAAAGGATGGCCGCGTCCTGCTTCCCTTCCGCCGTAGTTTCGTCATCGGCTACCGCTGATGTTCGTAAAAGTCACGAAACATCTGTAATGCCGAGACCGTCTCGCCGGCATACCGTTCGAGCGAGACCGCATCGCCGCAACTGATAAGCCCGCCTTGAACGACGCGGCAATACACTCCTGGACGTTCGGCCTCGCGAAACCTTTTCGCGAAAGACGGATCCCCCATGCGCACCGATAGCGTCACGCAAGGCACCCGCGGCGCCGTCACTTCCAGGATCACGGACCTGATGCGGAAACGATCGCCGATCAAAGCCCGCGCACTCTCAAACTCAGTAATCGTCAGATTTTCACCAAACGTCCCGGGAGCTATTTCTTTTCCCAAAGCGTTCGACCACCATTCGTAATCCGGCGTGCCGTAGATGTAAACGGCTTGATCGACACCGCCGTGGTTTTCGGTGTCGCATATAACATCCTCAGAAACTCCTTCGGTTGTAACGCGCACCATACCATCCACCGGGATCTTGTAAATACCGGTCTTGCCTGACGGCTTGGCGTTTTCGATCGAGCGCTCACGGCCCACATTCACACTGAGTAATTGCATGTCGAATTGTCGGCGGTCATGGATCGCCGCTACAAGGACGCCCCCCGGTTGAGAATTGAAAATTGATTATTGAATATTGTCTATTGCCAGATGAATGCCATTTGCCAATAGACAATATTCAATAATCAATTTTCAATTTTCAACCGGGGGGACGCGTCAGGTATGGTAGTGCCATCCAAGAGGAGGGGAACCATGTTCACGAAACGATATTCGTATCTCTCGGCCGCTCTGACGTTGATCCTGTTCGTCTCCGCGCCGGCTCTATCTCAGGAGGCTCCGGAATACGGTCCGGCGAAAGGAACCTTGCTGATCGTTGGAGGAGGCACCCTTGATGGTTTCGGGATTTACGAGAAATTCATCCAGTTGGCGGGTGGTCCTGACGCGAAGATCGTTATCGTGCCGACTGCCGGCGGTAACAAGACTTCCAGCGGTGAAGTTCGGGTTTATAAAGAGGAAGAAGTCCTCAAGGATTGGATCGAGAAGCGCGGACTGAAAAACGTTCGGATGCTGCATACCCACGATCCGAAAGTGGCGAACACTGAAGAGTTCGCACAGGTTATGAAGGACGCTAACGCGGTTTGGTTCAACGGTGGACGGCAATGGAATCTCGTCGATTCCTACCACGACACGTTGACGCAGCGTGAATTCAACAAAGTGCTCGAACGCGGAGGCGTTATCGGTGGATCTTCAGCCGGCGCGACGATCCAGGGACAGTTTCTGGTGCGGGGTGCCGTACAGAGTGCCGACCTCATTATTGCTCCGGAGCCCGAACATCATGCCGGATTTGCTTTTCTTCGGAGATCGGCTATCGACCAGCACATCAATACGCGTAATCGATGGGATGACATTATTCCCCTCATCAAGAAATTCCCTAATCTCTTGGGAATAGGTCTGTCGGAAAAGACGGCGATCGTGGTCAACGGCGACAAGTTCGAGGTTATCGGCGATTGGAAGGTCGCCATCCACGACAACACACGCTTGTATCAACCCTGGGAAAAGCCCTACTTCGTTCTATCGGCCGGCGATGTTTACAACATGAAGACGCGAAAGATCGAGAAGCTTGGGGCCGGCCGCAAATAGAAAATGAAACAGAACCGGGAGCGGTAGCGACCGGGTATCCCGCACCGAATTTACGGTTCGCAGGATTCGCTAAGAACGGTCAGGGCGGTAAGACTGATGCGATCCCGATTGGTCTGGCGGATCAGCGTCCCTTTGACGAGCAGCTTGTGACCGATGTGGTTGAGACGCCGAAAGCTGGATCCCACAAACTCAAAATTGGTCAAACGGAAGGTGTGGGAACCGAGCGCCTTCGTGTCCGAACTCTTCAATTCCTCGGGCGCGATCTCCATCGACTTTCGAGTCCGTGCCGGTTCAGTCGCATTTGTCAGGAACCAGACTTCATCGGGATCGACGCTCAAACAACCTACAAGCTGAACCAGCGCGTTGCCGGGCAAGGGTTTGGGACCGTCCTTCCTTTCGAATCGAATGGCTTCGACGGCGCTTTTTGAGACCGGCTCTGTTCCAGCCGGAAAGTGGTTGGATCTCATGAGGAACGACACAATATCAAGGTAAACGTTCTCCGTGAGGCTGGCCGGCGCGCGACGAGGCATGCTGGTGCTGACGAAATTGAAGAGATAGCCCAGCGACTCCTCCCGCCAACGATCCATAAATCGTTCGCCGATCAAACGGGATGCGGTGCTCCTTGTATCCAGGTCGCCGTCATGACACTCGGCACAATGCGTTTGAAACTGTGCTTCACCACGAGCCGCCTGCTCGGTCGTATAGACACCACTCCAAACGGTTTTGGGATTTTCCTGAGCAAACGCGGAAAAGGCAGCCAGCAGAATAAGAGCAGAAATGAGGATCATGGTAGGGCACTGCAGCGGCGGTCTATGACCGCCGCCACAGAGAATGTTACTGGTTTTGCTTCTTGCCAGCGACGCCACCGTTGAACTTGCCGTCAACGCATTGGTCGGAACGACAGTTGTTCTGCCACGGCGAGCCGAACTTCACCAGAATATCTACCGTCTCCGGCCTGGGGAGGAAGAACCGCGAGGGGCCGAAAGCCATATCGGCAACGGAATTCTTATCCTTACCGACGATGTCCACCTTCGCGCCCTTCTCCACAAGGTACTTCACTACTTCATTGTCGCCGCGGGAAGCAGCGCCATGAAGTGCAGTGTAGCCTTTGCTGGTTTCGATCGCATTGACGTCGTTGCCAAGCTCGATGCAGTACTTGACAGCAGCAAGCCAGGAATCCGGCGCGTTCTGATTGAAGTTTCCAATCCAGCCGATTCCGGATGCGACCATCAGCGGAGTGACACCAAGGTTCGAATTCAGACTCGGATCGGCGCCGCGGGCAATCAACATCTTCATAACGTCCACATCAGTGGACTGAGCGGCTCTCCAGAACGCGGTTGTTCCGGCATTGTCCACCCAGCCGGTGGAGTGCGAAGTCGGACTGAACCACAGCTTCCTTTTCACTTTGGCATTTGGATCGGCGCCGCGATCAAGGAGGGCATTGATGAGAACGAGAGAATCGACCTTCTCCTGATCGATAATCGGGTTCGGAGCCCATGCCACCGGCGCATAGCGCATGTTGACGGCTGCGTACAGCGGCGTGAGACCGTCGACGTTGACAAGATTCGGATTGGCGCCCTGATCCAGCAGGTATTTGGCGACTGTGAAATGTCCATTGGCGATGGCGATCACAATGGGGCTGCTCTTTTCGCCGCCGGCAACCTGATCCACATTCGCGCCCGATTCCACCAGAGCCTGGACGGCTTCGAGATTCCCATCGCGGGATGCAAACAACAGCGCGGTCATTCCACCCATGAAGGAACTGGCGCCCGGACCATCGTCACCGCCGCGTCCGCCACGTCCACCGCGTGCGGCAGCCGCATCGGGAGCAGCTCCCGCTGGAGCCGCTGGAGCCGCTGGAGCCGCGCCAGCCGCCGCCGGTGCGTCGGGAGCGCCGCCGCGGTTTCCATAGCCTGCAGCGCCTGCGCCGCGAGGCGCGATGATGTTGCCATCGTCGTCGTATCGCGGTTCGGCATTGAGATCCAGAACCTTCGTTGCGACGGTCATGTCCGCACCATGCTGGACGAGCGTTCGGATCACTTCTGCCCTGTTTTCCCAAGCCGCGAACATCAGGGCGGTCTGTCCGTTCGCATTCTCTTTCGCGTTCACATTCGCGCCGCCAGCGATCAGCAGCTTGACGGCTTCCGCATTTCCTGAAAGTGAAGCAGCCATCAGCACCGTCGCGCCTGTCGACGTCGCTTCATTCGCACTTGCTCCGGCTTTCAACAGTGCATCGATGAAAGGCGCGTTTCCGTTCTTTGCCGCCAAAGAAAGCGGAGTGATGCTGCCGATACGAGTAACGGCCTTAGCGTTGGCGCCGGCACTGATCAATACCTGCGCCATCTCGAAATCATCCTTGTAGGCGGCCCAGTGGAGCGCTGTCATGCCGTCTCCAAGAGCACCGTTGACGTCGGCTTTCTGCGCCAGCAAGGCACGCACACTCTTCATGTCCCCTTGCATTGCCGCGTTCGCCAAACGGCTATCGCCTGCCGCTGCAAGCATCAGGGCCGCAACGGACAGGGCACCGACGAGGCTCAATCCAAGGATCCGAATCAGGCTTCTGCTCATTTCCGTCCTCCGTTAGAGTGCGATCTCTCCGTTGCTGTCGCCAAAGGTATCGATGTTCACGCCAAGCTTGTGTAACAGCGTGAGGTAAAGGTTCGCGAGCGGCGTTCCATCATTGCATAACACGTGATTGTTGCCGGTCAGTTGGCCGTTGGCCTTACCGGCAAGGAATATCGGAACTCGCAAATGGTTGTGCACGCTGCCGTCGCCCATCGGGCTGCCGTAAATAACCATCGAGTGATCAAGCAGGCTGCCGTCGCCGTCGGGCGTGTTCTTCATTTTGTCGATGAAGTAAGCGACCTGGTCCACGTGGAAACGGTTGAGTCTGGCGAATTCCTCGAGTTTATCCGGCCGGTTGCCGTGGTGAGAGAGTGAATGGAACGGGCTCTTCACGTCGCTCTCCGTGTAAACACGGGAACTGACGTCTCTTCCCATCTTGTACGAGATGATACGCGTCACATCCGTTCGGAATGCAAGAAGCTGCAGGTCGAACATGAGTTTCACGTGCTCAGTCCATTTGTCAGGCACGCCGACCGGCGCGGCCGGCAAACCGACGCCCTGAGCCAGATTGCTTTGCTCGGCTTTCTGGATGCGACGTTCGATTTCCCGCACGTCCTCGAGATAATCATTGAGGCGACTGCGATCGTTGGGACCCAGTCCCTTCTGCAGGTCCGCAACCTTGCCCATGATGCCGTCGAGAATGCTGGCAGTGGCTTTTCTGCGGCTGGCCCGCTGCGTTTCGTCGGCTCCATCGCCGAACAGGCGTTCGAAGGCGACGCGCGGATCTCTTTCCATCGGTAATGGCGTTGTCGCAGACGCCCAGGAAATCGTGTTGGCGTACACGCAGCTATAACCGTAGCCGCATGCTCCCGTCAGAGAGCCGACATCTTCGATAGACAGTTGGATCGACGGAAGCGGCGTATCCTGTCCGGCCGCCTGCGCGTAAACCTGATCCATCGAGACGCCGTTATAGATATCCGCACCTTCGGTCATCTTCGCGTGAGCGCACGTCAGAAATGCGGCAGACGACCGCGTATGATCGGCACCCGCCTCAGCCGCTGTCGCAGCCGTTGCAGGAGCAATATCAGTATGGCTGACGATCGTGATGTGATCCTGGTGAGGAGCCAGCGATCGCAGAATGAACGTCGGTTCGAAATCGCGACCGACGGTTCCCGGCGACCAATACTTCAGTCGCGTTCCTTCTCCGGTGCTTCCCGAGGAGCCATGAACCATTTCGATGGCGCACAGGCGCGTTCGAGTTGCAGCTGCCGTCTTACGCTGTGGAGTCTGCGCTGGAAGCATGGCTTCCAGAAGCGGCAACGCGAGAGTTACGCCCATGCCACGAAGAACGGTACGTCTATCAAGATGCTGCTTGGTGATGAACATTGCTACTCGTCTCCTATGAATTACTGCCGGCCACCGGCATTAGCTGCGTTCGTTGTGTCTCGAGGTTCCGCCTTTTTCATCTGGAAAGGAATACTCTTCACGATTCCCATGACGAATGCGGAGAACCGATTCTCGTTGCGTGACGCTTCAAGGGCAATCTGACGGACCGCCGGCATGTCGTAGTACTGAAGAACACGGCCCATCGCGAACATCAGGAGGTGTTGAGAGAAGTTCCTGAGGACCAGGTCCTGATTTCGGATGAGGAATTGATTCAGTTCTTTCGGCCCCGCTACGGGAGTTCCGTCGTGAAGTTTGCCGGAAGGGTCGATGTCGAATCCGCTGTCCTTGGTTCGCCACGCGCCGACAGGATCGAAGTTTTCAAGCGAATATCCGATCGGATCCATGATGTTGTGGCAGGACGCACAAGCCGCACTTTGGCGATGCGACTGGAGCCGTTCCCGCACGGACATCAGTTTCTTGCCTTCTTCGTTTTCCATCAACGGCGGCACGTTCGCTGGCGGATTCGGCGGTGGTGTTCCCATGAGGACGTCGAGAATCCAGGCACCCCGGATCACCGGCGACGTCCGGTTCGCCAGGGACGTGAGGGTCAAGATGCTTCCTTGACCGAGCAAACCTCGACGGTTCTCGTCTTTCAGTTCGATGCGGCGGAATCGATTACCCGTTACATTCGGAATCCTGTAGTGTCCGGCAAGCCGCTCGTCAACGAAGGTGTAATTCGCGGTGAGCAATTCGAGGATGCTGCGATCCTGACGCACGATGTTGTCGAAGAACATCTGCGTTTCTTTCGCCATCGACTCGTTTAGATTCTGATCCCAATCCGGATACAGATAAATATCCGGATGGACGTCCTTCAGGTTTTGAAGCCGCAGCCAGTGCGAAGCGAAATTCTTCGAAAGGGACAGGGCGCGCGGATCGGCGAGCATGCGTTTCACCTGCTGCTCGAGAACCGTCGCATTCTTCAGTTTCCCCTCACTGGCGAGCGTAATCAATTGATCGTCCGGCGGGCTGCTCCACAGAAAGAAGGACAGTCGCGAAGCCAGTTCGAGATCGCTGATTCGATAATTGGCGCCCGGGGCGACGGTGGCTGGAGTTCGTTCAAAGCGGAACAGGAACTCGGGATCGGCAACAATCGCCTGCACGGCCTGAGTAATCCCCGCTTCGAAGTTCTTTCCCTTCCTGCCCGTTTGATACTGGTACATCAAGTTCTCGAAGTCATCGCTGGTGACCGGCCGGCGGAATGCCTGGCGGGCCAGAGTCCCAACGATCTTACGCGCGCACGGAATTTCGTCTTTTTCGGCAGCCGTTGCGGGTTTGCAGACAAGAATCTTGCGCCGGCTTGCAGTTTCGCTGATGCCGGTAACCTTCGTCGGGCCTGCAATGCCGAGGTTACGCAAGTGAGGCAATCCGGTCAGCCCGGTAATGTGACCGGTCGATAGATCCGCCAACGCCCTTTCGAATGGCATCACGAAATCTTCCACAGGACCGGCAGAGCGTTGAATGAACGTCGCTGCGACGACATGCGGACCCGCTGTAATCTTGATCGGCTCGGTGCGCAAGTCTTCATCCGTCTTGATTCTTCGGCTGACGTTCAGCATCGCGACACGCTCACCGTCAATCGACACTTCGATCTGCTCACCCTCTGCGGGCTTGTTGTCGCCGAAGAAACCGCCAATGCTGGCGTAGTAGAAGCTCATGATGAATCGGTACTCGCCGTCGGCCGGGAAGTTGTGGCGAACCACAACTCCGCCGCGCGTTCCCATCGGGGCGCCTTCCATGTGCTTCAACTGCGAGATCGCCTGCGGCACAACGTATGTATCGACAACCGGAGTCGCTTCGGGATCGCCAATGGCGAGCCTGCTGATTTTCGAGGCCGAGCGGAGATATCCATCGAGCAATGTGGGCGAAATCGTCAGCACGTCCGACATGTTGTCGTAACCCTGGCTCATGTCGTCGGCAGGGAGTAAGCCTTCCGGATCGATCTCGAGATCGAGCAGCTCACGAATCGAATTGGCGTACTCCGACCGGTTCAATCGATGCAGGATCGGTCGTCCCGGATTGGGGTTGGCGGCGGCAGCCTTGTCAATGCCCGCTTCAAGATCTGTAACGAAAGCCTTAACGGCGGCCGCGTCGGGACGCGGCATACCTACGGGGGGCATCATGCCGGAGCGCAGCTTCAACGAAACCTTTTCAAAGCGTTCGGCGTGTTTGCCTGGTTTGGCGAGGTCCACGGTTGCCAACGAAAAGCCAGCGGCTTTTGTCTTATCGTTGTGACAGCCTGCGCAATACTTATCCAGCAATGCTCCGTGGGCTGGAAGTGGAGCAACTGCGGCGCTCTGACCGTAGGACGCCGCGGCGAACAAAACTGCAAAACTACCGGAAAGCAGGATTTTCCGCATCAACCTCTCCATCGGAAAATGTCGGTACAGCACCCAAACATATAGTCTATTTAGCCTCTATTTACAACAAGTTTGGGCGCATTACCATTTTTAGTCAGGGTCTTCCATTTCGATAGAAAAAGCGCTCCAGGTGAAAGAATTCTCTAAAGTCGGCAGGGCCCTCCGCCGATACCAACAACCGGAGAAGCACGAGTTGCTAGAACCACTACTGGACACAATCGAAACCTCCCAGAAGCACGATGATTTGGAGACCCAACTCCAGCACTCCCAAAAGATGGAGGCGGTGGGCCTGCTTGCCGGAGGTATCGCCCACGATTTCAACAACCTTTTGACCGTGATATCGGGCTATTGCGACATGTTGTTGAACCGTGAGACGAATCCCGAAAACGTCCGGTGCATCAACGCCATTGCCGGGGCATCCGACCGGGCCGCTGCTCTAACCCGGCAACTTCTCGCCTTCAGCCGCCGGCAGGTGATCCAACCCAGAGTCGTCAACCTTAATCAGGTGTTGTCCAGCCTGTCTGAAATCCTGGAGCGGCTGATTGGCGAGGACGTCGAACTCGCTCTCGAACTCGATCCGGCACTTGGGAACATCAAGTCGGACGTTGGACAGCTCGAACAGGTCCTGATGAATCTGTCGGTGAACTCTCGCGATGCCATGCCGGACGGCGGACGCATCACGATCTCGACGTCGAACATCAAGCTGAACGCCGAAGATGTCGAAGGTTGCCCGAATTTGAAACCTGGACGATACGTTCGAGTGAGTTTCACAGATACGGGCGTCGGAATGGATCAAGCGATCCAGCACCGCATCTTTGAACCGTTCTTTACGACTAAAGGACCTGGACGCGGCACCGGTTTGGGCCTGTCCACGGTCTACGGAATCGTGAATCAGAACAACGGTCGGATCAACGTTGCAAGCGCGCCTGGCCGGGGAACAACTTTCTATATCGATCTGCCACGCGTCGAACTGCCCGCGCTCTTACAGGAAGTATTGATCGGACCCAAGAGCACCGCCCTGCTTGAAGGAACCGTCCTGTTGGTCGAGGACGATCCCGTCCTACGCGAACTCGCGAAAGAAGTGTTGGAGAAGTCGGGGCTGAACGTCTTCGCTGCCGGCGACGGCCTGGATGCGCTCAAAGTATTCGCCCAGCTCGAAGGCTCCATCGATCTGCTCGTCACCGACATCGTCATGCCTCGATCGAATGGCCTGACGCTCGCAACGAAACTTCGGGAGCTCCGTCCGCATCTCAAGGTGTTGTTCACGACCGGTTATCCGGAACACACCCTGCTCGACAATAAACTCTTCATGAATTCGTCTCTGCTGCGAAAACCCTTCCGCCGAACCGAACTCGTCGACAAAGTTCGCGACGTCATCGGCTCCCCATGCTGAACCGTGTTCTCAACCAGCTATCGACACCGCGCTGAAACCTTGACACTGTAGTTTTCGGTGGGTTTTCCGGCAATTCTCCGGGTTGATTCTTGATCGGTCTGGGCCGGATGCTTGCGATAGTCACTGTAGGTTTTCTTGCAAGGTGGAGTTACAAACGTGTTGGGGTAACCGCAAACGTGTTCAATCCGACCAGCAAGATCCTGTACGTGTTGTCAGCCCAGGTAGAATTTTGAGATTCTGTTTACACCCTCGACGTTTTGATCCGGCCGATGCGGCTCTATTTTGAACGCAGGTCCGAAACGGCGGACAGCCTTTGCGTCAGGTCGACTTTGGAATCGCCGCGAAGGAACCTGTCGAAGAACGCGACGCTGTAGTGCACGATGGGTTGCTGGTAATCGGCGACAAGATTCGTCCAGGCAAAATGACCGGCCTTGTCGAATTCCACGAAGTATGCCGGCGCGGATGTTTTGGCGTAGCACCCTTCGCCTAGCCTTTTCACCGTGGGTGTGATTCCGACATCGCGAGTGCCGCCCTGATACATCACGGGGACACTGATTGTTTCGAGATTCCCGTGCTGCACAAACGGGTCGCAGTAAGGAGAAAGCGCGAGCACCGCACGTACGACAGACAGTTTCCACGCTGGCCAGGCGCCGGCGGATCCCAGAACCGTGTAACCGCCGAGTGAATGCCCTGCCAGCCCGACGCGAGCCCAATCGATGCGGTTATTCCACTGTTTGTCCGCACGCAAACCATCCAGCAAACGTGACACGTCCGTCGCGCGATCTTTGTAGGTTTTGTCTGTCCAGGATAACGGATCTCTAAATGGTTCCTCGGCGCGTGACAATCCGCCACGACCGCCACACGACGCGTCCTTGTGATTCGGTGCAACCACGAGATACCCGGCGTCGGCGAGAGCGTCCATCAGAAAGACCGTCTGCGTGTTGCATCCGCGAAAACCGTGCGAAAAAACTACCAGTGGCGCCGGAGCGCTGCCCACGGGTTTCCAAACCGCCACGTCAAGGCCGGCGATCCGCTGCTTTTCCACATTCTGTGCGTTTGGCACTCCGCGACGTCGAGCACGGAGTTGGCCGTGTATCGACACAGCACTCACGAGTTCAAGGATGACGACAAGGCACAACAGGCGGTTAATCTTCATGAGATTTGTGACCAATCGCGACAAATCCTGGTCACTTGATACGGCTGAGTTCTTCCATCTCCATCGCAGCGAGAAGCGCCATCGCGCCTCCGCGATCGTCGGCGCCGTTGATAGCGGGACGGTTGAGGTAATACTCCTTCGTCGGACCGGCGCCGGTTCCGGAACATACGTCCTTCAATGTGCCATCCGGGTTCACGCGAGCGAGAACCGCCTTCCACCCACGATCGATCGCCGGCGCGACATCTTTGCCCAACCATCCGAGTCTGACGCCGCGCGCCATGGCCGCAACCGTCATAGCGGTGACCGTGAGTTCACGATAGCTCGAGGGCTCGTCCACAACCTGACGCCAGGATCCATCATCGGATTGTTGGGCAAGCAACCCGCGTATCTGCTTGCGATAAATATCGAGGACGCGCGACCGATCCGGCCAATTTTCGGGCAGATAGGTGAGAGCTTCGGTAAGACCCAACAGGGCAAAGCCGTTTCCGCGGCCCCAGGCATACGGCCCGTCGAGTGCGTGGATGAACAATCCATCCGGACGCTGAAGTTTCTGCGCATAGGAAGTCAACAGCAGTCCCACCGCAGTCGCGTAACGTTGATCTTTGGTCCGCGCAGCGACACGCGCGAGGATGGATGTGGCCATGAACATGTCATCCGTCCACTTCCGGCCATACTTCACAACATCGTCCACGTTGTCTGAAAGAATGAAGTCCGCGGCTTTCCGCGCCAACTCCGAGGCTTGAGCGTTCTTATCGATCTCACCGAGATCGGACAGAGCGAAATGGCCGGCGAGGCTTGTGAGCTGGTAGGGCGTGGCGATGGCGGTTTTCTCACCGCTTAAGAACTGTTTCATGTCTCGCCGGGGTTTTTCCTTCCAGCTATCCTCACCTGTGAGCTGCGCCAGTCGCAAAGAGTTTGCCCACGCGAGTCCCGGGATGTAGCTCATGATCGGGCTCTCCGGATACTTCGCAGCCAACAGTCGCGCAATGTCGATGGGCTTGCGTGTATCCGTAGGTGTCTGGGCGGTGAGCGCTCCCGCTGCTGCCAGCAGCATTGCGAGAGCTAAAATTTTTGGTGCGCGTGAATTGGGCCTCATATGCCTCCAGTTGGAAATCGCATCGTACAACGACTAGGCCAGGCTGGCCAGCAGCTCGGCGAGTTCGCGGGGCCGCGAGAACATGGGCCAGTGGCCGGTGGGAAACTCGATGAACTGCCAGCCTGGTTCGGTGAGCGTAATGGTCAGCGTCGGGTAGGAGGCAATCATGTGCTCCACCTCCAAAATTGTCAGGCTGCACCAGATCGCGGTTCTGGGCCCCACGCTCGCGGGATTCTTTGAACGCATGGGCTGCCTTGCCGTTCCGAATGGCTGATCGACAACGCGCTCGCGCATCATGCGCCGTTCGCTCTCGCCAAGACCAACAAGCTCGTTACCGTGGTCCAATTCCTCCCAGGAAGGCATCGGCAGCCGCCAACCGTCGCCCTGCGTCGCGACCTTCTGTTCCTGCGCCCGCCGGGATTCCGGCGAATTCAAATCGATCTGGGCAACTCCTTCGGGACACGGCCAGGTATCGACGTAAACGAGCCGCGCAATGCGCCCCGGTTCCTGATCCGCGACGCCGGTAATAACGTTGGCAGCGTAGCTATGCCCGACCAGCACAACGTCGCGCAGGTCCTCATACCGGAGCACGTTCACAACATCCGCGATGTGGGTATCCAGGTTCACCTGCGGCCCGGCCAGATGCACGCGCTCGCCCAGCCCGGTGAGGGTCACCGGGAAAACGCTGTGCCCCGCAGCGCGCAACGTCTCCGCCACATCACGCCAGGCCCAGCCGCCAAGCCAGAAACCAGGGACAAGAACAAACGTTGCCATGATTGATTCTTCCTCTGTCTCACAGTTGAGAATAAGCACTACTGCCTGAGGCGACGAATGGCTTCCAGCGCAGGCTGCCGGACGGCAGGATCATCGCTGGCGGCGGCCTTCTCGAATTGAGCCAGCGCTTCGACTCGCTTTCCCTGCATCGTTAGAACGGTGCCCAGCCTTAAATGAGCCGTATGTTGATTCGGAGCGAACTGCGTCGCTGCACGATAGTGGCGTGCAGCCTCATCCAGTCTTCCCTGCAGTTCATGGAGGTCGCCTAAGCCCATGTGCGCTTCCTGCAAACTCGTCTCGCCCCGCATGGCCTGACTGATCGCTTTCTCGAAATGATATTGCGCCCCGGCGAAGTCACTTCGTCGGACAAGTATGCGCGCCAGATTGGCATGCGTTGTTGAAAGATCCGGCTGGAGTCGAATCGCCTCGCGAAACGCATCTTCTGCGGCTTTAAGATCGCCGCTATCCAGAAGCATGCCTCCCAGATTGTTGTACGCGTGCGGAAGGGTTGGATCCATGGCGACAGCCTTCTTCAGCGCGTCGATGGCTTCAGGAACTTTTCCGATCCTGCGATAAATGAGTGCCAGATCATTCAAGACCGTGCCATCGGTAGAGAGGGCAGAAGCGCGCTTTACGGATTCGGCTGCCTCATCAAGTCGGCCTTCCTTTGAAAGAGTCAAACCCCGCCGATGCAAAGCGGGCCAATAGTCTCGCAGTCGTTCCAGGGTCTTCTCGAACATCGGTACGGCGAGTTGTGGTGCATTGTCCTCGACGAATGCCTTCGCCAGCTCAAAATAGAACTCTCCGGCCTCCGGGCGACTCTGCTCTATGGCGGACTGAAGTCGTCGAGTACCATCCTTGAGATTTGCTTTCTGTGTGACTTGAGCCATCGCGAGATACAGTTCCGTTTCCGGTGTTGTCGGCAAACCTGGCGGGTAATACAGCACAACTTCTCCCTTGTACGCCCCGCCCTTTTCATCGTGCTGTTCCGCCAGCGGCGCAAGCAGATCGCGCGACGGCTTCTTTCGCTGAATGTAATGGTCCGTCATGACCACGCGCACGACATCGTCGGTTCGGCGCTTCGGCATGTGGCATCCAAGACAGTCGGTTGATCCCGTGTGCCGGCCTTTCGCCACGAGGTCTTTCAGCGTCCCGGCGTGACAGTTCTGACACGCGGAAACGTAGTGTTGTACGGCAGCTTCCCCGCGCGGAATATTGTGAGGATCGTGGCAGGTCGTGCACGTCATTGCGCCGGCGCTCTGAATAAAGCATTCCGACTTTCTCAGACGATAGACAGCGCTGGCGATTTCAAACTTGTCGTCATGGCCGGTGCCGGGTGCGTTGTCGAAATGAATGATGTAATCCTGTAATGGCTCGCCTGGCTTGTAAGAAAACACGCCTCGGCCAGCACGCCGAATGGCATAAGGCAGCGGCGCGCTCGTCGTTTCGAGGTGACACTGCATGCACACTTCGAGTTGACGTTCCTGTGTGAGCTTCGCAGGATTCACAATGTTCGCGGCTTCCGGCGCGCGCGAATGAGCGCCACCCGGTCCGTGACAACGCTGGCAATCGATTCCTTCGGGAACATTGTCCGGGAACACCGCTTCCATATCGCTTCGATCGGAGTCCCGTTTCATTTCGGGATAGGCGTTATGACAGAAGACACATTCGAGATTGATCTTTCGACGGAAGTCCGAGTGATGCTTCCAGTCGTATCCCGGATTCATTCCCCAATAGCCGCCCTTTTCGGAATACCAGGCCACCGGCAACTCGATCAGTTTTTTCTGGTCGGTTTGATGAAGATAGGTTCTCGCGTGATTGCCCGAGCCGATGACGTAGTCGACCTGTTGCTCGATAACATTGATCTGTTCGCCGCTCGGAGCGAGTTGGTGCCGACGCTGGAAATAGCGTCCGTCACGCTGCGACATCGTGTAATAACGGTCAGATGCGGCGTGATAGAAGCTGTTCTTCGAGCGGTAGTCTTCAATGGTGTTTGCAGGACCGGGTTTAAAAAAGGAGCGACCCATGCCGGTTTGCTTGAACGTCTCGGCGATGGCTGCATGGCAGGAGGCGCATTCCGTGGAATCGATGTAATCGGAGTCTGCACGATTGGCCACGGGCGACGCTGCCTCGCGTCGTGAAGTGAAGAAATACCCCACACCGACCAGCACTACCAGTAAGACTGCCGCGAGCGCCCGCTTCATGGACGGATTATATCTTCCCGTTGTATTGTGACGGCCAATATGACCGACCTTCTGTACACGAAGGATTCCTACCGGAGAGAATTTTCTGCAGTCGTTCAACGTTCGGAAGGAACCAATGTGGTCTTGACCGAAACCGCATTCTACCCAGGCGGAGGCGGACAACCCTGTGACCTTGGTGTTTTAAGTTGGGGCTCGTCACAAGCCAAAGTGACCTCATTAAAACGCGAGGGCGACGCTGTGGTGCACACACTCGATTCGCAAGCTCCGTCGGCTGGAACTGAGGTTGGTGGAACGATCGACTGGGATCGACGCTACAGCCTGATGCGCACGCATACCGCTCTACATATATTGTGCGGCGTGATTTTCAGAGACTTCGGCAGTCAGGTAACCGGCGGGAATATGGAGCCATTGAAGGCCCGGATGGACTTTGAGATCGAACAGTTATCTCAAGATTTCTGTCAGGACATCGAAGCACGGGTTAACCGTGAGGTCCAGGCCGCTCGCCCGATCAACGTCCGGATCATTCCACGCGAAGAAGCCTTTGCGATCCCGGATTTGATCCGGACGAAGATCAACCTGCTTCCTGAAGGCATCGCAAGCGTTCGAGTCGTCGATATCGAAGGGCTCGATCTGCAGGCGGATGGTGGCACACACGTCGCGAACACCCGTGAGGTTGGTCGTATCAAAGTTGTGGGCTACGAGAATAAGGGAAAGATCAACAAACGGCTGCGCATCGTTGTCGAGTAACGGAGTCAGATCATCAAAAGCCGGGCATGGTGAAGAGTACGGGTGAAAGGGTTGAAGACAAGACCCAATTCCTCCAGGGTTACCGCACCCAAAAGCGCGGCATCACCGGGTTCTCCAAGCACGACCGGAGTGTGACCATCTCCTTGCGGAAGCAAAATGTGGCACTCGGAAACATTGCGCTCTGGCGTCCCGTCCGCAAGAGTAAAGCGATCCCGTCGACTACCGGTCGCTAAAGTGACGACAATTCTGTAGCAGCGGCCATAGACAGTCCAAGTGCAAGTCATGGTGATCGACGAGATTGCAGAAACCAGAGGCAAACTAGCGCGCCTCACCGCGCATGTTCGCGCCTGAAAATATTACATCGCTCTGGTGTTAGACTAGCGATGCCCCAGCAGGCGCACCCCTCAAAGGAAGTTTTTGATGTCACCAGAGGAACGCGACAAGTTGATGAATTTTATCCTTCAGAGTCAATCCACAGCGGCGGAAGAACATCGAGATGCGATGAAACGGATGGCGGAGTTCGCGAAGGAGCAGAGGAGACACAGCGAGCAATTTAAAGCGGTGTCAGCGGAGATTCGAGCGCTCGCGTCTGTTAGTCGCGATCTGGTTGAGGTCGCGCGCATCCACGCGCGCCGCCTCGACCGGTTAGACAACCTCAATGCTTAAAGTTGCCGAGCGCCTGCGGTGTCGTCTATCCAGAGGTCGTTCGAATTGTCGTCCGTCATATAGACAACGTACTTATCGTCAAATGACCAATCGAGCAACCACATGGCTCGTGGAACGCGCACGGTTTCAACAGAGGCCCCGCGTAAGGCTTTGATAATGTAATCTTCCTGGAAGGAAGAAAAAATGAGGCGTTGTCCATTTGAGGACCATCTCGGAGTGCTAGCCCAGCTTGAGCCTTTCTGATGCTCGGCAAATCGGGTACTCGAACCGTTGGAATCCACAACCAGTACGTCAACAAGATTTTTGGTCGGGTCATTCGCGTGGGCAATCTCTGCCGCCACGAGAAGCGCGTCATGGAGAGGCAGCGCGCCTTTTCTTAGCTCGATCGGGCTCACAGACAGGGCATTACGCATTGTTCCAGAGTCTCGCCGTCGAGGTACTCCATGACGACGTAGTCGATGCCCTGGTCACGTCCGATGTCGTAGAGAGTGCAAATATTCGGATGATTCAGCGCGGCTACTGCGCGGGCTTCCCGCTCGAAGCGTTCACGCGCCTCGGGCTTCTCGCTGATTTCCGCCGGCAGGACTTTGATGGCGACGGTTCGGTTGAGCCGCGTATCGATGGCGCGATACACAGCGCCGGAGGCCTCGTAGAAGAATTACTGGTGTTAGACTATAGATGCCCCGGCAAGCGCACCGCTCAAAGGAAGTTTTTGATGTCACCCGAGGAACGTGACGAGTTGATGAATTTTATCCTTCAAAGTCAATCCGCAGCGGCTGAAGAACATCGAGATGCGATGAAACGGATGGCGGAGTTCGCGAAGGAGCAGAGGAGACACAGCGAGCAAATTGAAGCGCTCGCGTCGGCTAGTCGCGATCTGGTTGAGGTCGCGCGCATCCACGCGCGGCGCCTCGACCGGTTAGACAACCTCAATCCCTGAAGTTGCCGCGCGCCTGCGGTTACTTCACCAGCCTGCGGCTCATTGCCCGCCGGGACCACAGAATCAGAACCGGCAACCAGATAAGGATCACAATGAACACCCGTGGATCCAGGGGAACACCAAGCGTCAGAGTTCGAATCAATGAAACCACCGCGGTCAGCGGCAGCAACCAGGCCAGCCATTGCAGCGCAGTCGGAAGGTTGCTCAACGGAAAGAACACGCCGCAGAACAGAAACATCGGGAAGATGAGCAAGTATTGGGGATAAGAAATCTCCTCGATGGTCTTCGATTTGGCGGCAACCAGCAGTCCGAGCGCGGCGAATAACAGACCGGCGAGCAGACAGAAAGGAACAGCCAGCAGCGCGCCCGGCAGATTGAAGTCACCCATAATTACGCCGACGCCGAGGACTGCGAGGGCTGCGAAAGCCGCTTTGGACGCATCCCAGATCAATTCGGCCCACAGCACTTCCGACAAAGTTATCGGTGTGACCGCAATGGCCTGAAAGATCTTCTGGTAGTACATGCGAATGAACGCACCGTACGCGGCTTCGAAGAAACCTTGAAACATCAGGGTCTGCGCGACGATTCCGGCGAAGATGAACTGACGATAGCTGAGGTCGACGCCTGAAACGTTCACCGTACCGATCATGGAGCCCAACCCGAAACCGAACGCAAACAGGTAGAGCAACGGTTCCACGAAGGTCGTTACGAGAGCGTATCGAAGGCTCTTTCGGTAGACACTGAAGTACCGCAGCCAGACGCAGCGTATCGCCCAAATCGTCGTCATGCCGTGTCTGTATTCTCCAGGTGCTTGCCGGTGAGTTTCAGGTACACATCCTCGAGATTTGAAGGCCGCTTCCAGCGCACTCCAGGACGGATCTCTTCATCCACCAGGTCCTCGCCCACATGTTTGAAGATCAACTCCTGCGGCGGCGCACAATCCAGAATTTTGCCGCGGTGCATGATGGCGACGCGGTCGCACAGGCGTTGTGCTTCCTCCATGTAGTGCGTCGAGAGCAGAATGGCCATTCCCTGCAGCCGGCATTCGCCGATGATGTCCCAGAGCAAACGCCGGACTTCCGGGTCCAGACCGGTCGTAGGCTCATCCAGAATCAGGATCTCGGGTTCGGAAATCAGCGCCCTCGCCACTTGAAGCCGTCGCCGCATTCCTCCCGACAAGGCTTCCACCAATCCCTGGCCCTTTTCGGCCAGCCCGAATCGCGCAAGCAGAGCTTCGGCTCGAGGTCGCACTGCGTTCGCGCTTCGGCCGAAATACGTTCCATAGCGGATCATCTGATCGAGGACGCTGAAGTCTGAATCGAGAGTGTCCTCCTGCGAACACACGCCCAGCCTTCGCCGCGCTTTTCTCGGTTCGCTGTGGACGTTGATGCCCAACAGCCAGACTTCTCCGGATGTAGGAGGATAAAATCCGGTGATGCAGTTCATCGATGTGGATTTACCCGCTCCGTTTGGTCCGAGGAGACCAAA
>Ga0137427_10000448_pt1 | contig 21192 bp, 21 predicted proteins | sample EasRivERMZT700_2_FD_102309 | JGI IMG/M metagenome (GOLD analysis project Ga0137427, IMG submission 102309) | Soil microbial communities from meander-bound floodplain in the East River, Colorado, USA - East River MetaG ERMZT700_2 | ecosystem: Environmental > Terrestrial > Soil > Floodplain ...
AGCTATGCGGTCGACCTGAAAAGGGTCGTCATGCGCAGGCTCGTGATCGGGATCGGCGATGGCGTGATGAAGGTCGATGGCAAACCGATCTACGAAGCCAAGGATTTGCGCGTCGGGCTTTTCACCAACGGTGCGGACCCCGCAACCGTCTGACCCCTCGCGTGGCGAATCCGACTGTCGCAAACCTTGAGCAAGGCTCGGGGCGAATTTCGGTTTCGCCTCACAGGCACTATATTGTTTGGCGTGTCGTTTCCTGCTTGGAGAGCCATGTTGATATCAGGACTACGGCGTTCGACGGAGAGGTTTGAGCGGGCATGAGGCGTGTTGCCGTCACGGGGCTGGGCATTGTCTGCCCCATCGGGAACTCAACTCAGGAGGTGATCGCCTCGCTGCGCGAAGCCCGCTCGGGCGTGACACAAGCCGAGACCTACCGGCGCATGGGCTTCCGTTCCCAGGTCGAGGGCAGCCTCAAGGTCGATCTCGAAAGCACGATCGATCGCCGCGCGCGCCGCTTCATGGGCGACGGCGCGGCCTATAACTACCTCGCCATGCAGCAAGCCGTGTCGGATGCGGGGCTTGAGGAGAACGACGTCGGCAACGAGCGCACCGGCATGATCATGGGCTCAGGCGGTCCCTCGACCAAAGCCATCATCCAGGCGGCAGATATCGCGCGCAGCGAGCCGGTGAAGGGCCCGAAAAAAGTCGGGCCGTTTGTGGTCCCGAAGGCCATGTCGTCGACCTGCTCGGCCGTGCTCTCGACCCTGTTCAAGATCAAAGGTCTCTCCTATTCGATCAGTTCGGCCTGTGCCACCAGCGCGCATTGCATCGGCAACGCGGCCGAGCTGATCCAATGGGGCAAGCAGGACATCATGTTCGCCGGCGGTGGCGAGGAACTCGACTGGAGCCTCTCCGTCCTGTTCGACGCCATGGGCGCAATGTCGACCCATTTCAACGATACGCCGGCGCGGGCGAGCCGCGCCTTCGACAGGAACCGTGACGGCTTCGTCATCGCGGGCGGCGGCGGCGTGGTCGTGCTCGAAGAGCTCGCTCATGCGCGCGCGCGCGGCGCCAAGATCTATGCCGAGCTCACCGGCTACGGCGCCACCTCCGACGGTCACGACATGGTCGCGCCCTCCGGCGAGGGTGCGGTCCGCTGCATGCGCCAGGCGCTCGCAACAACGAAAGCTCCCATCGATTACGTCAACGCGCATGGCACCTCGACGCCCGTCGGCGATCAGATCGAAATCGGCGCCATGCGAGAAGTCTTCGGCAGGAAGATGCCGTACGTGAATTCCACCAAATCGCTCACCGGCCACTCGCTTGGGGCGGCCGGCGTGCACGAGGCGATCTATTCCATCCTTCAGATGCAGAACGGCTTCATTGCCGAGAGCGCCAATATCGACGAGATCGATCCCGAAGTCGGCGATGCGCCGATCGTGCGGAAACGGATCGACAATGCGAAGCTTGCCGCCGTCATGTCGAACAGCTTCGGGTTCGGCGGCACCAACGCGACGCTTGTTTTCGAACGCTACGACGCCTGAGCGGAATCGCTCAGTGAAACGAGGGGGTTGAATGGCCGAAAGCTCTCAGCTTGAGCCGGCCCGCCTGATGGCGGGCAAGCGCGGCCTCGTCATGGGCGTCGCCAACGACCACTCGATCGCCTGGGGCATCGCGCGCATGCTGGCGGGCGCTGGGGCCGAGCTCGCCTTCACCTATCAGGGCGACGCGCAGGGCAAACGCGTGAAGCCGCTCGCCGAATCGGTCTCCTCCAAGCTCGTGCTCCCGTGCGATGTCGGGAACGACGCTGAGCTCGGCGCCGTGTTCGCGACGCTGGCCGAGGCGTGGGGCACGCTCGACTTCCTGGTCCACTCGCTCGCCTATTCGGACAAGAACGAGCTCAAGGGCCGTTATGTCGACACCAGCCGGCAGAACTTCCTCAGCACGCTCAGCATCTCCTGCTACTCCTTCACCGACGTCGCGCGCCGCGCCGCATCCCTGATGACGAACGGCGGAAGCATGCTCACGCTCACCTATGGCGGCGCCACCCGCGTGATGCCGAACTACAACGTGATGGGCGTTGCCAAGGCGGCGCTCGAGGCGTCCGTCCGCTATCTGGCCGCCGATCTCGGCAAGAACAATATCCGCGTGAACGCGGTTTCGGCCGGTCCCATGCGCACGCTCGCGGGTTCCGCCGTCGGCGACGCCCGTCTCGTGTTCAAGTGGAACAAGGCGCACAGCCCGCTGAAGAAGAACATCGAACTCGACCACGTCGGCGGCGCCGCGCTCTATCTGCTGTCGGAGCTCTCGGCCGGTGTCACCGGCGAGATCCACTTCGTCGATGCGGGCTACCATATCATCGGCATGCCGCCGACCGGCGACCTCAAGGGCTGGATCGCTCCCGAAAATGGCGAGCCCGACTGATCTCCGGTTCTAGCCCGCGGGCGCCGGCTCCGGCCTGATCACAGCAGCGGCCTCACGGACCTTTTCCTCCCGTGCCGGCGGACGGGTCGGTGCCGGCGCAGTCTCCGTCGCGAGCGTCGCGGCAATTGCCTGCACCGCGCCGTCCAGCGTCGTGACGACGCGGTAGCCGTCAGCCGCGGGCGGGCTGGCGCTCTCTGCGCAGAGGAATGCCGCGATCGGTGCGGCTCCGGGAATGCGGCGTTTGATCCGCCGCATGAGAAACGGCGCCCGCGCGGAATTCGCCGGATCGAGATAGCAGACGCACACCGCCGTGATCGATTCGGCATCGTGCTCGTGCGGCGCCGCCTCCGAGGCCTCGCGCGCGGTCGCGAGCCGCGCCTTGACGTTGCCCTTCTCCAACAGACTGATCAGCAAGAGCGCAGCGGCCTCGTCCAGCGGGCCGCGGCCGCCGATGCACAACACCATGGTCGGATCTGCTGCACTCTGAAAAGCCTCCGCGCGTTCGCTCTCGGCGGTCTGCACGTCGGAGAGGTTCTCGATGAGCGCTTTTGTGCTCTCCTTGATCTTGAGCGCCCGGTCCTCGTCAAGCGCGCCGCGCCTCGCATCGACGTCGCCGATGGCCAGCGCCCTCAGGGCCACGTCGTCGTAATAACGGCAGATCGTGTTCTCTTTCAGAAAGCTTTCCGCCTCGGCGGCCGCCTGGTCCGCGTCATCGCCGAGCAATCGGATATAGAGCGATTCTTCGGCCGAGAGCGGCGCGCTATCGCCCAGCATCACATCCAAGAACCGCAAATGCTCGACATGACGGCCGAGCACGACCAGGCACATGGTCAAGGGCGTCGACAGCAACAGGCCGATCGGCCCCCACAGCCACGTCCAGAACGTCGCCGCCACCACGATCGCGAGCGGCGACAATCCCATTCGCCGTCCGAACAGCCACGGTTCGATCGCCTGGCCGAAGATGAGCTCGCTCACCGCGAACAGCGCGATGGTCCAGATCGCCATCGACCAGCCCGGATCCACGCTCAGCGCGAGCAGCACCGGGAGCACCGCGGCCAGCGGTATGCCGGCATAAGGGATGAATCGCAGGATGACCACCGCCAATCCCCACAGCGTGGGATTGGGGATGCCGATCAGCCACAAACCGGTGCCGATCAACAGACCGAACACCGCGTTGATCGCAGTCTGGGTGAGAAGGTAGTGGCCGAGACGCTCTGCGCCATCATCGAGCAGCAGGGTCGTCTTCTGGATGTCCTCGCCGCCCGCAAGCCGGATGAAGCGGTCGCGGATGTCTTCCTTGTAGAGCAGGATGAAGATCACGAAGATGATGACAATTCCCGACGCCAGCACGAATCCGAACAGCGGCCAGACGAAGGCGGCGGCAAGTTCGATCGGCTCCGCGTCCGGCTGCTGGATTTGCACGGTCACCGGCGCCTCGCCCTGGCTTGCAACGGGACCTGGCGCGCGCGGCGGTGCTTTGCCCTCCGTCACCAGCTGATCGCGCAACGTCTTGAGCAGGGTGGAGGCGCGTTCGACCGCGCCGCCGTCCATCGTCGTTCCTCGGATGGAGCGGATTTTCTCGATCAGGTTGGTCTGGTAGCGCGGCAATTCGCCGGCGAGTTCTATCGTCCTCGTCGTGATGTACACGCCGATGGCTGTCGTCACGCCGATGGCAAGCACCGCGGCAATCAGGACCGACAGGACGCGGCCCGCGCCGATGCGCCGCAGCCGGCCGACGAGCGGAGCGAGCGCGAACGCGAACAGCACGCCCACCGCGAGCGGCAGCAGCACGGGCCGGCCGAAATAGAGCGCCGCCACCACGATCGCCGCGGGAACGAGGCTCAAATACCGCAGATAGAGAATGGCCGGCGTCCGCGCGCCGCCATCGGCAACGATGGGGCGAATCGGGGCGATCTCGTGATTTCGCATGGCTTCAAGAAACGCCGCCTGGGCCGATGAGGTTCCCCAAGCTTTGGCGTTGCTCGCTCACCGAGCAGGGGAACCGCCGAAGGTCCGGAATCGTTTGTTAGAAACCTGTAATGATGGAGGTTGCCGTGAATAACATCATATATCTTGTGGGACTGGTGGTGGTTGTCGCCTTCATTGCGTCCTACGTGCTCTGACGCACGGAACGTCCTTCTCGATCCGCTGCCGTTGTTCAGCTAGGGCTTAGCAGCGAACCTTCGGCGGAACCGCACGTTACCAATCCACGACATCGCACCAAACGAGGAGCGCAAATCATGCGTAGACTGATGATGATGCTTTTGGGCGTGCTCGCCTACCGGACCCTGGCCAAGCAGAACCACAGGCTCGACCATCATAAGGCGATGGGCTAGCCGCATTTCGAGACGGAGGCGGCGCGCGCCGAGAGCATGCGCCGCCTCTCTCTCCTACGATTAGTACATCGTCCCGATCCAGGAACCGTAATACCGATCGATCTTCCTGCTGTTTTCCGGATTGTTCCAATCCCAGCTGTCGTTCGGTCCGTATTTCGGCGCGTTCTGGAGCTGCTCCTTCGTCAGGTTGACGATGTAACCTCCAAGCCCAGTGTCGTATTTCAGCATGTTCCACGGCAGGGGATAGTGCTCCGCTCCAAGGCCTAAGAACCCGCCAAAGCTCAGCACCGCATAGGCGACCCTGCCGGTGCGCTTGGTCAGCATCACCGTCTCGATCGTGCCGATCTTCTTCCGGTCGGCACCATAGACGGCCGTGCCGTTCACCTTGTCGGCGGAGATCAGCTCGTCGGTTTCGTCGCGCGGAATTTCGCTTCGCATGTCGTTCCACGAGTCCCGGCCCTCCGGACGCGCAACGCGCACATTGTTCTGCACGTGCGTGACGCCGGAAACCTGCTCGGCGCGATCCTCCGCCCGCCGCCGCTGCTCGCGGGATGGGACCGTGCCTGAGAGCGTGACCTCGCCATCGTCGACCACGACAATGATCTCGCTTGCATCGACCTCCCAATCTTCCGTCAGGAGTTGGCAAACGTCCTCGCGGATGCGCTCGTCCGAGCGCATATAGTTCTTCGGTCCACGCCCGCTGAACTGGCCCATGTCGCGGCTCATGCGGGGAGTGCCGTAAGTGTTCTGGCCGGATTGCCCGAATGTGGAGCCCTGTCGGCCGTAACCCTGGTCCTCGGATCGCGCATATTGGCCGCCGGCATAGCCGACGCCAGCTCCTTCGTTCATCGGCCGCGCGCCATAATAGCCCTGGCCGGATTGGCCGGCGGTGTAGCCTTGCCTGCCATAGCCGTATCCGCCGCCCGGTTCGTATTGCCGACCGCTTTCGCTGGTGGCACGACCACTTTCGGCGTTTGCGGAATCGCGGCCCTCATAAGCGCGGGTCGTCGATCGATCCATCTCGCCCGATTGCTGACGATCGGATTGATTCTGACCTCTGTAATCCTGGTTCTGCGATTCGCTCCCGCGCCAAGTTTCGGCACGGTGCTCGCGATAAGGATCTCTTTGGTCCTTGCGTTCCATGGTGGGTACTCCTGTGGGGAAACCCGACAACTCCGCGATTGCTCGATGAGTTCCGGGTGCGCCGGAACAAATTTTCACGCCGATTCAAGCACCGCCAAGTGGCAAATTTTATCGGCGTTACGCGTCTGCGAGCATCGAATCGCAAACGTCGCGATCCTCTCTTGTCGACGCCCCGAGGAACGCTCGGGGGCCGATCGCGTTATCGTGGCAAGCCTATCAATGATATTGGTGCGATGGCGCGCCGCCCGCTTATGCCCGGTCCTCTCAACAGAGGCCGGGCTTTTTCTTGCCTGACGGGGTGGGGGCCCTTGCGCGGAGGTCTCGCTCGAGCTTGTCGGCCAATTCCGTCCACGTTTTCGCAATGGAGAGGTAGGCTTCGCGGAGTTCGGCGTCTTCACACGGCAAGGCCAAATTCACGGCGTCGATGGCGCCGTCGCGATACCGGTTCATTTGCTCGACGGTGGAGCCGGAGCGGATGCTCATGCTGTCCTCCTCTGGCAGCGAACTCGGCCGATGATTTCCCGGTCTCGTGAGCACGGCAAGTGAGAAAAAAGGGACGGACGTTCGCAGGTGCGAAAGGAGCCGAGTGCACAGCTCAAGCCGGCACGGGAGTCGATTTCATGAATCCGCGCTGTAGCCGGCGCGAGCCGGCCCTAACGGACGATGCGCGCGTGGCGAAATCCGCGGCAAACGCGCGCGCAATTCCGAGCTGTCGTGCGGCTCGTTCAAATCTCGCCTCCGCCCGGAACCTCGGGACGGGAAACGCATTCCTGTGCCATCGACCACACGAGTACGCAACTCGCCGCGCCGGTTGACTGTTTGCAATCTCGCCCGGTTGATCGGTGCCGTGAAGCGATTGCGGAATGGCGGAGGTTTTCATGGCTTACCTCGACGTCAATCCAATGATTTCGGCTCTTCGCAGCAGCCCTGCTCAATTCGAATTCACCAGGGGTTCGCTTTACCACATTCCGAGCGGTCACAGATTTCAGTTCGATCGGGCAGGACATGTCCGGCTGGATGCGCAGTGCAGCTGCTCGTCTCTCACGGTCAGCGAAGAGCAGCAGGCAACGCTGTTTCAGGCCTATGGCGAATGGCGGAGCGGCTATTGGCGGTCGATCGAGATCAATCGCGAGTTCGCCGCTCACTTCACGCCGCCTTCAGGATGGCGCCGGCTGCTGATCGACGTCACCGCGCGTCTGCACCGCGCCTTGATTGCGGGATCGCAGAGAACACAAGCTTCGGAGAAGATCGTCCCCGCCGAATGAGCGGGTTCGACGGCTCTTGCGCCTCTGCGACCGACAAGCGCGGCTTAAAGGACGCCGCGCTTGTGGATGCCGACCACCACGCGTTCCGGGGCGAACGCCTTCTCCAGCACGGCCAGCGCCTTGCGTGGTTCGGCGCTGCCGCACATGAACACATCGAACGCCGCATAGCCGCGCTCTGGCCAGGTGTGCACGCTGATATGGCTCTCCGCGAGCACCGCGACGCCGCTGATCCCGCCATTGGGCGTGAAGGTGTGGAGATGGATATGGAGGAGCGTCGCTCCTGCCGCGTCCACGGCGTCACGCATCGCCTGCTCGATGCGCGTCTTGTCGTCGAGGCCTTTGGCGTCCCAAAGATCGATGATCAGGTGGCTGCCGGCAAACGTCACGCCGTCGCGCGTGATGAAATGATCCGCGTCCTCTTGCGGTTGCGTCTGCGCCGGAATGCGGGGTTTGAGTGCCTGTCCTCCGGCGATTGCCGCCAGGCCGTGTTTGCGTTGCGCCATCTTCATACTCGCTTCCCAAAGAAGCGCGCCGTTGCCGTCGCGCCCACCCAAGAAGAAAGCGGCGGGCGGAAGAGCATTCCGCAACACGCCGCTTTGACCCTGCTCACCGAGCAGGAGGAGGGATATGGGGACCGCGCCCCCGATTGCAAGAGCCGGAACCGAACCGCGGACGGAACGTTGGCGATCCATCTGCAATGGGAAGAATCGCCATGGGTATCCTTTGGACGATCATCATCGGCTTTGTCGCGGGCGTCGTGGCGAAATTGATCATGCCCGGCAAGAACGAACCGTCCGGGTTCATCCTCACGACCATTCTCGGAATCGTCGGCGCGTTCGTCGCCACCTATCTCGGCCAGTCGTTGCGCTGGTATCGCCCGGACGAGGGTGCCGGCTTCATCGGCGCCGTCGTCGGCGCAATCATCATCCTCGCGCTGTGGGGCTGGATGACCGGCCGCCGCCGCACGCTTTAGCGTTTCCCCACACGGAGAAGACAATGTCCAAGGGTTATCCTTCGATGATCGCGCTCCTCGGTCTGATCGCAGTGGCGGGCTATCAGAACAGGGAGAAGATCGCCGACATGATCGGCGGGCTGGGAGGAAAGAATCCGCAGCCCGGTGGCCGGCCCGATCACTACGACGGCGCCGGATCGCCGGGCGGTGTCGGCGGCGTGCTGAGCAGCGGCCTTCGCGAGCTCGTCGAGCGGTTCCAGAAAAACGGCCGGGGCGATGTGGCGCAATCCTGGGTGAAAAGCGGCCCCAACAAGGACATAGAACCGGACGATTTGAAGTCGGCGATCGGTCCCGACGCTCTGGCTGCGCTCGCTCAGCGGACCGGGCTCACACCGGAAGAGGTGCTCAGACGGTTGTCGCAGCAACTGCCGTCGGCCGTCGACCAATACACGCCAGACGGTCGCCTCCCCGACTAGGACACCTGGAAGTTCCCGATCCTGATGCGGCGCGCAAGGAACTTGCGCGCGCACAGTCCGTTGAGAAGCAGCGATACACGATAGGTGTCCTGTTCTCGCCTTGGTCCCGCCAGAAAGATGTGACCCGCGATGAGCGTCCATGCGCGTCGCGCCCGAGCGGTTCTTCAATGGGCCAAGGCGGAGATTACTCCGCTCGCCGCTCTGCTCGGCGGTGCCGCTCTCGCTCTGGGCTTCGGGTTCCTCGCGGCAGAGATGTTGGAGGGGGATACCGCCGTGTTCGACCGGGACCTGCTTTTGGCCCTTCGCACGAGCGGCAATCCGGCGGAGCCGATCGGCCCCCCATGGCTCGAGGAGGCAGCACGCGATCTCACCGCGCTCGGCAGTTATTCGGTGCTCGGCATCGTCGTTGTCGCGACCGTCGTCTATCTCCTGTTTGCCGGCAAGCGGAAGGCGGCCGTGCTCGTCGTGACGGCGCTGGTCGGCGGCGTGTTGCTGACCAACGCGCTGAAGATCGGCTTCGCGCGTCCGCGCCCCGACATCGTTGCGCCGCTCGCGCGCGTCTTCTCGGCGAGCTTTCCGAGCGGCCATGCCGCCCTTTCGGCCGCGGTCTACCTGACACTGGGCGCGCTGCTCGCCCGCGTCGCCGACGCACGGCGAACGAAGCTCTATTTCGTCGGCCTCGCGGTGTTCCTCACGCTGATTGTCGGCGTGAGCCGGGTCTATCTCGGCCTGCACTATCCGACCGATGTGCTGGCGGGATGGTGTGTCGGCGCCGCCTGGGCGATGGTCTGCTGGGCGGTCGCCCTCTACCTCCAGGATCGCGGCGGCATCGAACGTGAAGGCGGCGCGCGTTGAGCGTGCAGCCCATCCGCGCCCTGTCCCGCCGTGCCCTTCTGATCGTCAATGCGCGCAGCCGCAACGGCAAGACCTCATTGGACACCGCCGTCGAGGGTCTCCTGCGCCATGGCATCGAGCCGGACTGCCGGGACTGCGGCAGCCGGAACGCGCTGTCGCCGCTCATCGCCGAGCACGGCAGAGACGTGGACATGATCGTGGTCGGCGGCGGCGACGGCACGCTCAGCGCCGCGGCCGCGGGTGTGATCGCTGCCAAACGGCCGCTCGGTATTCTGCCCACGGGCACCGCCAACGATCTCGCCCGCACGCTCGGTATCCCGACCGATCTCGAGGAGGCGCTCCGCGTGATCGCGGAAGGACATACCCGCACCATCGACGTCGGCTCGGTCAACGACCAACTGTTCTTCAATGTCGCGAGCATCGGTCTCAGCGCCGAGGTCGCCCAAGAGCTCACGCCGGACTTGAAGCGCCGCTTCGGCAAGCTCGGCTACGCCGTGGCCGCGATGCGCGTGCTCGTGCGGGCCCGTCCGTTTCGCGCGCGCATCATCGGCGGCGGGCGCGACGTCGTGTCTCTCACTCTGCAAGTCGCGGTCGGCAACGGCCGGTACTATGGCGGCGGCAATGTCGTGACGGAGGCGGCCGCGATCGACGATGGAACGCTCGACCTCTACAGCCTGGAGTTCCTGCACGCGTGGCGCCTGGTTCTCATGCTTCTGTCGTTTCGGCGCGGCGCGCACACGGCGAAGCGCGAGGTTCGCGACCTGCGCGGCCCGGCGTTCGAGATCCGCACGCGCCGTCCGCGCGCCGTCGATGCCGATGGCGAACTCGTCACCCGGACACCGGCGATGTTCCGCGTCCTGCCCCGCGCGATCGAGGTCTTCGTTCCGGCGGACCGCAGCCACGATGACTCGCCGTCTCTCCCCTGAATTTGACCTGACACCAAGCCCGCGCTTAGCTTGACCAAACGAGTCCGATCACAAATGCCGCAGGTTCAAGCCGATCCCGCCAACGCCGATCTGGATTGCCTCATCGTCGGCGGCGGGCCTGCCGGCCTGACCGCGGCGATCTATCTGGTCCGCTTTCGCCGCCGCACGATGCTCATCGACGCGGGCGACAGCCGCGCGGCGCTGATTCCGAAGAGCCACAATTTCCCCGGCTTCCCCGACGGCATTTCGGGCGGCGAGATTCTGTCGCGCCTGAACGCCCACGCCATTCGCTACGGCGCCGAGGTGGAGCGCGGTCATGTGAGCGATCTGAAGTGCCGCGAGGATGGATTGTTCGAGGCGACCGCCGAGGGCCGGCGCCTGACGGCGCGGCGTGTGATCCTGGCGACGGGCGTCGTCGACAACATGCCGGCGATCGACGGATTGAAAGATCACATCCGCTCGGGCCGCATCCGTTTGTGCCCGGTGTGCGACGCGTTCGAGGTCTCGGACAAGCCGGTCGCCGTCTACGGCCCGGCCGATCACGTGGTGGGGAAGGCGCTCTTCCTCCGGAACTATACCGGCGACCTCACGCTTCTCTGCACCGACGATGTGGGCTGTCCCGCCGATATCGAAGTGCTAATCCGGCGCGCCGGACTCGCGTTGCCCGTCGAATGCGTCGAGCGCCTGGGTTGGGATGGTGAGTGCATCACCGCGCGGCTGAAGAACGGAACGGAAAAGCGCTTCGCCTCGCTCTATGCCGCGCTGGGCTCACGGCCGCGATCCGAGCTCTACAAACAGGCGGGCGGCGATCCGATATCGGACGGCTGCATCGATACCGACGAGCACCAGCGCACATCCGTCCCCGGCGTGTGGGCGATCGGCGATGTGGTCGATGCGCTGGATCAGATGGCGGTCGCCATCGGCCACGCCGCCATCGCCACCACCGACGTCCACAACAGCCTGAACGACGGCGTCAAGCCGCAGGCGCGATTCACGTCGCGGTGAGTCGGGCCCGACGTGCGCGAGGTACCTGAGGCAGGGCGGCGCTCCGGCTTACCGGCGTTGGTCAATTTTGCTTACGAACTCGCGCAGCAAGAAGATGCTGACATCATCGACCGAGCCGTGGCCCTTGCGGAACGGCTGTTCGAGAGTCTGGATCAGGAACAGCGCATAGACAAATATGAAGCCGACAAAGCCGAAGATCAGAGGCTCGAACGCTCCCTCGGTTCTCAGGAACAGGAGGATAAAGAGAGACGTGAACGCGATCGTCTGCACCAGCACATGGACCGAGGGCACGAATTGCATCTTCTGCATGTAGTAGATCCGGAACAGGCACCTTCTCAGGAGATCCTGTTGGCTCCGCAGACGGACCATATACCGCTGTGACAGTCCGAGCGCTTCGAGTGTGGCGAAGACGGGGGTCAGCTCGTCGACCCGGGCTATCGCCTGCCGGAGATCGCTATGCTCGCCTTTCGCACCGAGGCCGGCCTCCAAGGCGGCGACGATGCCCGTCAGGATCTGCCGCAGGTTTGCAATGTCGGCCCCCGGTGTGGCTCCGGCAAAAACCGAGACATCGTCGTGGATCGCTTCGAGCGCCAGGCGGATTTCGCCGGGCATGCGCTCCGCTTCCTTGTAGTCGGCGAGGACGTGCGAAAGCAGGAATCCGGTGATGAATATGGCTCCGGCGACGAGGCTTGGCACCAATCCGCTCAGCGCAATGAACTCGAAGTCGAGCGTGTGAATGGCGGCCTTGGCCGCGATCAGCAGGGCCACGATCGGTGCGACGCGGAGAAGCAGGCGAAAGCGTTGTCCGATGGTCATGCGGATGCGGTCCTGGGGAGTGTGCGTAAGCGTTTTGTTGGGTACCGGCGTCGCATCTCTAGCCCCGCCCCGTCGCGGCCGGTACCGCGCGATGGCGAGACGCGGTGCATGCGCGTCGCCTGAAACTGTCGAGGCCCCCAAGAGAGACCGGGAAAACTATGAAAGTTCGATGACGCTTTGATGTCAAAGCGCAACGCACTTGGGGGCGACCGACGGACGTCGCGCGCCCTGCGCGCCTACGGCTTCAGCGTCTTGGGCTCCCAGTTCACGAACCCGTCCTTGTTGGGCATCTGCACCCGCGGCAGCGATTGCGCATCGAGGGTCGCGGTCATCGGCACGACGTTGTCGAGCGAGAGGATGTAGGCGGTCACCGCGTACACCTCTTCGTTCGAGAGCGATTGCGGCATGGTGATCGGCATCGCGCGCCTGATGTAATCGAACACGGTCGTCGCATACGGCCAGTAGCTGTTCACCGTCTTGATCGGATTGGGCGTTGCGAGCGAGCCGATGCCGCCGGAGAGCCGGTCGCCGCTCGGGGTCCCTGCGCCGTTCGGGCCGTGACAGGTCACGCATTTCTGCGCATACACCTCGGCGCCTTGCGCCACCGTGCCCGATCCCGCCGGCAAGCCCTTGCCGTCGGGCGCGATCGAGATGTCCACCTTGGCGACCTCGTCGGGCGTGGCGGCGCGGCCCAATTTGGGCGGCGCGACTTGGGCTGCCACCGCAACGCCGCCGGCGAGCAGCGACGCTGCTACCGCAACCACAACGGCACTACGCATAGACGTGGCTCACTTTGCCGTCGGCGGCGATGCCCCAGGCCTGCATACCGTTGTAGTGGAAGTTCTGCCGCGGCGCGTATTGCGCGAGCCATTGCGTGCGTCCCGGCTGCACCAATCCCTTCTCGTCGGTGGTGCGGCTGATCAGCGTTGCCGGTTGTCCGTTCCAATTCCACGGCAGACGGAACCGCGTCAGCGCCTTGGGCAGAACCGGACCGGTGAGTGCTGCTTGCGCCCAGCTCTTGCCGCCGTCGGCGGAGACATCCACGCGGCGCACGCGTCCCGTGCCCGACCACGCGAGGCCGGAGATCTCGTACACGCCCGGTCCCTGCATGGTCATGCCGAACGAGGGCTTCAGGATCAGCGATTTCGGCTCGAACTGGAGCATGAATTGGCGCGCCTTGCCGTCGGGCATCAGCTCGGAATAGCGTGAGGTCTCGTCGCGCGCGTGCACCGGCCCATCCATCACCTTCAGGCGCCGCACCCATTTGACGTTGGTGTTGCCCTGGAAGCCGGGCAGCAGGACGCGCATCGGGAAGCCCTGCTCGGGACGGATCGGCTCGCCGTTCTGGTAGAGCGCGATCATCGCGTCGTCGTTCGCCTTCCACACCGGGAAGCTGCGGCTCATGCCGGCCGAGTCGGCGCCTTCGGCCACGATCCACGTCGCGCGTGGATCGAGCCCGGCTTCCTGCAGCAGCACGGAGAGCTTCACGCCCGTCCATTCCGAACAGGAGAGAAGCCCGTGCAGCACGCCCGCGTTCACCTGCTGCGGCTCGGCCGCGCCCGCGATCCCGCCCGAATTGCCGGCGCATTCCACATAATGGATGCGCGACTCCATGGGATAGCGGAGCAGCGAATTCAAATTGAACACCAGCGGCTGGCGCACCATGCCGTGGATCATCAGCTCGTGCTTGTCCGGGTCGATGTCGGGGACGCCGTTGTGGTGGCGCTCGTAGTGCAGGCCGGCCGGCGTGATCGTGCCCTCCAGCATCTGCAGCGGCGTGCGCGAGGAGCCTGCACCTTCGCGCCCGGGCGGCGGGGGGGCCGCGGCGAGGATGCGGGTGATGTTGGTCCGCCAATGCGACGGCACGCCATACGCCGTGAACGGCGCACCCTGCTTCAGCATCCAGGGCGGCGCGGCCTCGCCGACGCTCGCGGCCTGCGCTGTTCCCAGTGCCGCTGCCGCTCCGGCGACCGCCGCTCCGCTCTGCAGGAACAACCGCCGATGCAGCAACCCATTGCCCGCGACCTGTTCAGGCAACTGTTCCTTATCGTTCCGCCGCTTCGCCATCGCGTCCTCCCGCTTGTGCAGATTCCACACAACATTAGCGCGGAATTGCTGCATGCGCCACGCGAAGCGGCGGGCGCCGCCTGAACCCGTTGGCGTCACTTGAACATCACGAGATATCAGAGCAGCTCCAGCTCGCGCCGGAGATCCAGCAGGAACTCGAGCTCCCGTTCGCGGCGCGTGCCGTCGGCATCGACGACCGCCATCGCCGTCGCGATCACCGCGAGGACTTCGTCCTTCGACGCCTCCTCCAGCCGCCCGAGCGCCGGATAGAACTGCGTCATCGTCGGCCGCAGATCGCGCAGGTGATCGCCGAGCTCGGCCGCTTCCGCAGCCGTCGCCGGCATGCCCGCCTTGTGCGCCTGGTCCAGGCAATGGTGCAGGATCACCTGCCGCTCCTGCATCACCGCCTCGCCGTCGGCCCGCGACAGCAGCGTCAGCAGAACGATATGGTGGCCGAACTGGCCGCGCAGCCGCCCAAGCTGATTGGGAAACGGCGTCTGCGGTTCCGCAGCGAAGGGCGGCTCCGGCAGTTCGCGCAAGAAGGCGCCGAAGCGGCCGACTAGCAGGCCGAGAGTCATGGGAACTCACATGCGGGAGACGACGATCGTGCAAAACTATGCACGAATGATGACACTTCCATGTCACTTGGAGGACGGGGCGGACTGAATGGCCGGCTACTCGGGAACGCCGCTCGCGCAAAAGCTCGGCATCAAGGCCGGCATGACCATCCTCGCCATGAGCGAGCCCAGGGACTACGCGGCTCTGCTGGGTCCGCTGCCTACCGGCACGTCCATCGTCGCAAAATCAAAGCCGGGCGAAGCAGAGATGGTGCATCTCTTCGTGCCGTCGCTCTTGGCGCTGCAAAAGCAATTGCCGCTGGCGCGGCGCGCGATGACGACGGACGGCGCGCTCTGGGTCTCCTGGTACAAGAAGGCGGCGAGGATCGAAACCGACGTCACCGAAGATGCGATCCGCGCCCTGGCGCTCAAAACCGATCTCGTCGACGTGAAGGTCTGCGCCGTGACCGACATCTGGTCCGGCCTCAAGCTGGTCGTCCGCAAGCACCTACGCTAGACGCGGGTTTTCGCCGCCTTGGCGAAGCGGTCGAACAGGTAGTGCGAATCCATCGGGCCCGGCGACGCCTCGGGATGATACTGAACGGAGAAGATCGGTCTGCCCTCGACGCGGAGGCCGCAATTGGTGCCGTCGAACAGCGACACGTGCGTCTCCTTCACGCCCTTGGGCAGCGACTCGCGGTCGACCGTGAAGCCGTGGTTCATCGACACGATCTCGACCTTGCCGGTTTCCAGATCCTTCACCGGATGATTGGCGCCGTGATGGCCCTGGCTCATCTTGCGCGTCGTACCCCCGAGCGCGAGACCCAGCATCTGATGGCCGAGGCAGATGCCGAAGAGCGGCAGGCCCTTATCCATCAGTCCACGGATCATCGGGATGGCGTAGGCGCCGGTCGCCGCCGGATCGCCGGGACCGTTCGACAACAGCACGCCGTGCGGCCGGTGCCGCAGCACGTCTTCGGCGGTCGCCGTCGCCGGCAGCACCACGATGTCGGCGCCCGATCCCGCGAGCAACCTCAGGATGTTCCGCTTGACGCCGTAGTCGACCACCGCCGCGCGCCACGTCGGATTCGCCTGCCGCCCGTAGCCGGCGTTCCAGCGCCACGGCGTCTCGTCCCAGGTGTAGGTCTGGCGGCAGCTCACGTCCTTGGCGAGGTCCAATCCCTCCAGCCCCGGGAACGACCGCGCCTGCTTGATCAGCGCGTCGACGTCGAACCCCGCACCGGTATCGTGTGCAACCACGCCGTGCGGCATGCCCTTCTCGCGGATAGAAGCCGTCAGCCGCCGCGTGTCGATGCCTGAGATTCCCGCAATGTTGTGCCGACGCATCCAGCGGTCCAGCGTGCCGATCGCGCGATAGTTCGACGGCGTGTCCGAATACGCCCGGACGATGACGCCCCTGACCGCCGGTGTCGTCGCCTCGAGGTCCTCGTCGTTCGTCCCCACGATCCCAATATGCGGGAAGGTGAAGGCCACGATCTGCCCGGCATAAGAGGGATCGGCCAGGATTTCCTGATAGCCGGTGATCGCGGTGTTGAAGCAGACTTCGCCGATCGCCGCTGTCGCTGCGCCGAACGCGTATCCGTCGAATCGCGTCCCGTCCGCCAAAACCAGCACGGCGGGTTTGCGCGTGTGCGCAAACGCATCGCCAGCGCTCAGCGAGGCGGACGAGCGAAGGCCGTCGGTCATGTGGCCTCAGAATCTTGGGATGCGGCCGGACCATAGGGACGGGGTCGGTCTCCGTCAATGCTTCCGCGAGGGTGGCGTGTGCTCTACAGTCCACGCATGGCATTGCGCGAACGACTCACTGAACAGATGAAGCTGGCGATGAAGGCGAAAAACGCCCCTCGCCTGTCGGCCATCCGGCTCATGCTTGCAGGGATCCAGCAGCAGGACATCGCCACCCGCAGCGACATCTCGGATGATGACGTGCTCACCGTGCTCGCGCGGATGATCAAGCAGCGCGAGGAATCCGCTGGCACCTACGACAGCGGCGGCCGGCCCGAGCTCGCGCAGGCGGAGCGCGACGAGATCGTGGTCATCCGCGAATTCATGCCGAAACAGATGTCGGCCGATGAATCCCGCGAGGCGGTGAAGGAGGCGATCGCCGCCACCGGCGCCGCGTCGATGAAGGACATGGGCAAGGTCATGGCCGCGCTCAAGGAGCGTTATTCCGGCCAGATGGATTTCGCCAAGGCGAGCGCCGCCGTGAAAGACTTGCTCTCGCCCCCGAAACCCTGAACTAAACTACCCCCAGGTTTTCGACCGGGCTCGCCAGGTCTTTCGGCTAAGGTGCCGGCCCACGGGAGCTGTTCATGCGGTACGGTGAGGGACTGCTCGAAGAAATCCTCAGGCGGACCGACCTCGTCAAGCTCGTCGGACGGCGCGTCAAGCTCGCGCGCAAGGGCCGCGTGTTCTGGGGCCTCTGCCCCTTCCACAAGGAAAAATCGCCATCGTTCAAGGTCGAGAACGAGCGCCGCAATTATCACTGCTTCGGCTGCGGCGCGGGGGGCAGCGCCTTCAAATGGCTCCAGGAGACCGAAGGCCTGAGCTTCCCCGAAGCGGTGCAGCGGCTTGCCGCCGAAGCGGGCGTCGAGCTTCCGGCCTGGTCTCCTGAGGACGAAGCCCGCGAGGCCAAGCGCAAATCGCTCTATGACGTCATCGAGCTCGCGGCGCGGTTCTTCGAGGAGCAGCTGGCGACGCGCGGCGGCGAGGCGGCGCGCAATTATCTGCACGCGCGCGGTCTGAAGCCGGAGGCACAGAAGCGCTTCCGCCTGGGCTACGCCCCCGACAGCAACGGCGCGCTCATGAACTATCTTCGCGCCCAGAATGTCGAGAACGGCGACATGGTCGAGGCCGGTCTTGTCCGCCCGGCCGAGGACAACAGGGCGGCCCGCGACTTCTTCTATGACCGGGTGATGTTTCCGATCGCCGACCCGCGCGGCCGGATCGTCGCCTTTGGCGGTCGCGGACTGTCGGAAGACGCCAAGCCCAAATACATCAACACCGGCGAGACGACGCTCTTCTCCAAGGGGCGCCTGCTCTACAATCTGCCGCGCGCCCGCGAAGCCGCCCTCAAGGGGCCGCCCCTCATCGTCGCCGAAGGTTACATGGATGTGATCGCGCTTTCGGAGGCGGGGTTCACGACGGCGGTCGCTCCTTTGGGCACGGCGCTCACCGAGGACCAGTTGGCGCTGCTGTGGCGGGTTTCGCCCGAACCGATCCTCGCGTTCGACGGCGACGAGGCGGGGCGCAGGGCCGCGCAGCGGGCCAGCCGGCTCGCGCTTCCCCATCTGGTCGCGGGCCAGTCCTTGCGCTTCGTCTTCCTGCCGGCCGGTGAAGACCCGGATTCCCTGCTGCGGCGCCAGGGGGCCGAAGCGATGCGGGTGCTGCTCACGAAAGCCCAGGCATTGGCGGAAACGCTGTGGAACTCCGAGACGCAGGACCGCGATTTCTCAACGCCTGAGCGCCGCGCCGGGCTCGAGGCAACCCTTGAGGACCTGGTCAAGTCGATCCGGGACAGCAAGGTCGCCGATTATTACCGGCGGGACTTCGCCGACCGTATTTATAAGGCGTTCAAGCAGCGTCAGCCGACGGCGCGGGGCCCCCGGCGGGACCAGCGCCAGCGCGGTGGGTTTCGCTCCGACCGGTCAGGCTACGGCCGGCAGCGGGAGGGCGCCCAGACGGGGATGGTCCAGGACGCCGTGTCGGCCGCGGTCAAGCGCAGCCTGCACGCCGTCAACTCGCTGTCCGCAGCCAAGAGTCTGACCGAACGCCGCCTGATCGGCCTCCTGATCTCGGCGCCACACCTCATCGAGCGCTATACCGAAGCGTTGGCTTGGCTGACGCTGGACGACCCTCAACTTGACAGAATCCGGAAGGAGCTTCTAAACCTCGCGGCTTCCGCCGTCAGTCTTGACAAAGCATCCATCGAAGGCCACTTCGTCCGGGAGGGCATAGGCGCTCTTGCTGAACGGCTTAGGACACAATCCGTGCTTCAGTCGGATCTCAAGGGTCAGCCCGATGACGAGGCCCGGGAGGCACTCTTGCTGCGCACCCGGGCGCAGTTGGCGGACCCCGATACTTCTGGCGTAGATGAGTTGTTGAAGTCTCGGCGGGATCATGCGCTCCAGCGCTATCTCGACGGCGGTTCGAACGCAGATTGGGAAGAATTGCAGCGGCTCCACGCCGAAATTCGCAGGTTGGCAGAACCGGAAGCGGAAAACGGAAATTGACGAAGAAGACGATCTCGAAGGCGAAACCGGCGGCAAAGCCCGTCAAGGCAAGGGGCGATTCGGGAAAGACGATGGCGAAATCGGCCATCAAGACAAAGGCGCGTCCCCTCGCGTCCAAGAAGGCGAAGCCCGAACCGAAGAAACCGGAGCCTAAGAAGGCTCCCGCGAAGCCCATCAAACTGGCCGTCAAACCAGCGCCAAAATTGCCGGTCAAGATCAGCGTAAAGGAGCCGATGAAACAACATCCGGCAGTAAAGCGTGTCGAAGAGGTCAAGAAGCCCGTGGTGAAACCCGAGCCCGCGAGAGTCGTGCTCGGCAAAGAGCTGCCCAAGGTTCCGGGGAAACCCGATCTCAAGGCCAAGAAGAACGGTGCCGTCGGACCCGACGGCGCGCCGCTCGCAACGCCGACCGGCAAGGAGGAGTCCGACGCACCGTTGCTCGATCTTTCCGATGCCGCGGTGCGCAAGATGATCACCCGCGCCAAACAGCGCGGCTACGTCACCTACGACGAGCTCAATCGCGTGCTCCCCTCCGACAAGGTCTCCTCCGAGCAGATCGAGGACACCATGGCGATGCTCAACGAGATGGGCATCAACGTCATCGAGAGCGAGGAGCAGGAAGAAGCCGAGGGCGCCGAGCTTCCTGCGGTTGCCGCCGGACGTCAGGTGGCCGAGGTCAGCGAGAAGGCCGAAGAGACCTACGACCGCACCGACGATCCGGTGCGCATGTACTTACGCGAGATGGGCTCGGTCGAGCTGCTCTCGCGCGAGGGCGAGATCGCCATCGCCAAGCGCATCGAGGCCGGCCGCGAGCTGATGATCGGTGCGCTGTGCGAAGGCCCGTTGACCTTCGAGGCGCTCACGGTGTGGCGCGACGAGCTCAACGAGGGCAAGGCGCTCTTACGCGATATCATCGATCTCGAAGCCATGTATGGCGGGATACCCGGTGCCGAGACTGCGGTCGCAGCTCCGGGCGCCGCGCCGATACCCGGAATGGCGCCGCCGGGCGCGGCCGTGCCTGGTGCGCCGAACGGTGCCGTGGGCGTGCCGCAAGCAGCCGCAGCCATCAAGCCGCCGCCGATGACGCCGCCGCCGGCAGCACCGGTGCCCCCCGCGCCGCTGGCAAAGCCGCTTCCCGCGAAAGCCGTGACGGAGGGCGAACCCGCCGAGAGCACGGGCGAGAAACCCGAGGGCGGCGAAGGCGGCGAGGGCATTGCCGGGCTGGACGACGATTTCGACGACGAGAGCAATCTGTCGCTCTCGGCGATGGAAGCGGCCCTGAAGCCGCAGGTTCTCGCCACGCTCGACCAGATCGCAGCGCTCTACAAGCGGCTCGGCAAATTGCAGGACGCCCAGGTCGAGGCGGCGCTCGGCGCCGACGAGCTCTCGACCAGCCAGGAGCGGCGCTTCAACAAGCTGCGCAACGAAACGGTCGATCTCGTCAAGAGCCTGCGCCTCAACAACAACCGCATCGAGGCGCTGGTCGACCAGATGTACGGCATCAACCGCCGGCTGCTCTCGCTCGAGGGCAAGATCCTGCGGCTGGCCGAGGCGCGCGGCGTCGATCGCGTGGACTTCCTCAAGCAGTATCTCGGCAACGAGCTCGATCCCAATTGGCTGCGGCGCGTGGGACGCCTCACCGGCTCCGGCTGGAAGGACTTCGCGCATGACGAGCGCGACAAGGTGCGCGACCTGCGCGACGAGATCCAGACGCTCGCGCAGGAGACCCGCCAGTCGATCTCCGATTTCCGCCGCATCGTGCAGACGGTGCAGAAGGGCGAGCGCGAATCCCGTCAGGCTAAGAAGGAGATGATCGAGGCGAACCTCCGTCTCGTGATCTCGATCGCCAAGAAATACACCAATCGCGGCCTGCAATTCCTCGATCTCATCCAGGAAGGCAATATCGGCCTGATGAAGGCGGTCGATAAGTTCGAGTACCGGCGCGGCTACAAGTTCTCGACGTATGCGACGTGGTGGATCCGGCAGGCGATCACGCGTTCGATCGCCGATCAGGCGCGCACCATCCGCATTCCCGTCCACATGATCGAGACCATCAACAAGCTGGTGCGCACCTCGCGCCAGATGCTGCACGAGATCGGCCGCGAGCCGACGCCCGAGGAG
>Ga0137427_10000449_pt1 | contig 21177 bp, 16 predicted proteins | sample EasRivERMZT700_2_FD_102309 | JGI IMG/M metagenome (GOLD analysis project Ga0137427, IMG submission 102309) | Soil microbial communities from meander-bound floodplain in the East River, Colorado, USA - East River MetaG ERMZT700_2 | ecosystem: Environmental > Terrestrial > Soil > Floodplain ...
ACCGGCCTGCCGAGCGGGACGGTCTATCCCATTCTTCGGCGCCTCGAGCAGGACGGCGTCGCGACGTCACGCTGGGAATCGGCGAAGGGCGCGCAGGCGGAACAACGGCCGCCGCGCCGCTATTACACGCTGACGCGCGACGGCCAGGGACTGGTCGAGGACGCGCGCGCGCGATTCCCGATTCTCGGTGGCGTGCCGTCGTCCGCGCGCGCGAAACGCGCCTGAGCTGATCTGCCATGCGACGCAAACTGGCCTCGTCCGTCGCCCTCGCGCTGGTGCGGTGCGTGTCCGTGATCGTGCCGCGCGCCGATCGAGAGGCCTGGCGCCGCGAGTGGGAGGCGGAAATCGTCCACACCGCTCATGGGAGTGCCGACATGTCCCTCGTCCGTCGATCCGCGGGCTCCGTCTTCGATGCCGCATGGCTGCGACGCCAGTTCACGCGCGACAGCGACCTCGTGCAGGACGTAAAGCACGCGTGGCGGCTGTACCGGCGATCGCCGGCCGGCACCGGTCTCGTCATGGCGCTGCTCGGCATCGGCATCGGCGCGGCCACGGCCGTGTTCAGCGCCGTCGATGCGATCCTGCTGAAGCCGCTGCCCTTCCCCGACCCGGCGCGCACCGCGCTCATCTGGCAGCGATCGGACACCGCCGATCGCGCCGACGCCTCGCCCGGCAACTTCTTCGACTGGCAGACGCGCGCGACCCGCATGGACTTCGCGGCCGCCGAGCCGTACAGCCGCGACTACACGAGCGGCCCGGAGCCGGAGATCCTGTCGGGCGCGCGGGTGACGGAAGGATTCTTCGACGCCCTCGGCGTGCGGCCGCAGTACGGCCGCCTCCCCTCCCGGGACGACTACCGCCTGCGCCGATCGGTCGCCGTGCTGAGCGACGCAGTCTGGAAGCGCCGATTCGGCGGCTCGCCGGATCTCGTCGGGCAGTCCATCCGCCTCGACGATGAGCCGTTCGAGGTCATCGGGATTCTGCCGGCGTCGTTCGAACCTCGCGTGCTCGGCGGCCGGCTCGACCTCTGGACGCTGAAGACGCAGGTCGAAGACTACGAACGGCGAATCCGCGGCGCCGGCTACTGGCATGTGGTCGCACGGCTGCGGCCGGGCTTCACGATGTCGGAGGCCCAGACGGAACTCGACGCGATCTCCGCGCAGCTGGCCGCCGAGCAGCCGCAGACGAATCGCACCGTGCGCGCGTGGGCGATGCCGCTGCGGACGCACCTGGCCGACGGCACCGAGAAGCCGCTCGCGCTGCTGGCGCTGGCGGCCGGGCTGATCCTGATCCTGGCGGTCGGCAGCGTCGCCAATCTTCAGCTGACGTTGCTGACGGCGCGGCTGCAGGAGTTTGCGGTGCGCAGCGCCCTCGGCGCCGCTCGCGGCCGGATCGTCCGTCAGGTCGTCGCCGAAAGCGCGGCGATTGCGCTCGTGGCGGTCGGCATCGGGCTGACGCTGGCGTCGACGGCGCTCGGCCTGATGCGCGGCGCGGCGCTCGATCTCCCGCCCATCGCGGCCGGCGCCACGCTGAACGTCACGACGATCCTCTTCGCCTTGGGACTCGGCCTCGCCGCCGCCGTGCTGTCATCGGCGCTGCCGGTGATGACCGTGCTGCGATCGGGCGCCGCCGGCCGAGTGCCGGGTTCGTTGTCGGTGCGCGGGCAGGTGCCCGTGCTGTACGGACGCTCCGCGCTGGTCGTCGTCCAGATTTCGCTCGCGCTCGTGCTGCTCGTCTCGGCCGGTCTCCTGGCCCGCAGTTTCGTGAAGCTGCTCGGCGTCGACGCAGGGCTGACGCCCCGGCATCTGCTTGCGTTGCAGGTGTTTGCGTACGATCGCAACGAGACGGCGGCCAAGCGGATCCAGTTCTTCGCGGACACCGTCGCCCGCATGCGCGCGCTGCCCGGTGTCGAGACCGTCGGCGCGGCGTCCACGGTGCCGTTCCTCAAGGCCGACATGGACATCTCGAGCCCACTCGTCATTCAAGGCAGGGCTTCCAGTCCGGAGTCAGTCCCTCGAGTCTTTCTGACATCCGCGACGCCCGGCTACTTCCGCACGGCCGGCATCCCGCTCCGCCGCGGACGCGACTTCGAGCAGACCGACACGCTGCAGTCGCGCATGGTCGCCATCGTCAATGACATTGCCGCCCGCCGGTTCTGGCCCGGCGCTGATCCGATCGGCAGCACGATCGAAGTCGTGGACTACGGCCGCAAGAAGTCGCTCGAGATTGTCGGCGTCGTCGCCGATCTCCGGTACGGCGGCCTCGAAGGCGCGTCGCGGCCCGAAGTGTTCATCCCGCACGCGCAGTCGCCGACGGCCGGGATGACCTACGTCGTCCGCACCGCCGGCGACGTGGTCTCCATCAACTCACTCAAGCAGGCCGTGTGGGCCGTCGATCCGCTGCAGACGTTCTACGACGCCGGCGCGGTGCCGGACATGATTCGGGCGTCGCTGCGGCCGCGGGTGTTCGTCCTTCAGCTCGCGCTGTTTTTCGCGGGCATCGGCTTCGTGCTGGCGATTGCCGGCGCGTACGGCGCGGTGGCCTGGGCGGTGCGGCGCCGCACCGCGGAATTCGGCGTGCGCATGGCGCTCGGCGCCACCGGATCCGACATCCGGCGGCACATGCTGGCGTACGGCAGCCGCCTTGCGGCGATCGGACTTGCGATCGGCCTCGTCTGCGCGCTGGCGCTCGGCCGGCTGCTGAACACGTTCCTGTTCGAAGTCCAGCCAGGCGATCCGTTGACGCTCCTCGCCATCACCGCGACCGTCTTTCTTGCCGTGCTGGCGGCTGCGTGGCTGCCCGCTCGCCGGGCCTCGAGAATCGATCCCACCGTTGCGCTCGGGAGGTAGGTTGGCGATGCAGAATTCGTTATTGGTTATTCGTTATTGGTTATTCGTGCTCCTTCTGACAGGTTTCTCGTCCATGCCGCTTGCTCAGAAACCTGAGCCGCTCGCGGGCGAGTGGGCCGGCAAGTACAAGACGGCTCAGTCGGAAGGCGAGCTTTTCGTCAAAGTCGGCCGCGCCAACGGCCCGCAATGGACCGTCGCCGTCAGGGCGGTCAGTTCGTACGGAGAGGGAGATTACCGCCCGACGACGGACGTCACGGTCGAGGGCGACAAGCTGTCGTTCACCGTCGAGTGGGGCACGCCGGTCCGCTTCAAGGGCCAGCTGAAGCAGGACGTGCTCTCAGGCGAGCTCACGTCCGAGCATTTTTCGGGCACCTGGACGACGAAAAAGAAGGCCGACTGATTGATCGTACGCCCCGTACGTCTCGTACGTCTCGTACCAGGAACCGGTCTAGTAACCTGCCTGCTTTGCTCAACAAAGATCGTTGACTAGCGTCAGGTCGTTCCTCGTACGAGGCGTACGTGACGTACGCGGCGTACGTGGCGTACGAGGCGTACGTGGCGTCCCCGGCCCCTACCGCCTCGGCTCCAACACCTCTGTGATTCGATCGGCGATATCCGACCAGTGCGCCTTGAGCACAGGCGTCGTCGCCGTGGCCGCGGCGGCCTTCGCCGACTGCTGAATCGCGCGTAGTTGCGCGCGCGAGAGCGCCGGCAGATCGCTCTGCGCGAGATTCACCGGCGCGAGGAACGGACCCGGCGGTGCCGGCGGCGCGGCCGCCGCAGCGGCGCCAGCCGCCGCAGGAGCCGGCGCTGGCGGATTCACGATCGCGGCCAGCCGCGTGACGTAGGCGCGCTGGAGCGCGCGTCGATTCGCATCCGGCGAAAGGCCCTGAGGTGTCTGCCAGATGAGCCGCTTCACTTCACCAAGGTACTCCGCCACGGGCCAGGACTTCGTCGCGTCGAACTTTTCGATAGCCTCGAGCCGGCCGAGACGCGCGTTGCTCAGGACGTTGTTGAGCACCGCGACCTGCCGCGCGGGAAGGCCGCTCGGGCCGATGAGCGCCGCGATCGACGCCGGCTGCAGCCAGTCGGGCGTGACGAAGACCTGTTCGTTGAGAAACGCGAGCGCGGCCTGCTGGCGCGCTTTCGGCACCACGGTGAACACGGCGCCCGCCTGGTCGCTCGTCTTGAGATCCACGGTGACGCCGGCAATGAGCCCGGCCACGTGGCCCATGTACGTGCTCCACTGGCCCAGCCCTTCTGTGTACAGCTCCTGCAGCTCCGAGTAGTCGTCGCCGGGCTTCGTCGTCCACTTGATGAGATTCGGAACCATCCGCTTGTAGTTCGCGATCGCGTACGTCGACGACTTGATCGCATCGTCGCCCATATCTTCGGTCTGCGATCGCGGGTCCATGCCGCCGAACTGGCCGGGCACGAAGCGGTACGGAAACCGGCCGGTCTGATTTGTGATCCAGCCGTTCAGCGTCTTCTTCTCGTCCGCGCCGGCCGGGAGCACGCGATAGCCCCAGTTAATCGCAAAGTCGTCGAACGGCCCCAGCCGGCGGATGAAGTCCTTCGGCTTCAGCCCGTCGCCGGGCTGCGCGACGTAGTTCTGACGGGCGTAGTCCATGATCGTCGCGCTGACGCCGTACTGGCTCGTGAACTTCGGATCGCGGAGCGACTCGGTCGGGAACGAGCTCGACGCCACCATGTTGTGCTGCAGGCCGAGCGCGTGGCCGATTTCGTGGGTGATGACCTGGCGCATGGTCTCGCCCATCAGCTCCTCGGGGATCTCGAGCGACTGCGCCGCGGGGTTGGCCGCGCCCGTTTCGAGCAGCAGCCGGTTGCGATAGCTGCGCATGTGGTTGTGGAACCAGGTGATCTCGCTGTTGATGATCTCGCCCGTGCGCGGATCGAAGGTGTGCGGACCGACGGCGTTGCGGACGAGACTGGCCGCCCACCGCACCATCGAGACGCGCGCGTCGTCCGGATCCCAGTCGGGGTCCTCGTCCTTCGTCGGCGGATCCTTCGCGAGAATCGCGTTCTTGAACCCGGCCTTCTCGAAAACCTTCTGCCACTGCTCGACGCCTTCCTTCACGTACTTCCGCCAGCGGATCGGCGTCGCCGGATCGATGTAGTAGACGATGGGCTTGATGGGCTCGACCAGCTCGCCGCGCGCGTACGCGGCCGGATCCTTCGGTTCGAGCCGCCAGCGGACGACGAACGTCTCGGTGTCGGCCTTCTGCACGTCGAGTCCGTAATTCACGCGTTCGACCGAGAAGTAACCGACGCGCGGGTCGAACACGCGCGGCTTCATGGGCTCCTTCGGCAGCAGCACGATCGATTGCCGCATCTCGAGGCTCACCGATCCGCCCGACCGATCGCCGGGTGCTTCGGTCGCCGCAAACGTCTGGACGTGACGCACTTCGACGTTGGTGGGAAACGAGCGGACGTCGCTGATGAAGCTCCGCGGCTGATCGAAGCGCTGCACGCCGTACGTGCGGCGCGAGGCCGTCGAGAGGCCCGAGAGCGCCGGCGTGTCGCCGGCGAAGAAGTCCGTGACGTCGACGACCGAGCTCTGGTTGTCCTTGCCGAACGCCGCGACTGGAAACGCCGCCAGGATCGGCGCGAAGTTGTTCTGCGCGACGGACTTCGCGATCGGCGTGGTCTCGTCGGCGTAGGAATCGACGCTGATGCTCTTCAAGTAGATCGTGTTGTCGCGCCGCTCCCAGCGCACCATGCGCTCGTTGACGGAGCTCCCGGCGGTCTGGAATCCGCCGCCGCCGGCCGGCGCGCCGGACAGCCTGCTCACCAGCAGGAAGTCGCGGCCGAGCATCGCGTGGTCAATCTCGAAGAAGTAGCGGTCGGCGACCTTGTGAACGGCCAGCACGCCGCGCTCGGATTTCGCGGCCGCCGTGATCACCTGGTCGTACGGACGCGGACCACGCGGAGCCTGACCTCCGCCGCCAGGCGCCTGCGGCGCGCCGCCAGCGGGCGGCGGCTGCTGTCCGCCTCCTGCCGGGGGCGGCGTTTGAGCCAGGACGGGGACGACGAGGAGAGTGGCGATAAGCAGTGTGGCGTGTCGGCGCATGGTGTGGATTGTAGACGACAGTAGCCGGAGGGCTTCAGCCCTCCGGAGCGTTTCGGGCAGCGTGCAGCAGTAGCCGGAGGGCTTCAGCCCTCCGGACGATCTTGAAACACGTCAAGCAACGCCTGACGATCAAGAACGAGCGATCCGGAACCCGGATGATCCAGCGGGCGCTCGACCAGCCCGGCGCGGACTGGATTCAGGAGCAGGTACCGGATGACAGTGGTCGTGTCGTCCTGAGAGCGCAGGATCCGATCCCAACTCGAGCGCTGCCAGAGGCGGTCTCCGGTCGCCTGCCGGTGGGCATACCCAGACAGTTGCTTCGCCAGGTCGATGAAGCGTCGCGCGTCGCTGGCCGACGTTTCTCCGCCGACGAGCATGTGCAGGTGGTCGGGCATGAAGCAGTACGCAAGGATTTCAAACCTCTGGCGGTCAGCGGATCGAGAAATTTGCAACAACGCGCGCTCCACATTGATGGACGAGGTGACGTACGGACGTCGCATGTACGTGCACATCGTCAGGGAATAGCGATAGGAACCGCGGTAATCGAAGCTCGAGAGGCGCGGTGTGTGGCGGTGGGACATGACCGCGCTGAGAGCACGAACCGTGCCGGGGCCGACAGTAGCCGGAGGGCTTTAGCCCTCCGGGCGCCTCGCAGTTCGGCGGCAGTAGCCGGAGGGCTTTAGCCCTCAGGAGCGCTCGCAGGGCTGAAGCCCTGCGACTACTGCAGTCCGGCGACTACTGCGGTCCGGGCGACAGTAGCCGGAGGGCTTTAGCCCTCCGGGGCGCTCGCAGGGCTGAAGCCCTGCGACTACTGCAGTCTGGCGCTGCGACTACTGTCGGATGACGATCGCCTTGGTCACCGCGATCGATTCCTTTGGCGTTTCGCCATCCACCGGTATCGCCGCGATCGCCTGAACGACGTCCATGCCGGCGGTGACGCGCGCGAAGACCGTGTACTGGTTGTCGAGCGCACGGCACTCGCCGACGCAGATAAAGAAGGATGTCGTGGCGCTGGCGGGATCGTCGCCGCGGGCCATCGAGACGATGCCCGGCAGGTTTGGCGTATTGGTGAATTCAGGCGTGAGATTGCGCACGAGCTTCTGTTGCGCTGCCGTGAGTGGCGCGCGGTGGGCGATCGAGCCGGTTTGAATGACGAACCCGGGGACGACGCGGTGGAAGGGCACGTTGTCGAAGACGCCGGCCGCGGCGAGCCGCAGGATCTGGCGCACGGTCTCGGGCGCCTTGTCCGGCAGCATCCCCAGCTCGATCCGGCCTTTTGTTGTCTCGAGCGAGAGCCGCATCGCCGCCAGCTCCGCGACCGTCGCGTCCGCATAGGGATCGCGCGGAGGCGGCGGCGTGTCGCGAATCGTCACCGACAGGATCTCGATCCGCGCGGCAGGCCGGCCCTGACCGTCGGCATCGACGGCCGAGATCTGCTGCACCACCTCGATGCCCTCGACGATCCGGCCGAACACGGTGTACTGGCCATTCAGCGCGACCTGATCGGTGACGCAGACGAAGAACTGCGCGCCCGCGCTGTCGGGCCGATTGGGGACCAGCACGGCCGCCACCGCGCCGGCGGTCATCGCCTCCTTACTTATCTCCGGCTTGAGTCCGACGTTGAGGCCGCCGGTGCCGTACTGCGCGGCCTTCGCGGTGTCGCGCGACAAGGGATCGCCGCCCTGGATGATTCCGTACTTGATGACGCGATGGATCGTCGTCTTCGCGAACGCGCCGTCGCGCGCGTTCTTCACGAAGTACCCGACGTGGTTCGGCGCCGCGTCGGGCAGCAGCGCGATCACGAACGACCCCAGCGACGTCTCGACCACGGCCTGCTTGCCGCGCATCTCGGCAGGAGGGTACGGCGTCGTGAACGGTTTGGGCGCGACTTGAAGCGCGACGAACGCCAGGCAGAGGATCCGGGTCACTTGGCGTCGGGCGTCTTCAGCCCGAACTTCTCGATGCGATACCGAATCTGATCGCGATGCAGGCCGAGCAGCGCCGCGGCCTGTGTCTGATTGCCGCGCGTGCGCTCGAGTGCGAGGACGACCAGCCGACGTTCGACTTCTTCGAGATCGAGCCCGCCGTCCGGCAGCTGGATGTCGCCCGCTGCCGCGATGGCCCCGTCGGGCCGCCGCAGCGCGTGCGCGATTTCGAAGTCCTCGGGCCCCAGATCCGTGGACTCGGCGAGCAACACGGCCCGCTCGATCAGGTTGCGGAGCTCGCGCACGTTGCCTGGCCACGAGTACGCGAGGAGCGCCCGCTCCGCGGCCGCGGTCAACCGCCGCACCGGTCGCCGGAACTCCTGGCTGAACTGCGCGATGTAGTGCTCGGCGAGCAGCACGATGTCCCGCCCGCGGACCCGCAGCGTCGGCATCTCGATCCGCAGCACGTTGAGCCGGTAATACAGGTCCTCGCGAAAGCGCCCGTCGCGAACGGTCTTTTCGAGATCCTGATTCGTCGCCGCGATCACGCGGACGTCCACCTTGATATCCGCGGTGCCGCCCAGCCGACGGAACGCTTTCTCCTCGAGAAACCTCAGCAGCTTCGCCTGGAAGCTGGGGACGGTCTCGGCGACCTCGTCGAGGAACACCGTCCCCTCATCGCCTTGCTCGAAGAGGCCGCGCTTCTGCTGGCGGGCATCCGTAAACGCGCCCCGCTCGTGCCCGAATAGCTCGGACTCGAGCAGCGTCTCCGGCAGCGCCGAGCAGGTGATGTTCAGGAAGGGACGGCTCGCGCGGCTGCTCGCGTAGTGAATTACCTTCGCGACGAGGTCCTTGCCCGTGCCGCTTTCGCCGGTGAGGAGCACCGTCGAGGTCGGACTCTGCGCCACCTTGCGCGCGAGGGTCTTGACGGCCTGCATCGCGTCGGACTCGCCGATGAGCGAGGCGAACGTGAACGGCCGCGCCAGGTCCTCCCTCAAACGCCGGAGCTCTCGCCTGGCGGGCGTGGCGTCGATCGCGCGCGTGAGCCGCAGCGCGACGTCGTCCACTTCAAACGGCTTGGTGACGTAGTCGGACGCGCCGGCCTTCACCGCCTCGACGACGATGTCCACGTCCTTGTGCGCGGTGAGCATCACCACGGGCAGGTCGGGATCGATCTCGCGCAGACGCCGGAGCACCGAGATGCCGTCGCCGTCCGGCAGCCGGTAGTCGAGAATGGCCGCGTCCAGCTCGCGTGCCTGAAGCGCCTCCGCGACCGACCCTGCCTCGATGACGTCCATCCCGTCCGCGCGGAGGCGCTGGGTGAGCGACCAGCGCACCAGACGTTCATCATCGACGACGAGAACTTTGCGGGCAGCCACAGGCGATTTATGGTCTCACGACATTCAAGAATCACTCCAACGGCGCCGACGGGGATGGCGCCGCCGGGAGGCTCAACCGCACCGTGGTCCCGTCAGCTCCCGTCGCGACCACGCGAATGTCCCCACGGTGCGCGTCCGCGATCCGCTTGACCGTCGCGAGGCCGAGGCCCGTGCCGCGAGCCTTCGTCGTGAAGAACGGCGTGAAGAGGCGTGATTGCGCATCCGGCGCAATGCCGGGCCCGGAATCGACGACGTCGATGTGCACGGCGTCCGTGGTCCGGAGGAGCCGGATGACGAGCCGCCCGCGGCCGGCCATCGCCTGCAGCGCGTTGATCAGCAGATTCTGGAGCGCGACTTTGAGGAGCTCGGCATCCGCCGTCACCACGGACGTCGTCCCGTCCACGCGACACTCCACGTCCTGCCACGCCGGATCCATGCGCAGAAACGAGAGCAGGCTCTCCACGAGCGCGGCGACGTCCACGCGCACGAGCCTCGGCTTGGGCGGACGGGCAAACAACAGGAGGTCGGTCATCATCGCGCTCAACCCGTCGAGCCGGTGGAGCACGTCCTCGACGATCTCGCGGTCCTCGCTGGCGGCGAGCTTTCCGCCGAGGATCTGAATCGCGCCGCTGACGGCGGCCAGCGGGTTCTTGACTTCGTGGGCGAGCACGGCCGCCAGCTCGCCGACCTTGACCAGTCCCGACTCTTCGCGAAGCTTGATCTCGAGGTTGACCCGGTCGGTCAGGTCGCGAACGATGCCCGTGAACTTGGTCGCACCGTCGATCGCCAGTTCTCCCACGGACAAGTGGGCAGGAAACGTGCTGCCGTCCTTCCGCAGGCCGGTGACCTCTCGACCGACGCCGAGGATGTGGCGCACGCGCGTGGTGCGATAGCGCTCGAGGTACCCGTCATGCTGCGCCGCATAGTCCGCGGGCATCAGCATCGACACATTCCCGCCGATCACTTCTGCCGCCGCGTAGCCGAACAACCGCTCGGCGGCCGGATTGAAGGCCTCGATGCGGCCGCGGTCGTCGATCACGATGATGCCATCGACCGCGGATTCGACGATGGCGCGCCATCGCGCGGCTTCCTCATGCGGGTGGCGCCCGGCGATCTCGCTCACGTGGGTCAGCCGGGTATCTTGTCAAAGGCCCGCGCCCCGTGCCAAACAAGCCATGCGGGATAGTGCGCATGGCGGCGAAGTATTCCCCAACAGCCCGAGCTTCCGCGTTGGGAACCTGAGCATTCACGCAGGAGCGTAGTGGCACGGCTGTTGCGAACTCACCTGCCGTGACCGCCTGCGCCGCCAAACCACTGCATCGGTTGACCCACGACCTCGAGCACACCTCCCACGCCTCCTTGCGCGGTGAGCTGTCGTTGATCGTGGCCCTCGCGAAAGAGGAGCTGGATCGGCCCGCCAGCCGGCATGCGGCGGTCCTGCACGCCCTCCATACCCGGGCCCGCCAGCTCCTGGACACCGTCACGAACCACTTCGATCGCGAAGAGACGAGACTGTTTCCCGCCGTTCGGCTGGCCGAGGACGGCCTGAGCTCGTACCCGGGCCGTCTGGTCCCGCTCGTGCTCGATCTGCGCCGCGAACACGTGGTCATCCGGGCGCGGCTCGATGCGATCCGGGACATCACGGACCACGCCGCAGACATGGCCGCATGCCCGCTTGTCGAGATGCTCGTCGCCAGCGTGGCGGCGGTGGCCGACGATCTCGACCGCCACATGGACGAGGAGGAGCGCGTGCTGTTTCCCAGTATTGTGGCGACCTGGCTCGGCGCCAGCCCCTTCGCTCACGCCGCGCCGACGTCCGCCTGACCCCCGTGCTGCAACGCGCGACACTGATCTGGCTCACGATTCTCATCGTCGCCATCGCGAACGGCGCGCTGCGTGAAGGCCTCCTGAAGCCACGCCTCGGCGACTCGTCGGCACACGTGCTGTCCACCATCCTGCTCTCCGTCGCCGTCTTCGTCATCACGCGGATGACGCTTCGGTGGATCGGGCCGTCAGGGCTCCGCGACGGCTGGACGATCGGCGTGTACTGGGTCGCGCTCACGGTGGCGTTCGAGTTCCTCGCCGGGCACTACCTGTTTGGAACGCCCTGGCCGGTGCTCCTGGCGGACTACCGGATCTGGGAGGGTCGCCTCTGGATTCTCGTGCTTGCCTCCACGCTTCTGGCGCCCGTCCTGACGGCGACGTGGCGCACCCGCTGATCTTCGGACGAGCCCCGAATGAACGCGTCGAGGCAACCGTGGCACGCCACACCGATCGCCGGCGTCTTTGACGCGCTTCACGCCGCTCCGGCAGGCCTGACGAACGCGGACGCCTCCGCGCGACTCGCCCAGTACGGTCCCAACGCGCTCGTCGCTGAACAGCCGACCTCGGCCGTACGAATCCTCATTGCCCAGCTTCGCAGCATCATCGTCGTCCTGCTGCTCGGAGCCGTGGCCGTCTCGCTCTTCGTCGGCGATCGGCTCGAGGCGCTGGCGATCGCGGTCGTGCTGGTGCTCAACACCCTCATCGGGTTTCTGACCGAGCTGCGCGCGCGCCGCGCCATTGAGGCGCTCGTGCAATTCGACGCCCCGCGCGCGCACGTCGTGCGCGACGGGCATGCGCGCATCATCGACGCGCGCGAACTGGTGCCGGGAGACGTCATCCACCTCGACGCCGGCCAGCAGGTCCCGGCCGACGCCCGCTTCATCGAGACGACGGAGGTGCAGGCCGCCGAGGCCATGCTGACGGGCGAGTCGCTTCCCGTCCTGAAGTCGGCGACATCCGCACTCGACGCGCGCACCCCGCTCGCCGAGCGCGTGACGATGGCCTACAAGGGAACGACGATCGTAGCGGGAGTGGGCCGCGCGCTCGTGACCGAGACGGGGCAGGCCACCGAGGTCGGCCGGATCGGCGTGCTGATCGGGTCGATCATGATCGGGCGCACGCCGCTCGAGCAGCGGCTCGACGACCTCGGCCGCCGGCTCGTCTGGCTCTCGCTGGTGGTCGCGGCAATCGTGGGGGGCCTCGGCGCGCTGCAGGGCGCGCCGCTGTCACTGGTGATCGAGACGGCCGTCGCGCTGGCGGTCGCGGCGCTGCCCGAAGCGCTGCCGGCGGTCGCGACAATTGCGCTGGCCGTCGGCGTCCGCCGCATGGCGCGCCGGCGCGCGCTGGTTCGCGCGCTGCCTGCCGTCGAGTCGCTCGGATCAACGACGGTCGTGTGCAGCGACAAGACCGGCACGCTGACATCTGGCGAGATGACGCTGGTCAAGCTGTGGGCCGCCGGCGAGGTGTTCCCTCTCGACGCCGCGGGCGTTCCGCCGGCCCCATTCGCTCGCGTCCTCGGGGCGGCGGCGCTCGCCAGCGGCTCGGGTGAAGCGGCGCGGTCGAGCGCCATGACAGCCACCGATCCCGTTGATGTCGCGATCCTGCAGGCGGCGGCCAAGGCAGGCATTGCGACCGACGATCGCGCGCGCGCAGGCCTGGTGCCCTTCTCCAGCGCCCGGATGCTGATGGCCGTGTTCTACGCCGAGCCCGGCGGGACCGTCGCGTACATCAAAGGCGCGCCGGGCGTCCTCATCCAGAAGAGCGCGCGCCTGGTGACGGGCCAGGGCACCGAGCACCTGGACGAGGCGGGCCGCACCGAGCTGCTTGCGGTGAACGCGCGACTGGCCGAGGACGGACTTCGCGTGCTGGCCGTGGCGGAGGTGAGGACGGCAGGCACCGGCGAGGAGGCGCTGACCGATCTGACGTTTCTCGGGTTTCTCGGTCTTGCGGATCCGCCGGCGCCACGCGTGAGAGAGACAATCGCGCGGCTGCGGGACGCGGGCTTGCGCACGATCATGCTCACCGGCGATCAGCGGCTCACAGCGCTGGCGGTCGGACGGGCGCTCGGCTTGTTGAAGGGCCCGGACGAGATCATGGACGGCCGCGACCTCGACGGCGCCTCTGAAAAGAGCGTTGACGCCGCCGTCGCTCGCGTGCGCGCCTTCAGCCGGATCGCGCCGGAGCACAAGCTCGCGATCGTCCGCGCGCTCCAGCGGCGAGGCGAGATTGTCGCGATGCTCGGCGACGGCGTGAACGACGCCGCGGCGCTCAAGCAGGCCGACGTGGGCGTGGCGATGGGAGGGCGCGGGACGGACGCGGCCAAACAGGCGGCCGCCATCGTGCTGCAGGACGACCGGTTCGAGACGATCGGCACGGCCGTCGAAGAAGGCCGCGTCATCTTCGACAACATCCGCAAGTTCGTCTTCTACCTGTTCAGCTGCAACACCGCCGAAGTGCTGGTGCTCCTCGGCGCGGGACTGGCCGGCCTGCCGCTGCCGCTGTTACCCCTCCAACTGCTCTGGCTGAACCTGGTCACCGACACGTTTCCGGCGCTCGCGCTCGCGCTCGAGCCGGGCGACAACGACGTCATGAGGCGGCCGCCGCGGCATCCGCGCGAGGCGCTCCTGTCCACCTCGTTCGTGACCAGCATCCTGTTCTACGGGCTGCTCATCACCGCTTCGACGCTCGCCGCCTACGTGTGGGCGCTGGCCGAACATCCCGAGCACGCGACGACCGTCGCCTTCATGACCCTCGGTCTCGCACAGATCGCTCACCTGGGCACCGCCCGGAGCGCCGGCGCGGTGCTGGCTCCTGCGGCCATCGTCTCGAATCCATTTGCGCTCGCTGGCGCGTCGCTCGCCGTGGTGCTCCAGGTTGGCGTGGTCGCCGTTCCGCCGCTTGCCCAGGTGCTGCACGTGACGCCGCTAACCCTGCCGGAGTGGGCGGTCGTCGTGGGATTGGCCGCGGCCCCTGCTGTCCTCGGTCAGGCCATCAAGCTGATCAGGCAGATGTTCACGCGTGCGCCACGGTCTGCAGCGCATCCGGCGCGATGAACTCACGCTCGGGCTGGCGGATGACCAGCACCGGACACGGCGCCGACCGCACGACTCGCTCGGCCACACTGCCCATCAGCCAGCGGGCCACGCGGCCGCGGCCGTAGGTGCCCATCACGATGATGTCGATCGAGGCCTCGACCGCGTAGTCCATGATCGCGGTGGCCGGCGACAGGGCCGTGAGCGGCACGCACTTGGCGTGCAGCGTGCGCCGGTCGTCGTCCGTCACGAGCGCTCGAAGCCGCTCGATCGCCGTGGCCTCCATCTCCAACTGCAGGCTGACCACGTTGTGCGGGTGCGGAAAATCCGCGGCCACGCGAGCCGACAGGTTGTCCACGACGTGGGCGACGTGCAGGGTTGCGCCAAACGTGCGGGCGATGTTGCGGCCGTATTGCAGGGCGGCGGTCGCCGCCTCGCCGAAGTCGGTGGGGACGAGGACGTTCTTGATGGCGATCATGGGATGCTCCGACGGGTTGTATGAGCGAAAGCCGTGCCAGCGGAAGCCCGCCGAAACCGCCGGATTGGCCGGGCGTGGCTGTGGAGATCTCCGCGCATGGCGCGGATGATTCCCCAGCCGCGTCGACGTCGCGAACCCCGCGTGCTGCCCTGCCGCTCCAGCACCTCGGCGGCAGACTGGCACCGCACGTGCAACATCTCGCATGGCATGAGAACGATGAAGGCCGTCGTGTTCAAGGGGAAGAATCAGCTGGCGGTCGAGGAAGTCGCCAGACCGGTTCCGGGTGCGGGCGAAGCCGTCATTCGCATCACGACCACGACGATCTGCGGCACCGACGTGCACATCGTGCGTGGCGAGTACCCGGTGCGGCCGGGTCTGGTGCTGGGCCACGAACCCGTCGGGGTGATCGATGAGCTTGGCGCGGGACTCGAGCCCTTGTATTACGTCGGACAGCGCGTCATCGTCGGCGCCATCACGCCGTGCGGCCAGTGCTTCTACTGCCTGAACGGATCGCACTCGCAGTGCGGCGGCCCGCTTGGCGGCTGGCGTTTCGGCAACACGATCAACGGCGCCTGGGCGGAATACCTGCTCGTGCCAGACGCGAAGGCGAACCTCGCGCCGATCCCGCACGAACTGACCGACGAGCAGGTGCTGCTCCTTCCGGACATCTTCTCCACAGGGCTCAGTGGCGCCGAGTCGGGACACATCCGCGTCGGCGACACGGTCGCGGTCTTCGCGCAGGGACCGATCGGCCTGTGCGCGACGATGGGCGCGAAACTCCGCGGCGCCGGCTTGATCATCGGGATCGATCCGAGCGCGGCGAGACTTGACGTCGCGAAGCGGTTTGGCGCCACCGTCACGATCAACCCAGACGAAATCGATCCGGTACGGTTCGTCAAGGAAGTGACAGGCGGCCGTGGCGCCGACGTCACCATCGAGGCGCTCGGCCGGCAGGAGACGTTCGAGAACGCTCTGCGCGCCACTCGACCCGGAGGCACGCTGTCGAGCCTGGGTGTCTACGCCGGCAAGCTGGCCATGCCCTACGAGTCGTTCTACGCGGGACTCGGCGATCAGCAGATCGTCACGACGCTCTGCCCCGGCGGCAAGGAACGGATGCGCCGGTTGATGGCGATGGTCCAGCACGGCCGCGTCGACTTGACGCCGCTCGTCACGCACCATTTCGCGCTCGACGACATCGCCGAGGCCTTCGACCTCTTCAGCCAACAGCGGGACGGCGTGCTCAAGGTGGCCCTGCACACCGGTGCGGCCGCTCACACGGGAGCGATCCGCACCCGTGCGTCGAGCGCGCTCACGCCGTGCTGAACGACGAGTAGCGGATTGATATCCAGCTCCTGAATCTCCGGGCAGAGCCCCATCAGCGCCGACAGCCGAAGCAGTGCGTCGCGCAGCGCGGCTTCATCAACCCGTGCGCTTCCGCGGTACCCGCGCAGCACCGGTGTCCCTCGGAGCTCCTCGATCATCGAGGCAGCGTCGAGATCGGTCAGCGGATGGAGGCGGAGCTGGCGATCGGCGATCAGCTCCGTCAGCGTGCCGCCCATCCCGCAGGCGAGCACGGGCCCGAAGACCGGGTCCTTGATCGCGCCGATCAACATCTCGACGCCCTCGCCCGCCATCTTCTGGACGACTGCCCCACTCATGCGCGAGCCGAGCCTTTCTCGCATGTCCTGGAACGCGTCGATGACGGCCGCCGTGTCTTTCAGCCGCAGCCGGACGGCGCCGGCGTCGCTCTTGTGCACCAGGGAGGCGCCGATCGCTTTGAGCGCGACCGGAAAGCCGACACTCGCAGCGGCTTCAACCGCGTCGTTCGCGGTGAGGACTGAACGGCTCTCGAGCACGGGGATGCCGACCGCTTCGAGGAGCGACTCGCTCTCCGTCACGGAAAGCCAGCCGGCGTCGCGAGTCAGCGCCTCGTCGATAACGCGGCGCGCTGCCGCAGGCTGAATGTCACTCAGATGCGGAACGGTGCCCTGCGGCCCCTGGCGCCACTCGGCATACGCGGCCGCCCGGGCCAGCGCCGCGGCCGCGCCTTCGGGAAACCTGTAGCAGGGAATCGACTCGAGACCAGCCGGCGGATCGTGGGCCGCCATGAGCACCGCCAGGACGGGCTTGCCGGGAAAAGCGCGGCTGGCCTGCCGGATGGCGCGAGCCACGTCGTCATTCGTCGTCGCGAGCGGCGGAATGAAGATGATCAGCGCGGCGTCAACCGCGTCGTCAGCGAGCAGGGCCGCCAGCGCGCGTTCGTAGTCCCGGGCGGTGGCTGACGCCAGCATGTCAACCGGATTGCCGACCGACGCGGCGGCGGGCAGAAACGCCTTCAGCGCATCGGCCACCCGATCCGACGGTCGCGGCAACTCGAGCCCGAGGCGCTCGCAGGCGTCGGCGGCCAGGATGGCCGGACCGCCGGCGTTCGTGAGAATGGCCACTCGCCGGCCTGCCGGCAGTGGTTGATTGGCGAGCAGCCTCGCCGTGTCAAACAGTTCTTCGAGCGTCGTCGTCCGGATGACGCCGCACTGATGGAACATCGCGTCGGCGACGGCGTCGCGTGACGCCAGCGCGCCCGTGTGTGACGTGGCGGCCCGGGCGCCGGCCACGGACCGTCCCGCCTTGACCGCGATGATGGGCTTCGTGCGGCCGATCCGCCTGGCGATCTGGCTGAACTTGACGGGATTGCCGAAGCTCTCGACATACAGAAGGATGACATCCGTCCTCGGATCGCCGGCCCAGTACTCGATCAGGTCGTTGGTCGAGACGTCGGCCTTGTTGCCGATCGACACGAACGACGACATCCCGATCCCGAGCTCGCGCGCGTAGTCGATCACGGCGAGGCCGAGCGCGCCACTCTGGGTGGACATCGCCACGCGGCCGGCAGGCGGAAACACCGGCGAAAACGTCGCATTGAGCGGCCGCGCGGGATCCGTGTTGAGCAGCCCCATGCAGTTGGGCCCGACGAGCCTGATCCCCGCTGCTCGCGTTTTCGCCACGATCGCCGACTCGACAGCCCGGCCCGCGTCACCTGTCTCGCCAAACCCGGCCGTGATGATCACGATCCCGGTGACGCCCTTGACGATGCAATCGTCGACGACCTGGGGAACGTCGGCGGCCGGCACGCAGATAACGGCGAGGTCCACATCGCCGGGGATCAGGTCCACGCGCGGATACGCGGAAACCGCCTCAATCGCGGCGGCCGACGGATGCACGGCCGCCACGCGGCCGGAAAAACCGGCGGCCAGGATGTTGTGCAGGACTTCGGAACCAATTTTGCCGCGATCGCGGCTGGCGCCGACGACGGCGACGCTTCGAGGTTCAAAAAGACGCTTCACGATGGCTATGCGACGCGGCGTCCGGCTGCCGGAGCCGCGCCAATCACAGCGTACAACGCCTCCCTCAGGGCGACATCGCGCGGGTCGCCGGTCAGCCGCGTGCCCATCTGGCTGGTGACGTAGCCGTAGCCGACACCGGCATCCGGATCGGCGAAGCCGAGCGATCCGCCCGAGCCAGGCGAGCCGAACGAACGCGGGCCGCCGAACGGCCAGACCGGGCTGGACTTCATGAATCCAAGCGAGAACTGCAGCTCGGTCTTGAGGCAGTCGTCGTAGAAGCCGCAGGCGGCGGGAATCGCAGGCGCGGCGAGCAGGTCCAGCGTGTCCTGGCGGAGGCGGAGCGCCCGTCCTCCCGCCGCAAACACGCCGTACGCCTGCGCGATCGCCCGCGCGGTGCCGACGGCGCCGCCGGACGGCACCTCGAGATTCCGCGCGTAGACGCGCTCGTCGTCAAGCGCGACCGCGAAGCCGGGATTCTTCATGAGGGCCCGGTAGAGATTGGACCGGTGATTCATGCCGGCGGCTATCAAACGAAGCGGGAAGTGCTGCAGGAGGGCCGTCATCCGGGGCGGCGTCAGCGTCGCGAGCCGCGTGTTGGGGATGTCCTCCGGCAGACGGAGGTAAAGATCGAGCTCGAGCGGCGACGCGATCTCGTCCTGAAAGAACTGCCCGAGGCTCCGATGCCGCGGATCGAGACGACGCAGCAGCTCGCCCTCGAAGAAGCCGAGGCTGATGGCGTGGTAGGCCTGTCGCGTGCCGGGTTGCCACGCAGGTTTCTGACGAGCCAGCACGGCCGCCAATCGATCGAGATCGGCGATCGCGGCACGATCGACGGGCTCGTCGAGCGCGAACAGGCCGGCCTGGTGTGCGAGGAGCTGGCGGACCGTAATCAGATCCTTGCCGTGCTGCGCGAACTCCGGCCAGTACGTGCAGACGCGCTCGTCGTAGTCGAGCCAGCCTCGCGAGTGGGCGATCGCCAGCGTCATCGCGGCCAGGCCTTTGGTCGCGGAGTAGACCAGCACCATGGTGTCCGGCCGCCACGGCTCGCCCGAGCGCACGTCGCGGACGCCGCCCCAGAGATCGACGACCTTCTCGCCGCGGTAGAAGGCGGCGCAGGCGCCGCCCTTCTCGCCTCGCGTCGCGAAGTTTTCCGCGAAGGCCTCGCGGACAGGCTCAAACCCGGGAGTGACGAACCCTTCAACGTCTGGCAAGGCGGCAGGCGTCATGTCAGTCGCTCACTTGGATAGCATGGCGAGCCAGTCGCTCTCGAGTTCCTCGATCGAGCGGCCGAAAACCGCGCGCGTGCGGGCCTGGATTGTCGCGAGAGACTCCGTCCCGCCTCCGCCGCGCAGGAGATCCAGCACCGCCGGCAGGCCGAATCGCTCGGTGAGGTACAGGACGAACGATCCCGCCATCTCGTAGCTCATCGTGGTGTCCTGGATGCCGCGGAATCCACTGGTTGTGACGTAGTTGACGAGCGGCCGCGGCAGCGCACCAGTTGCAAGATAGGTGCGGCAGGCGTCATGAACTTGCAGCCTGGTGAATCGCACCGTGAAGTCGCCGTCCCGCGGGTTCGTCTGGAACGACACCGCAAAGCCCTCGTGGAAGAAGTCCGAAGGCCGCCCAATCATGGACGAATAGACGTGCACGACCTCGTGGTTGTCCTGTGGCCAGATGGAGTGGATGCGGAACTTGTCTGGCTCCGAGTATCCGTTGGTCGAAGAGACGCCGATGTGCCGGCCCATGTCGCTGCGCGAGAGGTACTTGTGGTACTCGAGGCGCTGCGGCGGCGTCACGCCAAGCCGCCCGAGCGCCCACGCGTTGTAGGTTTCCTGCCAGTCGACGTCGATGGTGTCGCCCGCCGCGTAGTAGTACTGCATGCTCGCGGTTTCACGTTGCAGCGGCAATGGTGTGGCCGATGGCCCGGACGGCGAGTCGCACGCGACGGCGCCGGAGGTGAGCGCGACGAGACAAGCGGCGAGGATCGGGCGAATGCGCGATTCCATGGACGGTCTGGCTGCAAATCGCCTGCCGCTCCGGTGCCGCGGAACAGCGACGAATCAGCGGGGTGGAGCTGGTCGAGCGCGCGACCGGCCGGAAGGATGTCGCAGCGGGCGGGGAATTCTCCGCAGCACGATCGTCGATCCCGGCCGATCCCGGCACGGCCCCACGGTCTCCGTCTTGCAGAACACCTGCGCGGTCATGGCGCTTGAACGCTTCGTCACGAATCCGAACTACCGCCAGATCCTGACGATCGACATCGATGCCGCGCCGAGGCACGTCTTCCCCTGGCTCGTGCAGATGGGTTTTCAGCGAGGCGGGCTCTACAGCTACGACTGGCTCGATCGGCTGTTCGGGTTCCTCGACCGTCCGAGCGCGAACGTCATTCTGCCGGCGTTCCAGGACCTTCGTCCCGGTGATGTCATTCCAATCGGACGCGGCGGAGGGTTTCCCGTGGCCGACATCGAGACGAATCGATCGCTGGTGATGGCCGGCAGCCAGGACGACGTCGCGTGGGGCTGGGAGCTGACGCTCGAGGCGATCGGCGATCGGGGCACGCGCCTCGTGTCACGGAACCTCGCGCGCACACCTGCAACGTGGAAGTCGCGGGCGTTTCTCGCGCTTCTGCGCCCGGCCGCGTTCATCATGACCCGCCGGATGCTGAGGGGCATCAAGCAGCGCGCCGAGGCGCTCGCCTCGACGCCGGCCGCGCCGCTTGGCCGCGTGGCGTGAGGGCGCGGCATCCTTGATCTATGGGTGGGTGCTCGCGGGCGTGATCTGGGTCGTCGTGGCGGTAGTGGCGCTGGCCAACCGGGGCGTACGGTAGATTATCGCCATCATGCTGCATCGACGCGCTTTCGTGTGTGTCCTCCTCCTCGCCGCCGCGTGTGGCGGTGGCTCCGACTCGACCGCCGCCCCTCCGCTCGCGACGGCCGACGTCACGGTCAGCGCGGACGCGATCATGGCGGACATCCGCAAGCTTGCGTCCGACGAGTTCGAGGGCCGCGCGCCCGGAAGCAAGGGCGAGACGCTCACCGTCCAGTACTTCATCGATCAGTTCAAGGCGATGGGCCTGCAGCCGGGCAATCCGGACGGCACCTTCACTCAGAAGGTCCCGCTCGTCGGCATCTCCGGCGGCCCCACGCCGCTGGTCGTCAAGAAGGGCGCGGCCACTCGGACATTCAAAGTCCGTGACGACTTCGTCGCGTTCAGCAAACACGTCGTGGACCAGGTGACGCTCGCGGATTCCGAGCTCGT
>Ga0137427_10000450_pt1 | contig 21166 bp, 12 predicted proteins | sample EasRivERMZT700_2_FD_102309 | JGI IMG/M metagenome (GOLD analysis project Ga0137427, IMG submission 102309) | Soil microbial communities from meander-bound floodplain in the East River, Colorado, USA - East River MetaG ERMZT700_2 | ecosystem: Environmental > Terrestrial > Soil > Floodplain ...
ATACCACCCGAGACCACAGCCATTCCGCCGGACCCGGAGGCTGCGATGCTCTGGAATGAATTGATGATTCCGACGACGGTTCCGATAAGACCAATGAATGGGGCAATGGAGCCGATCGTCGCAAGGAGCCCGAGCCCCCGCTTCAACTGAATCACCGTTTCGGACATGGAGTCCCTGAGTGCGCTCGTGACGAGCTCGAGCGAAGCGACCGGATCGCGTCCGCTCTGGCGCACGCCGTCGTACTCGATCAGGCCCGCCGAGACCACCTGCGCCACGTAGGAATTCTGGTGCAGCCGACCGGCTGCGATCAGATCCTGGACCTCTCCCCCATGGAGGAACTTCTTGAACACGGGCTTGAACATTTCCGACTGGCGCGATGCCGAGCTAAAGCGGCGGTGCTTGTCTACGATCATCCCCACCGAAAAGACGGAAAGCAGGGCGAGGCAAACCATCACGGCGCCTCCGAATAAACCGACTTGTCCTAACAGTTCAGTCAAACTCATGGCTTCCTCCTTTGCGCCGCATTGGCGGGCGCTGCTGCATTTCCGTTGGTCGTCGCACCGCTCGGGCGCGCCGTTTCCGACCGGATTTCGTAGTAACTGAGCATTCGCATGAATACCTCCTTGTCGATGGGTAGCCTCGAGTCGTCGAGCAGCGTCGAGACACTGGGGCCATTGCCGAGTTCCGAGCTCTTCCAGGGAACGATGACCAGCGCTTTAGGTGCTTCCTGATTGCCCAGAATGGACATGCCGAGCGCCTTTCCTCCGGGGACGGAGATCAACTTGTCGTCTGCTTCCGTCTTTGTCTGCGCCTTTTCTGTCTGTCCCTGTGCTGCTTCCGTCTTTGCCTGCGCCGCTTCCGGTGGATTCTGGCCCTGCGAAGCTTTGTCTTGCTGGGCGAGAACAGCCGTGGGCGCGAAGGCAACGACCGCAAGCAACATCCAGTGAACGATCTTGAACCTGGCCTGGGCCATCATTTCTTCCTCCTTCGCGCGATCTGAGAAGTCCCTCTAGGCACTCTGCTAGCCAGAATTTAACTGATTGATTGTATGTGGCTTAGATCTTTTAGTGGGGTTCTCGTGAAAGCAACTATGTTGGCGGAATTGAGTTTTTCTTGCGGAAAATCTATCGCAGCATTTCTCCCTGTAGCGGCGGTCTATGACCGCCGGTCATAGACCGCCGCTACAGGGACGGAATAAAAGGTTTTTTTACTGTTGGCTTAAACGCTTGCGAAGGTCGGCAATCCATTTGACGACATCGGCGTCGTCCGGAACGAGCCGGCTGTACGCATCGTAATGCTCAAGCGCGCACGCGGAATCGCCGAGGTACACGTCGCACAGAATGGCGAGGTTCCGGTGCGCATTGGGAAAGTCGGGGAACTGTGCCAGAGCCGCCTCATAACTGGCGCGCGCCTTCGCAAACTCTCCGTTGCGTCGCTGCACATGGCCGAGTTCATTGTAGGCGGCAAAGTGTGGATTCGATTCCAGCGCCTTATTCAGATTGGCTTCGGCGCGTTTCAGGTCGCCGGTGCGCGAGTATGCAATGCCGAGATCGATGTACGCTGCCGTCAACGCAGGTGCCTGTTCGGTGACCTTGAGCAGCGAGGCGATGCCCGTCTCGTACTGCGACTCCTCCAGCATGAGCACCGCGGATCGGTAGAGATAACTATCGAGTTCAGCCCAGTCACCCTCGGTCGTGCCGAGGAAGCCGCTGCTCATTTCTTGTTTCGCGTAGCGGCCCGGCATCAGCTCGGTGAGCCTGCCGAGACTCTTCCCGGTCCACGTGTTGAAGACGCCGGAGTGCAACAACTCCATGTTCTTCTCGTGGACGTCGATGGCTTTCTCCTCGAATGGAAACGCTGCCTCATCGAGCTCCATCTCGTACTCTTCCAGCTCCGCGGGCTTCAGGTCAGTCGGGCGTTCCGACTCCGCCATTGAGCGACTGAAATCGAAGTAGGTTTCAGCCATGTAATACGTGGCGGCCGCCGTCAGGTCGGCGATTCCGTACTCCACCAGCCGGCCCATGGCCTCGATCGTGACATCCATGCGCTCGTTCTTCGTCTTCAGGCTGGTCTCGAACGGTTGACGCAGCTTCACGGCAACGAAATCCCGGTAGAGTTGCTCCGCGAGGACCAGTGCCGAACGTCCTGCAAGCGTCCGGGTCCGGCCGGTCCTTTCCTGTCCGGCGTTAGCGTCGATGCGGACGATTTCCTCCAGCTCTTTGTTGTAGAGCGACTCGTCGCGCGCCGCCTTATGCATCTCGGCGATTTTGAAACGGGTCTCGAGGGCCGTCTCCACCGGACGGGGAAACTCGTTGACATAGCGGGTGTACGCATCCAACGCGCGATCCCGCGTATTGGATTGTGCGTAGAGGTCGCCCGCGACGAGCAACGCTTCGCTGCGGAATGCCGGATCTTTGGACTCTGATGCGAGGCGGTCGTATTCGCCGGCGGCGCGTGACAACGCGCCGTTCTGTCGATAAGCGTAGGCGATCTGTTTGGCGGCCTCGAACTGCAGTTCGTGCTGCGGGAAGGTGCTGCGAAACGCTTCGAGCACGCCCACCGCGGCCGTCCAGTCCTGCAACCGGATCAGCGCGGCGCCGGCGTCGTACTCGGCCGTCGAACGGATGCTGGACGTCGGCGCTGCCGAGCGAATCCTCAGGAAATGGTCGGCGGCCGCGCGATCGTCCTGCGCGTCTTTTGCGCTCTCGCCCTGCTTGTAGATCGAGGCGGCGAGGTTGTCGACCAGCGGGGCTCGCGACTCGTCACCCTCGGGGGTGACCGCCAGCACCTGAACGTAGCCGTTCTCGGCTCGCGGGTATTCGGCGAGCTCGAACGAGCCGTGCGCAACGACAATCCATGCGGAGCGCCGGATCGCCGCGTCCGCAACCGGATATTTATCGACGAGGCGCTGGGCGGAGTCGATAGCGGCGCGGTAGTCCTTCATCTCGTACATGTCATCGGCGGCCGCTCCCAGGATCTTCGCGGCGTGCTCGTGGTCCGGGAACGCGTCGGCAAATTTGAGCGAGCTTGCGACCGTATCGCGCTTGACCCGGTCCTGCTGGTCTTTGTCCGTAGGGGCGCTGACCTTAAGCTGCTCGCGATATGCGTAGACCGCGGCGTAGCCGGCTGCTGCCGACTGGGAATGCGGTGTGTATCCGTAGGCCGTGCGCTCGTACTGCCTGGCCGCCTCGCCGAAATCCTTATTCTCGAGGAGAAGGTCCGCGAGCCGGTGGTTGATCGGCGGCGAATCGGCGTCCTTCGGGAAGGACTCGAGGTAGTCGCCGTACCATTGGCGGGCCTCGCGATAATTCTCGCGCTTCTCGTCCGCTTCATTCACGCTCTGATACTGGGCGTGATAATGCGTCGCGAGGTCATTCAGATTGGCCTTCACGTAGGTCAGCACTTCCGGCGACTCTTCCGGTTTGAAATGTCGCCAGTATTCGGCCTTCAGGCTGTACTTGGACGCGAACTCCCGCTTCGACTCCAGCACGAGCCTGGGGAACCCGCCCTTAGTGAAAGTCTCCACGACCCGCATGCTGAACCGCGGCGCGGCACGGTGGAACGGATAGAGCGCCACGAAAGCCTTGTAGGTTTTCGCCGCGTCGTCGTAGCGCAGTTTGTCGAGGTAGTGCTCGCCAAGATTGCTGTAAACGCGGTCCTCGTAGGAGCGATTCCCGAACTTGGAGAAGTACTCCGGGATGGCCTCCGTCCCGCCGAGGTTGCTGAAGCTCAGGCTGATGACTCGAAAAGTATCGGCGACGCGGCGATCGTCGTCCTCGTCGTGCGCTTGATCGAAGTCGTAACCGATCGATACCTTGTAGTCGAGCAGCGCCAGGTACTTGTGCAGGGCATCCTCATAGAACTCCTGCTTGTAGAGCGTCCAGCCGAGCTTGTAGAGAGCGAGCTCGTAGTACGAGGAGGTGGTCCCCACGTTGGTGATCGCTGAATAGGCGGTCTCGGCGTCGCGGAAACGTCTGCGCGTGAAGAAGTACTCGCCTCGTCTGAACTGCACTTCGTCGGAATGCTCGGAACGCGGATTGTCGCGGATCAAGCGCTCCATGGTTGCGATGGCCTCTTCGGTGCGGCCGAGCTCGTCGTACGCCCGCGACTTCTGATAGAGGACCTTGTCTTTGTGCTCGTAATTCGGGTACTCGGTCAACAGCCGGTCATAGAGTGCGATCGCCTCGAGTGGAGCCTTGGCATCTGCGTCAGCGCGCACCGCGTCTGCCGGCGAGGCGCTCTCAGCGGTCGCGCGTCGCTCGAAATCCTGATCGGATTCGCGGACACCGCCGGCGACAGTCGCGGCATTGGGCTTGGTGGACGGCGCGCCCGCGAGTGCCTGAGCGGCCTCCGGGGCGGCCATTTCCCGCCGCCTGGCGTCAACCATGCGTATCCCGAACTGCTTCTCGATTTGCAAGTCTGCGAGACGCCGCATCGCGTCCGGAGTCATCGCACTCTCCGGTGCCTCTTCGAGGTAGCGCCGGTACTGGTGCACGGCTTGATCGAGGCCCTGCTCAACCTTCATCTCCTGCACGTCCGGGCGCGCGTTACGCAGCTCTGCCAGCGTTCCCACCGTCTTTGTGGTACGCGGGGAGCCACAGCCCGCGGCGCCGCCGACGATGAGAGCTGCGGGGAGAACCAGCGAAATGATGAAGCGTCGCATCAGCGTTCCTCCGGGCCGGTCGGTGTGCGTGCGGCTCGATCGTAGCTGTCGGCGACGCCGAAGCGCGCCTGATTCTGCTGGACCACCAGGCGTTCGCGGCGGGCCGCGAGTTGGTTGATGGCAACGGTCTCGATCATGTGTCCCTGACGGGCCATCAAGCTGTCGACACGCTGCACTGCATCCCCGACGCGCATGCGGAGCCGTGCGATCTGGACGTCGTATCCGACGTAGCTGTGCGTCGCCGCCTGCCTGGTTCTGACAAAGTCGTCGTACTGGCGAGTGAGAGCGTCGACATTGGGGGTCAATTCCTTCAGATGCTCATATGCCGCGGTCAGCCGCTCTTGATACTCGGTTTCCAGCCGCCATGTGAGCGTGCCGCGCAAGCGGGCCGCGCGTTGCCGCAGCGCGAGCGATGCGGGGCTGTCCGAGTCGCCGAGTTGCTTCTCGATGAGTGCGATGCGCTCGAGGGCGCTGCGCTCCTCCGCGGTCGCCAGATACTCCGGCCGCGGCGCGGTCAGCATCGCCTGCAGGCGCTTGCCGAGGTGATTACGCTGCTCGAGGCGTAGACGCATCCGCGCATCCAGGTCCCGGAACTGCGCGTCGACATCCGGCAGCAGCGGGTCGTAGTTCTGGCCGCGCAGCCGGATGATGTCGTCGAAAGCATCGAGGCTGGTCTGCCAGGCGATGAGCTTCGACCGCAGTTCCTCGAGATCGAGGTAGTTCTGCAACGCGGTCTGGAAATCGTGAGATGCCATCAGCTCCATCAGGTAGTACGTTTCCGGCGCATCGGGCAGAGTGCGCAGGCTGATGACCCAGTCCGCGTCCTGCCGCGTCTCCTCGCGGATCAGCGCCTTGAGAAACCGTCCTTCTTTAATGCTGCGCATCGATGCGTCGACTCGCTCGATCTGGTTGCTGAACAGCTCGAGCGCCAGTCCGTACGTGATTGCGGCGCGGCCGTACAGCTTCAAGTTGGCGTACGAATGCGGCACCGCGAGCATGGCTTCCTGGACCGCGACATCCGTCGGCTCACGATTCGCCAGGATGTTCCACGGAACCAGCGCGCGGTCAAACTGCTTGGCCGAAGCCTCGGCCCAGCCTGCCCGCAGCAGAGCCTGGTTCGAATACAGTCCCTCGAGGCGGACGCGGTCCACGGACTGTCTTGCCCGCTCAAAGTTGCCCAATTCGAACAGAATGGCGCCAAGCACCAGGTTGGACTTGTCGCGGATCGCGAGACCGGCCTTATCAGGGGACGGCAGCTGCCCGGCTTTGTCCAGTTGCGCGATCGCTTCCTGTTGTCGACCGTCCTGCAACAGCGCGATGCCGAGGTTGTAGGCGACAAACCCGGCCAGGCCTTCATCGCTCCGCACCTGCTCGAGCACTTTGACGGCCTCGCTCGGTCGGCCTGTTGCTATATAGACGTTCGCCCGCAGGAACTCGACGTCATCCTTTATCTGCTCGGGCACCGTACCCTGGATCCGTGCCAGAGCGTGCAGCGCATCGTCGAGCTGCCCCTTCTGGAAGTGGATGCGGGCGAGCCTGAACGCGGCCTCGTTTCGCACGGCTTCATCGACGGCGCCTTCGAGCACCGCCTTGATGGCGCGCCCGGCGCGATGGTGCATGCGGTAGTTGAGTTCGAAATCGCCGACCGAGAATTCGGCGTCGTTGATGTGATAGTGCAGCGTATCGAGTTGGGGCTGGTCGAGACCGCGGTACATAGCGCGTTCGGTGTCGAGCCGCTGAAGTGCATCGAAGTACCGTCCCTGCAAGGCGTGATAGAGCGCCTCACCGAAATAGAAGTCCTTTAAGTCGCCTGCCGCTGGAGTGGCGGCAAGTCCCAGAACGAGACCGAGTGCGATTAGCTGGCGTAACGCTCTCATCGATTACCATTCCCCCAGCGCGATCGGAGTGTTGCCGGATCCGGCCAGCGTCAATCCGACCAGCTTCGGCTTCACTTCCTTGCGGAAGGTAAAGCGTTCGGTGCGGTTGAAGTCCGCGCCGCTTTCAAGTTTGCCGCCAACAACCACCTCGAGCTGGTGATCGCCGGTCGTCACGTTGCCGACGTAGATCCGTTGCACGCCGCCCTTGCGCAGGGCCTCGAGTTCTTTGGCGCTGTATATATGGTGCGCGACGAGTTGGCCGTCGATCTGGAGCCGCACGGAGTCGAGGCGCATCGGGTCGCCCTTGGCCAGCGCGACGAACATCGAGACCTGCGTTCCTGACGGGTACAACAGTTTCTCCTCGAGCTGGCTCAGCTCCGCCGCAATGCTGAGGACGTCTGATTTGATCTCCTGAACCTGTTCGTCGAGGCCCCGCGAAGCATTGGCTTGCTGGGTGGGAACATTGGCTTGCTGCGCGGGTACATTGGCTTGCTGCGCGGGAACAGCCGCGGGCGACAAGGCAAAGACCACAAGCAACATCCAGAGAACGCTCTTGAACCTGGCCTGGGCTTTCATTGCTCACTCCTTCGTGGGGTCTGACAAGTTTTTGATCCGATGCACTCTGCATTCCAGCAAGGTTGACTGCTTGATTTTTGTGGAGCTTAGGTTGCGTTCGTCGTTTGTGAGGTCCTTCCAGTTAAAGCAACTATGTTGACGAAAACTCAATCAGAGACGAACGAGGCTCCGAGGAAGCCGGCTCAACGGATTCGGAAGAAGGAGAATACGTGGGTCGGGAGCACACCGTCGTGGGCTTTAGCCCACGACGCTTTTCGCTTTAGCCCTCTTGCCTACGAGTTCAACACGTAGCTCGAGGCCACCGATAGCCGTCGGCTTCCCTTGCTCGAACTGCTGGATATCCAGGCGAAACGACTCACCCGGTTTGCTGCGTCGCGGACGATTGATCATCACGAACAGCGGCACATAACCATCGGCTGGAATGTTGACACCCGACAGGGTCACGGTCTCTCGCTTTGCCGCCTCGAAGACTGCTCCCGACTTGCGCACGACGTTGATATCCGCGATCTGCCTTTTGGCCCACGGTCCATCGAAGGGGTTGTCACCGGCCTGCTGTTTTTTGACAAACTCGACCTGCCGAGCCGACCAATGGGTGAACGGCGCAGGCATTTTGATCTTCTTCAGCCCGGGATGTACGCCGTCGCGAACTCGCGTCGAGGGCAACACGATCCTGATGCGGCCCTTGAAGCGACCGAGGCGCAGCACGACATCCGATCGAATCGGCTTCTTGCTGGACGGATTGTACAAGTGCACGATCTCCATCATCGGTGCTGCGGGCGGCAGCGTGCCGGTGAACTGCACCACCTTCAGGTTCTTGTGCGCCGCCTTACGCTCGCCGCGGCTCATGTCATCCGTGTTGAGCGTGGCGTTCGTGAACTGATCGCTCGCGTGGTGCAGCAGTGCGAGTACACATTGGTGTTGCTGGGACGGAAGGCTCGCCGGTGGCGGCAACAGATCCGAGCCGAGATTGAACGCCGCGATCTTCGGGAATCCCACGCGGACATCGTCGAGCGCCACCATTCCCACAGTTCGCCAGTTCGGCGTCGTGATTGTCGTTCCGTTTTGCACGTTCGTCGCAAACCCCGCCGGCAGCGGCGGCAATCCCGCCGACGCATTGGCCAGCAGCAGCATCACGCGCACCTGGTCCGCAGTCGTTACGCCGCGATTGTGCACGTGGACGTAAACCCGCGAGACAATCGTCTCAGTCGCATGCGTCGCGACGTTTTGAAAGTCGTCGCTGAGGACCTCGACAAACTCGTACATGTCAATGTCGCCGGTCAGCGGAAACTGATAGGTTCCGGTGTCGTCCGGCGTGTCCACTTTGATGTCGGGACCGCGCCAATGGCGGACCGTGTCACCTTGCAGCGCCGGGTTCGGCAGGTTGTTCACCGTCGTGAAGCGGCCCTGGTCCAGTTGAGTGTCGCGCACGTACAGTTCGATTCCTGCGAATGGTCCGGCCGCGAGCGACCGCTCGAAAACGCTGCGGCCGTGAGTCGCGACACGGAGGAGTCTTCTTCCGTTATGGAGTTGAAGATCCATAACTCCCGCATCGGGCAGTCCCTCGGACATCGGGGCCCATGTGGTGCCCGAGTTGGTCGATCCCCAGACCCCGATGTCGGCGCCGACGTATAGCGTGGCCGGGTTCATCGGATCGCACACGACCGCCGTGTGCTGCACGTCGAGCAGTTGATCCAAAAGCGTCGCGGCGGGTCCGGATCGCTGCTCCCACTGCGTGCCGTCGAAGTGCCACACGTGGCGGTAGTCACCGTTGCCGCCGTACGTGATATAGATCGACGCACCGGTGGCATCGGCGGGATCAACCGCGATGTCTGTGATGGGGACTGCGAATGGCAGGATGTTCGCACCACCGACGTTGTCGATGCGCGTGCGTGTCCACACCGCTGCCGCCTCGTCGTACCGGTGCACTTCGCCGTTCATTGTGCCGACGTACAGCCGTGTGTGCGAGGCAAACGCCATCGCTCGGATGCGGAAGCCCAGAGCAGCGCCGAGGCGGTCTGCCGTGGTGTTTGACGGGATCGATACCCAGCCGCCACCGAACGTCCCGCTGATCCACGGTCGGTTGCTGCCGAACGCAACGCGCTCTGCCTCTGCCGGCTGAGCCGGGTTACGAGGCGTACCCACAACCGGCGCGTAGAACAGTACCTGGTCCGGATCGGCCGCACCGGGAAGCGGAACGTTGACGCCGGCATAGTTGTACCGCGTCCCGCCATCGGTCGTGCGGCGAATGCTGCCGCGCACGTAACTCGACAACACTCGATACGGATCATTCCAGTTCACGACGTGGAAGCCGCTGTCCCCGGCGGATGAATGCAGCCACACTTCCTCACCGGTGAAACGCGTTCCACCATTGTCCTGCGTGCCGCAGAACACAACGGCATCCTCAGTTGGATGCGAGTCGAGGTGATTCATGGTCAGCGTCTGTAAGCCCGTGTTGAGCGCCTGGAAGATGTTGCCGGCGCCGGTCGGAGTGGTTGAGTAATAGACACCGCCGTCGCAACCGCACCACAACTTGTCCGAATCGCCCGGTGCAAACACCAGCGTGTGTATGTCGGCATGTACGGATGCGCCGATGTACGTGTTCCCCATGCTGTACGTGAGGCCGGCGCCCATGCCCGCGCTCGTGACCATGCTTCGATAGAGGCAGCCCGACCACTCCCCAGCGGAGGACCGCGTCGAACCGCCGAGGTACAACCGGTCGACGTTGTTCGGATCGACCGCGATCGCGAGATCGTAGTTGCCCTGAAAACCGATTGCGGCCGTGCCGAACAGATCGGCAGGATGACCCGTGACCTGACGCCAGTTATTGTCCGTAGTGTCCAGCCGCCAGACACCTAACACCGAATCGTCCAAAGGATCAGCGGCTGCCCCACTGTAGTGCACAAGCGCATAGACGACGCTGGGGTCCGTTGGCCGAACTGCAAGTCCAATGCGTCCGACGTTCGCTGTGGGAAATCCAACACCGACCGAAGTCCAGGTGTCGCCGTCAGTGGAGCTGAAGACGTCACCGAACCAGGGCGACGCATAAAACGTCGTTACACCGCCGGTTCTGGCAGCCACGACGCCCGTGACCCACTGTCCCGCAAGGACGCTCGGCAGCGTTTTACGCGCCCAGTGGAACCCGCCAACACCGTCCGGTTCACGCCGATAGATACCGTTGCGGCTCCCCGCCACGACGCGGTCTGTGTCGCCGGGATCTACCGATAGCGCGTAGAATGCCGTACCCGAGAGCGAGCCGCCCCCGGGAGCCGTCGCCTCGGTGGTCCAGTTCGCGCCGCCATCGATGGAGAGCAGTGGACCAACGCCGAAATACTTGCCTCCGGCCCCTTCGCCCGAACCCACGTAGAGCCGATCGGTCGCGGCAGTTGCTCCTTCGACCAGTGCGATGGCTCCGACGGCGAGCGAGTCCGATGCCACGAGCGTAGGGTTGAGATCGAAGGCATCCATCAGTGAACGCCAGGTTCTCCCCGTATCTTCCGACCGCCACACACCTCCGTTTGCGGCACCTACATAGATCCGATTTCCGCCTGTTGCGACCGCAATCGCAGGCGTGCGCCCACTCACGGCGGGCAACACCGCACCCTGGCCCTGTCGCATCACCGACGGGCCAATCGGAATCCAGTTATTGGCTGGAGGCGTGTCCGGTGGTTGTGGTGGCTCGCCGCCGCCGGGCCGCTTGCGGATGCGGTCGCGCTCTTTACGCTGGGCCCGCAGCCGGTCGCGATACTTTCGCAGTTCCTTCAATCGCTGATCCGATAGTTCCGAACCCGCGTTCTTGCTGCCGGCGTCCGATGGCTTATCGTCGACAGGTGCCGGTCTCTTGTCCTTGCCCTTCTCCTTTCTGGGTATCATGCGAGTCGCTCGCTCTTCGAGAAACTCCTGGACGCGCGCTTTGGGTGCGTCCTTCGGCTCAGGCCCCGCCGGTTTTGGACCGCCTTTCTTTGGTCGCTTCTTTCCGGGCATATCAACTCCCTTCAGGCTTCAAGAGCCGGGTTATCCAGTGACGGAGGCCGTCCAGCACGTACCAGGTCAAAAGGAATGCAACAGCCTCCAGCACAAAACTTCCAAACTTGTATGCGGTTTCTGCGATCAACAGCGAAACGCCCAGAGTAGGGGCCTGCTGCAATACCAGACTGCGCACCGGAACGGTGCGCAACAGCGTATACATAAGGACCTCCCAAGACGCACGATAGGATGTCTATTTGAAAGGCAGTCTAGGTCGATCTCCTGCATCCGTCAATGAACTAAGAACCGAATACATCCCTGATTTCCCGGAGAATTCCGCTCACCCGCCTCATCGCGAAACCAGGCTCGACGTCCGAAAGAAACAGTAGTACCTGCCTCACCAGGTGGGAATCGGAGATTGGACGAATCCTGCAACTCAAAACCGAAATCCCGAAATCTCAAAATGGACGAAATTCGGGGTCAGGCGCGTAAAGCTGATAAACAAGCGCCAGACCCCATTTCGTCCATTTCGAGATTTCGGGATTTCGGTTTTGAGTTGCAGGATTCGTCCAATCTCCAATTTCCCAATTTTTTGAGTCCTCCCCTCCTGAAAGGCGCTCCTCATTCGATTCATTTCATACAGCAGTGTTACTCTCCTAGCTTAGGGGCCAGCATTTACGAACTGTTCACACCTCCGTAACCGCCTCAGTTCAAAATGTAAGAGCCTGGCGGCGGAAATGTTTGTCCCAAATTGTGAGGGTTGTAGTGATCAGCGATCTGAAACGGATACGAAACATCGGAATCAGCGCACACATCGATTCTGGTAAAACAACACTGACCGAGCGAATTCTTTTCTACACGAAGCGCATCCGCGTCATCCACGACGTCAAGGGGAAGGACGGCGTCGGAGCGAAGATGGACTCCATGGACCTCGAGCGGGAGCGCGGCATTACGATCCAGTCTGCCGCGACTTACTGCGAGTGGAACAACCACTTCATCAACATCATCGACACTCCCGGCCACGTGGACTTCACGATCGAGGTTGAACGGTCGCTGCGGGTTCTGGACGGGGCAGTCCTCGTCCTGTGCGCGGTCGCCGGAGTGCAGTCCCAGTCGCTGACCGTCGACCGTCAGATGCGCCGCTACAAGGTCCCGCGGCTCGCCTTTATCAACAAGTCCGACCGGACCGGGGCGAACCCGTTTCGCGTCGTTGCGCAACTGCGCGAAAAGCTGAAGCACAACGCCGTCATGATGCAGATTCCGATCGGACTCGAAGGCGACCACGAAGGCATCGTGGATCTCATCGAAATGAAGGCGCACTACTTCGACGGCGCCAATGGAGATATCCGGCGCGTTGAGGAAATTCCCGCGTCGCTTCGCAACCAGGCGGAAGAGAAGCGTGGGGAGATGCTCGACGCCGTCTCGATGTATTCCGACGAACTCATGGAGGCGCTTCTCGAGGACAGGGCGACTCCTGAAATGATCCATGAAGCGGTCCGCCAAGGTACGATCTCCCTCAACCTCACCCCTGTCTTTCTCGGTTCGGCATATAAGAACAAAGCGGTTCAGCCGCTGCTCGACGCGGTGACCCGCTATCTGCCGAGTCCGGCCGAGGTCGTCAACGACGCGCTCGATCTTTCCAAGGGTGAGGAGAAAGTCAATCTCAACTCCAGCCTCGACGCGCCGTTGGTCGCTCTCGCGTTCAAGCTCGAAGAAGGCCGCTTTGGCCAGCTCACTTACATTCGCATCTACCAGGGGCAACTGCGGAAGGGCGACACGATCGTCAACGGCCGCACCGGGCGCGACGTGCGGGTCGGGCGGCTCGTGCGGATGCACGCCGACGAAATGGAAGACATCCAGGACTCCGCTGCGGGCGACATTGTCGGCCTGTTCGGAATCGACTGCGCCTCGGGCGACACGTTCACTTCCGAGAAAATCCGCTACTCGATGACCTCGATGCACGTTCCCGACCCTGTCATTCACCTGAGCATCAAGGCGAAGGACAAGAAAGCGCAGACGAATATCGGCAAAGCGCTGCAGCGATTCACGAAGGAAGACCCGACCTTCCGCGCGCGCGTCGACGAAGAGTCCGGCGAGACAATCATCTCCGGCATGGGAGAGCTTCACCTGGACGTCTACGTCGAACGAATGAAGCGCGAATACGGCGCCGAGGTCGAAACAGGCGCTCCCCAGGTCGCCTACCGCGAAGCGATCTCCCGCAAGGCGGAGTTCAACCACACGCACAAAAAGCAGACCGGCGGTTCGGGACAGTACGGACGCGTTGCAGGGTACGTCGAGCCGATGGAGGAGGGGGATTTCGAATTCGTCGACGAGATTCACGGCGGCTCCATTCCCAGGGAGTTCATTGGCTCGGTTGAGAAGGGCTTCAAGTCGATGATTTCGAAAGGGCGCCTGATCGGGTTTCCGGTCACCGGGTTTCGCGTCGTCATCAATGACGGAGCCTCACACGCGGTAGACTCGTCGGACAACGCGTTTCAGGCAGCGGCGCGCGGCGCGTTCCGGTCGGTATACTCGTCGGCGAAGCCGCAGATTCTCGAGCCGATCATGAAAGTTTCGGTCGAAGGGCCGCTCGAATTCCAGGGTGCCTTCGTGCGCACCATCATGCAGCGTCGAGGGATCATCATCGGAACCACCGAGGAAGAAGGCTTTGTTCGGGTCGACACCGAAGTGCCGCTGTCGGAAATGTTCGGTTATTCGACCGATCTTCGGTCATCCTCCCAGGGGAAGGCCGAATACACAATGGAGTTCTCACGCTATGCGCCGGTTCCGGCCGAGGTTCACCAGGAGTTGGTCAAGAAGTACGGTACCGGCTTGATAGCCGAGGACGAGGAGTAGAGATGTATCGCAAGGAACTCAACGAACGCAGCCCGCTGCGATTGTTCGAACACTCGATCAACGGCGGACTTGGCCGCGGAAACATCGGCGTCGTCGTTGCCCGCCATGGCATCGGCAAAACCGCGTTTCTCGTCGGGATCGCTCTTGACGAGGCAATGCGCGGGCGAAAGGCCCTGCACGTTTCGCTCGACCAGACCGTCGATCACCTGCGAGAGTTTTACGACGAGATCTTCATGGACCTCGCCCATTCTGCTCAGCTTGAGGATCTTGCCGCCGAGCGGCTCGAGATGGAACGTAATCGGATAATCCACACTTATGCGGACAAGTCGTTCACGATCCCGAAGCTGCGCCACTCGATCACCTTCCTCCGGGAGTATGCCAACTTCGATCCGGCCTGCCTGATCCTCGAGGGCTTCGACTTCGAGCGGGCGACGCTGGCGGACACGGAAGCGTTACGGCGACTCGCCGTAGAATTCAACGTCGAGATGTGGATGTCCGCAGTAACGCACCGCGGCGTCCCTTCGAATGAGCACGGCATCCCCGAGCCGCTCGCAAAGCTTGCCTCTGAGATCGCTGTCATCGTCCAGATGGCGGACCACAGCGACGGAGTCCACCTATCGCTCCTGAAAGATCACGACAACCTGAACGTCGCGAAGCTATCGCTTGCACTCGATCCCTCCACGATGCTGCTTGTCAAAAAGTGAAGGTGGAGGCTCACTCCGCCTTCGTTACGACCTTCCTCGACTTTCGTGTCGCAATAATCCACCGGCAGTATTCGGACTCGGTTCTCCGTACTTTACGGTATTGCCGCCTGGAGTTGCCGCGAGCTTAAGTGAAAGGTATCGCAAAGAACACGCTCAAGTAATCGTGCGGGTGAAACCATGAACCTTGTAACCATACTCGGACGTGGAATTGAGATCAGCATCTTCCTGACGGTTCTGAGTTTGGGGATTCGAGCAAGCCTGAGCGACATCGTCTATTTGTTTCGCCGCCCGAGACAGTTGATCCGGGCGTTGACGTCGATTTACGTGATCATGCCGGTCTTCGCCATATTGCTGGTCAAGAACCTCAACTTGAATCCGTTGATCAAAGTCGCGCTCGTCGCGCTTTCGGTCTCCCCGATACCGGCGTTGTTTCCGAAAAAGGTTTTTAAGTCCAGAGATGAAGCCTCCATCTCCTTCGGGTTGCTTGCCGCCGTTTCGCTTCTCTCGATAATCGCGATTCCACTGGCCTTCGTCTTGTTCGACGCGGTTTTTATCCGCGAAACTTACTATTCGGAATCCTGGATCATACAGACGATCCTGACCAAGGTCCTCCTGCCAATGGCCATCGGCATGGCGCTCCGGTGTTTTGCCCCTGCGAATTTGTCCGATCGTTTTGGCGGCATCATCGCCAAGATCGGAGAAATCCTGCTGATCGTCTCGGTTTTACCGATCGTGATCTTCATTCTGCCGGAAATGTGGTCGCTCATCGGTCGCGGGACGCTTCTGGCTCTTATCCTCTTTGCCCTGGTCGGCGCCACCGCAGGTTATTTCCTCGGCGGGCCCGACCGTAAAGGGCGGACTGTCCTCGCATTGGCCACAACGTCCCGCCACCCGGGAATTGCCATCGCCCTCGCTAGCGCCAATCTCGGCGACACACCTAAAGAAATGGTTGCAGCGGCGGTGATCCTGTACCTGATTGTCAGCGCCATCGTTGTCGCACCATTTCTAAAGAGGCTTTCGGGTGATCAAGCAGGAGAGAAGGCCGCTTCGGGAAAAGCGGCGTGAGATTGGGGCTCGGGAAATCTCGAGATTGGACGAATCCTGCAACTCAAAACCGAAATCCCGAAATCTTAAACTGGACGAAATGGGGATTCTGGCGCTTGGATAGTTCGTCCAATTCAAGATTTCGGGATTTCGGTTTTGAGTTGCAGGATTTGTCCAATCTCGAGATTTCCCGGTAGTGGGTCAATTTGAAATTGCGGAACCACCCCGGCCGCGCAGACGCGGCCACCCCTCCTTCAAAAGGAGGGGAATACGCGCGGGCCGACCACATTCCCCTCCTTTTGAAGGAGGGGTGGCCGCGTCTGCGCGGCCGGGGTGGTTCCGCAATTTCAAATTGACCCACTACCGATTTCCCCGACTTGGTGACTGACTATGTTAATGCCTGTTGGGAGGAGAACGGCTCACGTCATGCGATAGAATACGCGCGCATGAAACCCCTAAAACCTACTTTACTTTGCATGATTGCCTTCTCGGTCCATCTGCAGGCACAAGTTTCTACAGATCGACTGCTCCACCCGGAACGCGAGCCTCACAATTGGCTCACCTATTCCGGCAGCTACGCGAGCCATCGCTACAGCAGTCTCGATCAGATCCGCATCGACAATGCGAAGGATCTGGAACTGAAGTGGGTCTTTCAATCGCGTTCCCTGGACAAGTTCGAAACGACACCGCTGGTCGTCGACGGCAGAATGTATTTGACGCAGCCTCCAAATGACGTCGTCGCTCTCGACGCAAGAACCGGCCGGGTATCCTGGATCTATAACCACCAGCCATCCGCCGACGCTCGAGTCTGTTGCGGGAGAGTCAACCGCGGACTCGCCATCCTCGGCGACATGTTGTTCATGGGAACGATCGATGCTCGCCTGCTCGCGATCGACTCGAAGACGGGCAAACCGGTATGGAATGTCGCGGTAGCGGATCCGAAGGCCGGTTACGCGATCACGCATGCGCCGCTTGTCGTCAAGAACCGCGTCATCGTCGGGGTTGCGGGTGGTGAGTTCGGCGTCCGCGGATTCATTGCGGCGTTCAATGCCACGACCGGCAAGGAGGAATGGCGCTTTTACACGATTCCCGGTCCCGGTGAACCCGGCCATGAAACATGGGAAGGCGATTCCTGGCAACACGGCGGTGCTCCCGTCTGGATCACGGGTTCCTACGATCCCACTCTCAACCTGACGTACTGGGGAGTCGGCAATCCCGGCCCCGACTGGAACGGCGACGATCGCGACGGCGATAACCTTTACAGCGACTCCGTTGTCGCGCTCGATGCGGACACCGGAAAGCTGAAGTGGCATTTCCAGTTCACGCCTCACGATGAGTACGACTACGACGCTGTCCAGATCCCGGTGCTTGTCGATCGCGACTGGGACGGTGTTCCACGCAAACTGATGATGTGGGCGAATCGAAACGGATTCTTCTACGTTCTCGATCGCACGGACGGGAAATTCCTTTGGGGCTCACCGTTCGTCAAGGTGACATGGGCAACCGGTCTCGACAGGAACGGCCGCCCGATCCCCGCACCGAACACCAGTCCCACCCGTGAAGGCGTCAAGGTCTACCCTGGAAACCAGGGCGCGACCAACTGGTTTTCACCATCGTATAGTCCGCGAACCGGATTGTTCTATGTCCCGACCTGGTCGGACTATTTCTCCATCTTCACGAAAGCGCCCGCTCAATATCAGGAAGGCCGAACTTTTCTCGGAGGATTCCCGAGGTCGGCGATCCCAATGCTGACTCGTGGTCCGATACAAACGTCGACGCAAGCGGATGGCTATGGAACGTTTCTCGCGCTCGACCCGAGGACCGGAGAAAAGAAATGGGAATTCAAAATGAACGACGTCACCGACAGCGGACTGCTGACCACTTCAACCGACCTGCTTTTCGGTGGCGGCCGCGAAGGCTTCTTCTATGCCCTCGATGCGCGTAACGGCAAGGAATTGTGGAAGGCGAGCCTCGGCGGCATCGTCAACGCCGTGCCGATCACGTACAAGGTCGGTGACACGCAATTCGTAAGCATCGCCGCCGGCCATTCGCTGTTCACGTTCGCGCTGCGCGATAAGTTTTGAAGATATTCGCTTGAACCAGACCAGGCGGGAGGCGGGATCAGAGTGTCGCCCAGCGCGTTCTCATTGGAGCGTGAGTCACGCGTTCTCACCCCTCCAAGACTCTCGTTTAACCGTTGGTTCACGTTCCCAGGCGGTTCTGGAAATTGTCATTACAGGAGTTACAGGGTGTATTGTGAGACCGTGATTCTGCGGACATGAATAATAGCGTTCTGCTCACATTCAGTTTGTTGTCAGCGATAACGCTCGCGATGGTTTACCGTCCGATATTTGCCAAGCTGTCAGTCGGGCTGGTTTCGCCTTATGCCAAGGCAGACGTAATGAAACGCTTCCTGGCAGCTACGTTAGACGGGATTCTCGTCGCTGCGATGCTGGTTGCGGGAGCGCTGGTCCCGAATCGCGGTTGGGGTCTGGTTTATGTTGTCGCTGGAGTCGCGTACGTCCTTTCGCGAGACGCAGTTCTGGGTCGCAGTCTCGGAAAGTTCGCTTGCGGTCTCGTGGTTATCAATCTGGAAACGGGTCGCCCCTGCGGCTGGAATTCATCGGTCAGGCGAAACGTTCTTTTTGTATTGCCTGGAGCGAATGTCGTCGCTGCATTTCTGGAGACGGGAACCAGCATGAGAGATCCTCAAGGCCAGCGATTGGGTGACAGGTTCGCTTTGACTCAAGTGATCGAAGGCTTCGGAGCTAAGGATGTCGTCGCTGCCGCCCAGGAATGGTGGCTAAACTTCACTGCGAACCTCGATCGATATTCTCACGGTCCTGAGCGAGAGCCGGAAAGAGTTCCGCGTTAAGGATGGCCAGTCAGCCATAGGTCTGAGACTCGAAGCCACCTTATAGATGCCCGCGAAGCGCTCCTTATTCATGCATTCGGCTTGCAGTAGTTTTACGGGACGAAATCCGTAGTTTTACGGATATTCAAATTCGGACCCCGCGCCAAATATCACAGTGAAAACCAACAATCTATGACGCGAATTCTGGTAGTTGATGATCATGCGCTGGTGCGCCGAAAGGTATGCGGTGCGCTGGAAGAAGAAGGTTATCAAATCTGCGGCGAAGCCGGCACCGGTAGCGAAGCGGTCGAGATGGCGCAAGGGCTGAAACCGGACCTCGTGGTGCTCGACCTGACGATGCCGGAATTGAACGGTCTCGATGCGGCGCGACAGATCCTTATGAAAACACCGGCAACTCGAGTGCTGATCCTGACGATGCACGAAGACGAAGGACTGACACGCGAAGTCCTGACATCGGGCGCGGCGGCCTGTGTGATTAAGTCCAACACAGAACATCTGATCGACGAAGTGCATCGTTTGATGGGATCCAACCATCACGATTACATCTTGTGACTTTAAGAACCAAACTAAGATCCCGCTCCGGCTTCATCTGTTTCGCACTGCTTTTGTTTCATTCCTTCTCTCATTCCCTGGCAATAGCCCAGTCCAATGCGACGCTGAAGGGCAGGATTGTGGACCAGGGCGGCGCCGTGGTTTCCGGTGTGAGCATTACCGTGGTCAATCGGGTAACCAGTCTGGAACGATTTACAGTTACGGACGACAAGGGTAATTACGAAGTTGCCGCACTGCCCGTTGGGATTTATCGCGCTGAAGCGCGAGCCGAGGGTTTCCAGACACAGATCGTGGAGAATCTGAACATCGAGGTTGGGCGAACGGTGGTCCACGATTTCAAGATCGAGGTCGGCCCTATTTCCGAAGCGGTGACCGTGACCGCCCCCGCCCAGATCGTGGAGCGGACGACGGTTTCCGTCGGCCACGTTATCGACCGACGGGTGGTTCAGGAGATCCCACTCAAAAGAGTTGTCGTACTTTACTGGTACAACAAAGACCACTCGTGGAATATCAACTTCGAACGGACCTTCCATGCTGCTCTGCAAGAGGCTCGCGCCGCATCCTTTGAGTACTATCCTGAGTATTTGGAAACCAATCGGTTTCCAGGCGAAAACCAGTCTCTGCTGCTGCGCGACTATTTGCAGCGGAAGTATGCCGACCGTGCCATCGACGTGGTGGTCGCCAATTCGGATGTCTCCATGGCTTTCCTACAGAAGTTCCGCACCGACCTCTTCCCACAAACACCAATTGTTTCGATCACGACACAGCGACCCGAAGCAGAAAAGCTCAGCGCGAGCCCGGGACAGACGGGTCTCATTACCTTAAGTGATCATCGAAAGACCCTTGAACTGGCGCTGAATCTGCATCCGAATACCAAAGAAGTATTTGTCGTCAGCGGTACGGTCCAGCAGGACCAAAGGCTTGAACTGGTGGCACGTGGGGAGCTGCAGGACTTTGAAAGCAAAGTACAGATCTCGTACCTCACCGACTGGTCACCGGACGAATTGATCGCGAAAGTGAGAGGGCTGCCAAAAGGGTCTCTCATCCTTTATATATGGCAGCAGGTACAAGGTGAGAACGGGCGGGTCCTGGAGGCTCAGGATATTCTCGCTTTGATTGCCGGATCTGCCGCGGTCCCGATCTATGGGATGGCCAACATATATATCGGTCCCGGAGCCGTCGGTGGATATATCAACACCGCTGAGGTCACTGGGACCAGAGCGAGCGAAATGGTGAGGCAGATTGCCAGCGGCGCGCGCCCCAGGGATATTGCGGTCGAGAATGCACCGGTCGTGGCGATCTTCGACTGGCGACAGCTTCAGCGCTGGGGAATCGCCGAGGATGAATTGCCTGCCGGTAGCAGCCTACGATTCAAGGAGCCGAGTCTCTGGGAAAGACACAATCAGTTCGTCGTGGGCGCGCTTTCATTGATTGTCATACAAACCGGGCTTATCGGCTGGTTGCTGGTCGAGCATCGCAGGAGACGTCTGGCCGAAAGGGCAAGTCGTGATTTGGCTGCCATCGTGGAGTCTTCTGATGACGCTATCATCCGCCTATCTCTGGACGGTGAAATCCTAAGCTGGAATAAGGGCGCCGAATTGATGTACGGCTACAGGGCGGCTGAAATGTTGGGCCGACCAATCTCAGTTATTGTTCCACTCGACCGCATGGAGGAGTTTGCCGCGAACTCGAAGAAACGCCGGAAGGGGGAACGGATCAAGAATTTCGAGACGGCGAGGATCAGGAAAGATGGTAAGCGCATCGACGTCTCCGTGAGTGTCTCGGCAATCAGGGATGCTAAGGGGCGGATCGTCGCGTACGCCTCAATCACTCGCGATATCTCCGAACACAAACGGGCCGAACTGGAATTGAAGCGCCTGACAACGCACCTGCTCAATTTGCAGGATGTTGAGCGGCGGCGGATCGCGCGCGAGCTGCACGATGTGACGGCGCAAAACATATTCACGATAAGCATGAATCTCTCTCGTCTGCAGCGGCGCCAGGTGGAACAGCGGGAAGCGCAGGCGTTGCTGGCCGAATCCAGCGAACTCTGCGA
>Ga0137427_10000452_pt1 | contig 21112 bp, 22 predicted proteins | sample EasRivERMZT700_2_FD_102309 | JGI IMG/M metagenome (GOLD analysis project Ga0137427, IMG submission 102309) | Soil microbial communities from meander-bound floodplain in the East River, Colorado, USA - East River MetaG ERMZT700_2 | ecosystem: Environmental > Terrestrial > Soil > Floodplain ...
AGCTCTTCCGTGAAAAAAAGGATGTCCTTCTTGGAAATGCCTTGAAGGTGAATCTTAGGTAAACGGCTGCCAAGGGTTTGACCCGGCTCTTCGATCGATACCGGAATCAATCCCATGCTTTGAAGCCGGAATGTTGCAGCTTTCGAATCCGCCGCGTCGAGCCGTCCTTCAGCAAATTTCCCTTGGGCATTAACCGCTTTGTAAGTGAATACCGCCATTTCTATGCCGCCGTCAGCTAGACTTCCTGGGTGACGCGCAGTACTTCGTCCGGCGTCGTGATTCCAGCAAGAACCTTAGCCCAGCCGTCGTCCTTCAACGTTCGCATTCCGGATTTTACGGCTTGCGCTTTGAGTACGCCCGAATCCGCCTTGATCACCATTAAGCGCCTCATCTCGTCGTCGATATCCAACAACTCGAAAATACCCAGACGGCTCTCATAACCGGAATAATCGCATTGAACGCACCCTTTCCCTCGCTGCAGCTCAATGAACTCACCTAGTCCTTCGACCGGAAATCCGGCTTCTCTCAGCGGCTTTACCGGTGTGAGTTCGACAGCCTTACATTCCTTGCAATTCACGCGAACGAGACGTTGCGCAAGGACTCCGATCAAGGAGGAAGCCAAAAGATAATCCTCGACGCCCATATCCACCAATCGCGTGATCGCGCTCGGCGCGTCATTCGTGTGGAGTGTGCTGAACACCAAGTGACCCGTGAGAGCGGAGCGGATGGCAATCTCCGCAGTTTCCAGGTCGCGAATTTCCCCGATCATAATGATGTCCGGATCCTGACGGACGATGTGGCGCAAACCGATTGAGAAAGTCAGATCAATCTGCGGGTTCACCTGGATCTGATTGATCCCGTCCATCTGGTATTCCACGGGATCCTCGATCGTAATGATCTTGCGATCGGGAATATTGATGCGTTTCAAGGCACTGTAGAGGGTGGTTGTCTTGCCGCTACCGGTCGGGCCCGTCACCAGGAAAATCCCGTGCGGCTTCGAAGTCATCTCACAGACCTTTTCGTAAGAGTCTTCCGGAAACCCGATACGACGGAGGTCGATCAGCGACGTGTTGGATTTGTCGAGTATTCGCATCACAACGCTCTCGCCGTACATTGTGGGCAGCGTCGAAACACGCAGATCGATTTCCCGTCCCAACACTTTCAGCTTTATTCGGCCGTCCTGCGGAAGTCGCCTTTCAGCAATATTCAACTTCGCCATTAACTTGATGCGCGAAATGATCGCCGCCCGAAGCTGGTTCGGTGGCGGATCGATGTTCTGCAGAACGCCATCAACGCGGTACCTGAGTCGTAAATCCTTCTCGAATGGCTCAACGTGAATATCGCTGGCTCGCGACTCAACGGCACGCGAAATGATGAGATTCACCATCCGAATGACCGGAACTTCGGAAGCAAGATCGCGCAAGTGCTCGATGTTTTCGTCGTCACCGAACGCGTCCCCGAGCGTTTCGATCAGTTTTTCGGTGCTGTTCTCCTCACCCCCATAGAGCTTATCGAGTTGGTCCTTAATCTCGGACTCGGACGCGATGTAGAGCCGGAGGCCATACCCAGTTCGTAGCTGAACGGAAGACTGCGTTTCCACGTCCAGGGGATCGGCCATCACAAGAGACAGAATATTGTTTTCGAGATGAACCGGAATGACGTGAAAATTTCGGAGAAACCGCAAAGGCAACTTTGACGTCTCGATCGGTACGGCAGGGTATTCCTGGGTGAAGACATCAACCTTCAACTGATCGCTGAGTGTGCTAAGCACGTCGCGTTCGGCAACATAGCCAAGGTCGATCAGGATGCGGCCAAGTTTGTCAGGACGCTCTTTCTGCAAAGCCAGCGCGTTGTTCAAATCCTCTTCGGAAATGATGCCGCGCTCCCGCAGCAGTTGACCGAAGGGCCGGGTCTCACTCGCAAGAAGCGCTTTCATCAATACTCTCGAACAGTGACTTGGCCTGGAGCGTCCTTCTTAACGCTTATGACAAATTGAGCGGGAAGATCCGGGACATCATTAGGCGTGGTATTCATCAGATGCACAACGATGCTGATGGACTCCGTCGCCCCAACAGATTCGGTTTTGACGATCCGTTGTTTCAGCCATTCCGACAGCTTGTCCTTTATATCTTTTCGCCGCTGCGCGACGCTGGCCCGAAGTTCAGCACCGGTCTTCATTTTGCTGAAGATGTTCGGCGGCTGCTCAAGCGCTACTTCCAGTGCGACGGCGATTCCGTAACCTTCGAGGTAAGCCGCACGGGAACTGGTCATGATTCGGGCGCCCGTGGACTGTACGAGGCCGTCGATCGCTTCCTGAAGCGGACCCATTTCTTTCTTGAACGAATCCTGCGGATTGACCGCCAACAATAAAACGCAAAGAATCGATTCAAACATGTCTTATTCCTCCCCTCCCGTCCTGGGCGAGAGTCGTTGAAGGTCGGAGGCAAGTTGGTAGTTATGTTTCACAACATCACGCTGCTGTGCGTCGAGATAGTCCAACTGAGCCTGAAGTTGACGAATATCCTGAGCTATACGCTGATACTCCGGTGTGCCGTTGATCTCAGTGGCAGCGGGTGTCCTGGCGTTTCCGAAGGCGATCGTTAGCTGTGAGTCGTTCCATTGAACCTGCATCGGAAAAGCAATGAGCACCGCCAATAAAACGGCGGCTGCAACTCCGACCGGAACGAGCCACCGCCAGACGGACGTGCGTCTCTCCACTTCGAAGACAATCTGCCGAGGCGGATCCATGTCGGGCGACGTTTTCAGTAATGATCGCGTGCGCTCGAACTCCCGGACCTGTCCGCCGCATTCCCCACACTGTGCTAAATGACGGCGCGCCTCTTCCATTTCATTGGCCGGAAGCTCACCGAAAACAAAATCCGCTAGACGTTCACCAAGATGCGTCATACCTCACCCCAAAATGGATCGCAGTTTTTCGAACCCCATATAGAGCCGGGATTTCACAGTGGAAATCGGCGCTCCTTGAATTTGTGCGATCTCTTCGAATTTCAATTCATGAAAGACCTTGAGGACGACCGCTTCGCGCTGCTCTTCAGGCAAATGCTGCAAGGCCTTTTCAACGGCCAACCGGTTCTCAATGGAAGACCGGCTCGAACCCGTGTCGGGATCAAGCTCGACGAACGTTTTGCCGATGTCCTTGCGAAGTCGCGAATAGCACGTGTTGTGAGCGATCCTGTAAAGCCAGGACGAAAACCGGTCGCGATCCTTCAGGGTCGGCAGCTCGCGATAGGCCTTCATAAAAGATTCCTGACAAAGATCCATCGCTTCCTCCCGGTCGCCGATCAGACGGAAAATGAAGTTATAGATCGGCTTTTCCCACTGACGGACCAACAGGTTAAAGGCTTCCGTGTCGCCCTTGAGAACTCGCTCGACATTCCTTCGATCGTCGATCGGCCGTAGGCCCAGCTTCAATCTGTCCTCACCCTGTTAAGACTCTGCCGCTATGGAAAAAGACGACGGGAATAATACTATCTGTAGATCTTCACCCGTTCCCTGAACGGGTGCCTGAGGAACTCGAAACCGAAGGAGACCAATCCGATGAAGTTGTTCCAGTCGATAGCGGTAACCTGTTTAAGAGCAATCAAAAGAACAACATAAATTGATGAAAAGACAACGAAATCTGCCGCCATTTTCAGCGGAATCAAGTAGCGGTAGTTATCTAGTAACAGCAATTGCGGAACAATGCGGTGAAAACCCAAAACCGAAAGACTGGCGAGTACACCGGCAATGATGGGACGCAAATGTACTTCGCGAAATGTCTTCCAAACCGAATTCCGAAGGTATTGTCTATGGAAGATTACCAACAGGTAAATCGACGCGCTCACCATCGCAATGGATGTTCCAGCCGCTGCGCCAGCGGAACCAAACCTTTGAACAAACCATAGACTCAGCACGGGATTCAAAACAGCCAGCAGGAGGGCGCTTCGCATATCGAATTCCGGACGACCCACGCCGGCCCCCGTTTGACTGGCAGGTCCACCCATTACGTTGATGCCGTATCCGATCGCCAGGATCTGAATGACAACGGCAGACTGTTCGAAGCCCTGGCCGATCCAAAGGCTCACAATCGACCGAGCCTCCAGAACTACGTAAGCAACTAGAGCGATGCTCAGCATGCAGACGTATTTCGACGCGAGATAATACGTCCTCTCGATCTTTTCGCGGTCGTTGCGGGCGCCCAATTCCGAGGTGGCCGGAATCAATCCTGAAAGCATAACCAACGGAACTGCGCGCATCAGCGAAGTCAAACGGGACCCAACCTCATAAAACGACACCGCCGCCAATCCGAGAAAACGGGAAATGATCAACTTGTCGACCTGAAAACAGATCAAGCCACTGAACCGACTGACTTGGATTTTCGCGCCGTATGCGAACATATCTTTCAGCAATGCTCCGTTTAAGTGCCAGCCCAGGCGGATCTTCGGCAAATCTCGACTCACTGACCACCAGGTCAGCAACGTCCCTACGACAGCACAAATCAGAGTGTTTAGCGCAAGCCCAATGATCCCTAACCCGATCTCGAGCAAAATGACCGTTCCGACGACATTAACGACACTCATCTTAATTTCGATCGCGTTTGATTTGTCCATTCGCTGCATGCCTCTGAACACCGAAAGGAACATGACATAGATGTTCTGAATACAGCAGGAAACCAGGACTAGAAAATAAACGTCGGAGGCATTCTTAATGTGGAAAAGGCTGAAGAGCGGCCGCTCAAGGATCAACCCTACTGTTGTGAGCCCGATGCCGAAAACCCCATAGAAAGCCAAACCGGAGAACAAGACCTGATTGATCCGGTCGTAATCTTCGTGCGTGTAGTACTCCGAGATGTATTTGATGAACGAAGAACCCAATCCGAGGTCCAGCAAACTTAACGTGCTCGTGAAAACGCTAAGCAAAACCCAAATGGCGAACTCTTCAACTTCAAGGTGCTTCAGGATATAGGGCGTCAGTAGTAGCGTGACAAGGAAGCTCCAGGAACGTCCCAATAGGTTGAAAAACGTATTGGTGACCAGTTTCTTCGAAAAATCGCCAAGAAAAGTGACCGGGGGCGACTCGCCCGGACTGACGCTCATACTTTGGATCGAGGCTCTATGGCGAAATCCGGAATTCGTTGGTTGGCAAGCTTCAGGCGATCCATGTGGAGCCCGTTAGACCCGTACTCGTTATATTGACGATACCCGACGAAGAAATGGTAACGAAGGGCCCAGAAATAGTGCTGATCGACCAGCGCGGTTACGCGACCAGTTCCACGCTGCGCCTCCCATCGAGTAACCAGCCATGAAGCCGGCTTTGATAGGATCGTAAAAATTCTATAGAAAACATGAAATCGCTTGAGCAACCGCGTCCGTTTTCCATTTTCCACAAAGCGACATTTGAGCTCCGGATGCAATTCGATCAATTTACCGAGCGAATAACCGGCCTGCTCGCAACGCTGAATGAATTGTTCGTAAGTTGGGGAATACTGGTGCTCGGCGAGTGCCTCCGAACCGTGCACCATGCGACAACCCAGCTTTTCCAAACGGTAACCCAATTCGATATCTTCCATCCCGTAGATGAAAAACTCTTCGTTAAAGCCACCCGACTCCAGTAACAGGGCTCTGGCCGTCGAGACATTTCCAGTGTGGTAATACGAAAAATCGAGCGGACCGCCTGTAATGCTATAGGGATTGAAAATACCGCGATCGCGAAGGTATCTAAGAAACGGATCCTTCGATGTAGCCCAGGGTGTTGTGACGGCTCCGATAATCGAAGCATTAGTGTGGCGACCATGATATTGCAGGTGCGATTCGATCAAACGAGGCGTAGCGAGGATGTCGTCGTCAATAAAGAGTACAGTCTCGCCTTTAGCACTCCCAATCCCGACGTTGCGAGTTGCGGCCGCACCTCTTTTCAACTGAGAAAACGATCGTAGATTCGCATATTGCTTACTCTTTTGATCGAGGACTGTTCGGGTGTGATCGGTTGAACCGTTATCGATGATAAGGACTTCATAGTGGTCGCGGCTGATCGTCTGGTTCGCGATCCTGTCAATGGTCGCAGCCAGAAGATCCGCGCGGTTCAACGTCGGAATCACGACACTAAGCTTCAAAGCGCTCCGCCCTGGAAGGAGTTTTACAATCAGTGAGACAAGGACGTTTCTTCAAACCGAATCCAAGGATGCGTACGGCCACCCCCAATCTGTCTGGTTTGAAGTAGATACGGAATATATCGAATGTGATCTATGAAAGCAATTGCGAACAGGATTTTGCTCTTCAGCGAGAACCCCGACGATACAAACCGCCGAAAAAGGAAACTGCGTAAGAAATGCGCCTGGCTAATAGATCCGAAACGATAAAAAAGGAAGATCGAGTTTCTAAAACTGAAATAATTCTCAAGCGTTCTCCGTTTGCCCGGCAATAAATCCTGCGTGAAGTGTCTAACGACAGCGTCGCGCACGTAAATGCACTTCCAATTGTTGAGCCAGAACTTCCAACTCAAATCGACGTCTTCACAGTACATAAAAAAAAGCCGCTCATCGAAGCCACCAACTTCGTCAAAAGCCTTCCGCCGAATCAGTGCCGCCGCCCCCGAACACCACGTCGTCTCCCCGCTTTGAGAGTCCGCAATCTTCGGATGCTCTCGCGGCGATTGCCTCGCTTCACATATACCGATTCTCCGGTCGCTCTCCGCGCGTTCTAGAAGTTGTTCCAGACATCCGGGTTGAAGTTCAGTATCGGGATTCAAAATGAATATGAATTCGGCTGTACTCATGCGAGCCAGAAGGTTCACGCCGCGGGCAAAACCATTATTGCGTAACGATCGATTCAGGTAGGCCGGGAATGGCAAAGCGGCTATAGCCTGAACGACTGAATCGTGTGTGCCGTCACGAGAATTGTTGTCCAGAAAGTAAGCCTTCACTGGAATCGAAATCCTTTGCAGACTCGAAAGAAAGGCCGGCAACCTGGGCTTCGAGTTGTGTAGAACTACAAGCAGGTCAACTTTTGTAGTCACGGCTGCCTTCCAGATACGCCGTCCAAACGAGAAGCGCGAAGAAGCGTCACACAAATGTTATCGCTTTGATTGGAAGCAGGAGCTTTCTCGCCATGGTCGGCACCAAGGCTCCTGCTCTGTACTGCTCGCTCAAGTTCATTCGCCACGATGATACACGATGGATTTCTCATCGTTCTGAACGAAGGTCAATCACGTTTCGCAGATCCATCCCAATGCGGATCCAATCGAAATCACGCAGAATCATGCCACGAGCGTTTGTCCCGAGTCGGCGACGGAGCGACTCGGACTCAACCAGCTGCCTAAGACCTTGGCGAAACTCGGCAGGTGAATCTGCAATCAAAGCCTCAGCGCCATGTCTAATCGGAAAACCGAGCGCACCGACAGAAGTGGTGATGACGGGACAGGCCGTACTGAACGCTTCAAGCAATTTGACTCTTTGACCAGTCCCGGAAAAAAGCGGGGCTGCAACAATGGTGTTCGGTCGTCGATACAACGTGGTCGTGTCGGCTATGTATCCGGGAAACGCTACATTGGCGATGCCAATGAGTTCCGAGGGTGCGTTATTACCCGGCAATAAGAACTTTAGGTTCGGAAAGTGTGGGGCGATCTCCTTTACCAAAAACCTGGCCGCTTCGACGTTCGGCGCATGCCTGAAATTTCCGATGAACAGCACTTCGACCGCTCGTTCTGGTTCTTCGTCGTGCGGCCTGAACTCGACCGGATCGATTCCGATCGGAATCGCACGAATATCGGCGTCACGCGAATAGGATCGCAGATATTCGGCGTCATGTTCCGTCATCGTGATAACGCGGTCGAACTGGCGAGTCATGAGCACTTCGTACCGCAACATCTGCATCCAACGGTAATACGCCTTCAGTTTAGCGAGTGGCTCCTGTTCCCGGCAGAATGTCTCGTAAGCATTTGCGGAAAGCGTTTCATGAATCGTCAGAACCGAAAAGTGGCTGCGCCGGCGATACTGTGCCATCTGCAAATATTCACATTGAAGAACGTCGACCGGTCTCTTGCGCATCTCGACATCGATTGCCTCCGTCATTTGAGGAGTGCTGAACTCACGGACCAGGAAGGGCTGAAGCGAAAGCCAATGAGGTCGGAAGTCTGGAATGCGCTGTACTGCAGTGATCGACTCGCAGATCGGCTCGATTGTGCGAAGGCGGTCCCGATCTTCGTCACCCTCGATGAAACTGATGACTCGCACGCTATGGCGCTCGGCCAGAAGCCGAATGTTGTGATACATCCGAACGCCGCCGCCATGCATGTGCAAGACGGGCGGATAGGCGGTTAACATCAAGACGTTCACTGCTGGCTCCGGATCAACACTTCACGATCGCTCAGGAGATATCGACCGACGTTTCGCAGTCGGCGGTCAACCGATCGCGGCAGCAGCAGGAAAGCACGAACGTAAGCATGAACTTCGAACCATCCATCACCGTTCATTGCCGCACGACCGTGTGTTCCAGGAAGGCTGAGGATGTGATCGAGGAGCATTTGTCGATCGGTGACATTCTTCCAGATGAAGAGGTACAGGTTCCGGCGAATCGTATTGTCGACAAAACGATGCGTGTATAACCGACTGCTGGTTGCACGATGCTTGTGAACGACACGACTGGCTGGAGCGAGCAGACATTTCCATCCTCGTTTCCAGGCCTGATAGGAAATGTCGGTATCCTCGACGTAGGCGGGGTGATATAGATCATCAAAGCCTCCGATCTCGCGGTATTTCCTGATGTCGATCGCACAGGCGCCGCCACCGGCCCAAAAGACCGGAAGGGTCATTTTTCTATCGTCATCGGCGTCAATATCGGAGTGCCAGAGGTTGAAAAATCCTTTTTTGAAATCTCCTCGAGTTTTTCCAGTCTCCACTCTACGCTTTGTGGAATCCTCGAGAAAAATCTGCGAAGTGACGGCGAAGACTGTGTCATCCGTGAAACCGTCCAGCAGCGGGGTCAGGAATCCTCGGTCAACGATCATATCGTTATTCAAAAAGATGACAACATCCGTATCGACAGCCTCTACGCCGCGATTGTTGCCACCACCGAAACCATAATTGCGGTCCAGTTCAAGCACTCGTACCTGTGGAAAGTGTTCCTTCAGGAGGCTGACACTGCCATCCGTCGATCCGTTGTCGACAACCAGGACGCGATGGTTGCCAGCATCCGCCCGAACTGCTTCGAGAACCGATGGCAGACATTCAGCAAGCAAATGCTTCCCGTCCCAGTTCAAAATCTGAATGGTTGCGGGGCTCCGTCGTAGCGGCGGTCTATGACCGCCGGTCTTCGTTGGGTAGCGGCGGTCGAAGACCGCCGCTACAGCACTGGCGAGTAAGAGAAAAATCGCAACGACAACGTCGAGGGGAAATAACAGGACGACGTAGGGCAATGCCCATACCCTTCTAAAGCTCATCCACCGAGGCTCTTCTTTTCCCACAAATACTCGGCCAGTGAGTCACGCCAGTGAAGCATGTGGTTGAGACCCAGTCTCTTCAGGCGGAGATTGTCGAGCACTGAATATCGTGGCCGTATTGCGGGTGTTTTGTAGTGTTCGCTCGTTGTTGGCGAAAGATCCGCATTTACCCCAGCTGACTCGAAAACGGCGCAAGCGAACTCGTACCAGGAACACTGTCCCTCGTCGGTACAATGAAAGAGTCCTGATTCTCCTCGTTCCACCAGCAACGCCGTCTGCCTGGCCAAACTCATGGTGTACGTTGGTGTCAAAACCTGATCCGAAACCACACGAATGTGTTCTCCGGAAGCTGCCTTGCTCAACATGGTCTGAACGAAATTCCCTCCCTTGCCTCGGCTACCTGCTACTCCATACAAGCCACACGTTCGGATCAGCAAATGATTCTTCGCCGTTGAGCGGACTATGTATTCTCCAGCCAGCTTCGAGTTTCCGTAGACACTCAATGGCATGGGACTACTCGATTCAGTGTACGGTTCATTCGTGGTCCCATCGAAAACGTAGTCCGTACTGAAATGAACTAATCGCGCAGCGCCTTCGTTGGCAATTCGCGCGAGGTTTAGTACAGCGAGGACGTTTATCGCATATGCCAGGTCTGGTTTACTCTCGCAGTCGTCAACTCGATGATAAGCCGTGGTGTTCAGGATAGCCTCCGGATGCCTGTCGAGAACGACTGCCCGCGCTCGAGCATGATCGACCACATCAAAGTCTTCCCGTGTAAAACAAGTGACTTGGTGAGTTCCCAACGTTTTGGACAAATCGCGACCGAGTTGACCGTCGGCGCCGAGAAGCACTATTCGCATGACGCGAACGATGATAAATGAAGCTCTACCGCGGTCAAAGAAGGACGACGCTTTTGGAGTTGATTTCGATTCGCTTGCGACAGCGGACGTTAGAGCAAGAGACGATATCGTCCACTCGGATCATGTAGTCGCGGGCTTTCTGAAATCGGATGCGGTCATCGGCATCGGCGCGGGGCGGAAGAGCCGATTTTTTCGTCCGGCGAATCCATCGTATCTGATACTCACCGGACTCACGGCACGACGGACACTGCAAAGGTCAGTGGCTTTGTTTCGGTCTTTTCGTTGAAAAAGTCGCGTTCCTGCACTTACTCACTCTTACCGGCAATCCCGGGCATCGTCATTCGCCAAGGATCCAACAACTCTGCTAAACGTTCGGACGATACCAGTTTCTTTTCCAGCGCAATTTCGCGGACTGTTCGTCCCGTCCGATATGATTCCTTCGCAATTGCGGCCGCCGCATCGTAACCAATCTCCGGCGCGAGAGCAGTACACATTGCAAGACTCTTTTCGATCATCTCACTGCATCGTGCCTCATCAGCTTCAATTCCAGAAACACATCGTTCCGCGAAGTTGTTCGCGGAGGCCGCCAGGAGTCGAATAGACTCGAGCAGATTGTGCGTCATAACCGGCATCATGACGTTCAATTCGAAGTTGCCCGCCTGCCCGCTCAACATAATCGTTGTATCGTTGCCAATGACCTGTGAAGCCGCCATCAACACGGATTCAGCAATCACCGGGTTTACTTTGCCCGGCATAATCGACGAACCTGCTTGTGTCTCCGGCAAACGAATCTCGCCAAACCCACATCGAGGACCAGAAGCCAACCAGCGAATGTCATTCGCTATTTTGGTAAAGCTGACAGCGATCGTCCTCAAAGCCCCGCTTGATTCGACAATCGCATCTCTTGCCCCTTGCGCTTCAAAATGATTCTTCGCTTCACGTAACTCAAGGTCCGTGATTGCACAAAGGTGCCCGATCGCGCGTTTTGGGAATTCCGGATGCGTGTTGATTCCGGTTCCAACGGCTGTCCCGCCAAGGGCCAGTTCCTGAAGAGTGTCCTGGAGTTTCTTCAATCGGAGAATGCCGAGTTCGACCTGACGTGCATATCCTCCAAATTCCTGTCCAAGTCTCAAGGGAGTCGCATCCTGCAGATGGGTTCGACCTATCTTGACTATAGAATCGAACGCAGTCGCTTTTGCCGCCAGTTCAAGTTGCAGTTTGTTCAGCGCGGGTATCAAAGAGTGGTCCATAGACTCAAGCGCAGCAACGTGCATGGCGGTTGGAATCACGTCATTGCTCGACTGGCACATATTGACGTGGTCATTTGGATGGACGGGGTTTTTCGATCCGACTACACCACCGAGAATCTGAATGGCCCGGTTCGCGATCACCTCGTTGGCGTTCATGTTTGTGGAGGTACCGGAACCCGTCTGAAAGATATCCAGAACAAACTGATCGTCGTGTTTACCTTCGATTACTTCCAACGCAGCCTGTTCGATAGCCTTGGCGATGTTCAATTCGATCAATTTGAGGTCACGGTTAGCCCGTACGGCTGCGAGCTTGACTTCAGCTAGAGCTTTAATGAACTCTCGGGAGAAACGAATGCCGCTGATGGGAAAGTTCTCAAGGGCTCGTTGGGTCTGTGCGCCGTACAACGCGTCGCGCGGCACACGGACCTCGCCCATGGAATCCTTTTCAATCCGGAAGTCAGAGTCCGTCATATCTTCGCCTTGTATCGACGGTACGAAAAGCCCGAACCACGAAACTGAATGCCTTCAGACATCAGCAAGTCACGCTGCATCCACGCGGTCTCACCAGGCGTAAGAATCTTGCCTCCAGATCCAACAACCCGATGCCACGGCACACCCGGTGGGCATGCACGAATCGCAGCCGCAACCTGTCGCGGGCCGGTTTTCACCAGTTTCCCTATATCTCCGTATGATAGGACACTTCCGCGCGGGATGCGTCGAACGATGCGATATATGGAGTGCCGCAGATTTTTGTCCATAAGTTAAGGATGCGGCGGCCCCGTTACTCCACACTCAGTGACGATTTCAAGCCTGAGCCAGTAAGGATCACCAATACGGACTCGTCCGCCGGAATGGCCAGCTTGCGAATTCCATGAACAACAACAGCAGCGGTAGGTTCTGCGTTCAAGCCGGCTCTTCCTAGTATTCGAAAGCCATCGCGTATCTCTTCTTCCGAAACTGCAACCACCTGGTCTACTACTTGACGGAGCTGATTCAACCGCGGAGGCCTTGAAGTCAAAATCCCCTCTGCCAGGCTCGGTCTCGCTTGAACGTCCCTCTGAAGCAATGGAGCGCATGCCTCGGCTTGAACAGCATGAAAACGTGGGAACTGCGAAATTCGCCCCATTCGATACAATTCGCCAAAACCCAAGTGCAGTCCTAACAGGACCGCGCCACCACCCGTCGGCGCCACGACGTGTTTCGGTGGATTCCAACCGTACTGCTCCGCAATCTCGTACGCCATTGTCTTGGTCCCGTGCAGAAACAAGGGATGCCAATTGTGAGAAGCGTAAAACACGCGCCCGATCTTTTCCCGTACGGCTGCGGTTGTATTGTCCCGTGGCCCGTCAATCCTATGTATAGTGGCGCCTGTTCGCCGTACCTGGATCAGTTTCGACGGAGATGCCTCACTGGGACAATAAATCTCGCACGCAATTCCCGCCCGGCATGCGTACGCCGACATCGCCGCGCCGGCATTGCCGGAGGAGTCCTCCATAAATCTGCCTACTCCGGCTTCTTTCATTACACCGACGAGAATGGCAGCCCCACGATCCTTGAAGGATCCGGTGGGAAGGAGGTATTCGAGTTTAGCGTCAACACTACGCCACTCTAATGAAAGGTTTACGACCGGCGTGATTGGCTCACCAAGCGAAAGCCGCTCTCGCAGAGGCAGAATACCGAGGTACCTCCAAAAGCCAAACTCCCGGGGATCGACGGCAAAATGCCGCGGCTTAAAATCCAGATCGAACACCCCCCCGCAGTCGCACCAAGGCGTTTTTCGGTCTATCTCAAAGACTTTGCTGCACTTCTCGCATTTGAGCCGCGGTAGTTCCTGCACAGCGGGAGCGTAGCACCCGCTCACCCTTCCCACAACCTACTCGTCTAATCGTCCGAGTTTGTGGATATAATTATTGTTTAATCTCCCTTGCACTCCCGAAAGGACAGTCCATGTTTAGCTTGAAACCGAAAGAGGGTGGAGGCACACCAGTCCCGCCCACACCACAACAACAACAAGGAAGTTCGCTTATGAAATATGCGTTGGTCGCCTGCATCGTCGGCATTCTTGCTGTAGGCATTGGGGGCTACGCCTCAAGATCAACACTGGAAGACCGCATCGTCGCTCTGGAAGCTCAAAACCATGAGGCGGCGGAGCTCATCAACCAGCTTCAAAAGGATGCGACACAGATCTCGTCTGACGTCGATGTCGTCGGAAAGAAGTTGGGTGTCACGGCTCAAGATCTTGTTGCCAGTCGAAAATACGCTGAAAAGCTGCGTTTGGAACAAGAGGAAGCAAAACATCAACTCCAACAAACCGCCAGCGAACTCGCAACCAAGGCGAGTGCTACTGAGGTTGAAAAGGTAGCGCAGGAAGCTTCATCGAAACTGGCGGCGGCCCAGCAGGAAGCCAATAGCAAGATCGGATCGGTTTCCGGCGAAGTCAAAACCGTTGCCACGAACCTCGAATCGACGCGGCAGGACCTGGCCGCCAGTCGGCGAGAAATTACCGACGTTCGCACTACCTTAAGTCAGCAAATCGCTCGGAATTCGGGTGAACTGTCGGACCTTCGGAAGAAGGGCGAACGCGATTTCTTTGAGTTCGACATCAAGAAGGATAAGAAAAATCCGGTGCAGCGAATTGCCGATATCCAGCTCGAGCTGAAGGAAACCGATGTGAAGAAGCAGAAGTACAACTTCATCATTCACGTCGATGACAGCAAATTGGAGAAAAAGGACCGTTTGGCCAACGAGCCCGTCCAGTTCCTCGTCGGACGCGACAAATTGCGCTACGAGGTAGTTGTGAACTTCGTCGATAAGGACCGGATTCGTGGCTATCTGAGCGCTCCGAAGGACAAAGTCCTATCGGCCGAGCGACCCTCGTTCAAAGCCCCGGAATAAATCAGAAGGGAATTAACCACAAGAGCGCTTCGTGCGCTGCTTGTGGTTAATCACCGTCTCAAAGGTTCTGCCCCGTATAGGCCGCGCCAAGCACCAGCAATGCAGCCAAACCTTGTACGATCAGCCAGACAGTAGTGTAGGACTCTTCTTCACCTTCCTGCCTTGCCTTAGCTGAGTACCGCCAAAGACCAAAGCCCGCCAGGGTTATGGAGGCTGAAATTCCAAACAGCGCGTGACCCGTGATCGCGCCTTTTGAAATCTCTCCAAGACCAGCGATCTGTAGCCCTGTCACCACGGCAAGCATGGCCGACAATGCTGCCCAAAGGGAAAGGCCATATCCGGCTTGGTGCAATTGCGAGCGCCTCGTTGAAACCGCCCAGGCATCATAAACCAAGGCAAAGACGGCTAGAGCGATAGGGAAATGGATAATGTAGCGGTGCACGACCTTAATCTAGAGGCGGCTCGAAGCAGAGGCGGCAGCGCGCTTCATACACACCGGTCGCTCCAACCAGCAACCTGTCTGTGTTTTCCACAATTCGCTGTGTTCGGTTTGCCGGAGCGCCGCATCGCACGCAGATCGCCAGCGTCTTCGTGATGTATTCTGCAATGGAGAGCAGTTGAGGCATGGGATCGAACGGTCGTCCACGATAGTCTTGGTCGAGGCCTGCAACGATGACGCGCTTGCCCATGTCCGACATCTTGTTACATACGGCGACGAGTTGCATATCGAAGAACTGCCCTTCGTCGATTCCGATAACCTGAGTCCGACTGTCGAGCTGGTCGAGGATTTCGCTCGCTCTGGCAACCAACTGCGATTTGATTTTCATTTCGCTGTGACTGACGATGTGGTCTTCGCTGAATCGATCGTCGACTTTTGGCTTGAATATCTGGACGCGTTGCCGAGCGATCTGTGCACGACGTAGCCTGCGGATCAGCTCTTCACTCTTGCCGCTGAACATGCTCCCGCAAATGACTTCGATCCAGCCCAGATTCCCACGTTGATACTGGAATTGCTCGGTCATGACGTCTAAAAGAACCGCAAGTATAGCGCGTATGCCGCATAATCTCGGGCATGAAATTACGGGTTGCTTTACTTGGCGCAGGAAACGTCACGCGTGCGTTCCTGACGTACTGGAACCAGCGGAATTTCGGAATTGAATTGCGAGTTGTGAGCGTTCTTCGACAGAGGGGAGTATGGCATGGCGACGCGCCCTCAACAGTCGATCCTGATGGTTTGCAGTACAAACCGGAGCTTGATGCGTTCAACGGCGCTCAACTTGCAATTGAAGCTCTCCCGAGCGTATACCCCCACGGCGAACCGGCCACCTCACTGCTCAAGTCCGCGCTCGACCGGAAGATCGATGTTCTCACGGTCGATAAAGGACCGCTCGTAGCCGCTTATCGCCAGCTAGCCGACGCCGCTTCCCGCTCTGGAGCCCGGCTTAAGTTCTGTGTTGGTGGTGCTTTGCCTGCAGTTGACGTGGTGATGCGCGATCTTCGAGGTACAACGATTCGCAAAGTACGGGCAATTCTGAATGGAACCACGAATTTCATCTTGTCTGAGATGGATCGTCGCGGGTGTTCGTTACGAGAGGCACTGGACGTGGCCATCGATCGTGGTATAGCCGAACCCGATCCTTCACAGGACATAAACGGTGTGGACACGGCGGCGAAGATGATCATTCTCGTCAATGCAACCCTTGGACAAAACATTCGGCTGGAGCACGTGCGGATTCGAGGAATTCATGACGTCGACCTGGAAACCGCACGGCGGGCCAACTCTGTTTGGAAGCTCGTCGGGACATTTGAAGATGGGAAGATTCGCGTCGAGCCGGAGCTCATTCCGACCGATGACGTGTTTGCGAAAGTCGGCGGCACGGACAAGATTGCCGAGTTCGATTCCGTCGAAATGGGCAAACTGGCCGTGTTGGGAGGTGCATCGGGTCGAATGCAGATGGGGGCGACGATGACGAAGGAGATTCTAAACTTGTATCTCGACACAGCCTCGCAAACCGCACCGTAATCTTTCATGTCATGGTTGCTATAATGTCCCCGTATGGCCGAGATCGTTCGCCACCGCTCGATTCCCGTAAAGGTTGGTAAGGTTTGGATAGGCGGCTCCTATCCCGTCGCCGTTCAGTCGATGACCAACACGGACACTGCTGATGTTCCTGGCACGGTCAATCAAATTGCAGCGTTGGCTCTGGCTGGGTCGGAGCTTGTGCGTGTAACTGTAAACACTCGGGAAGCCGCGAAAGCCGTCCCTGAAATTGTCAAACGACTCCACGACCGCCACATTGACGTTCCGATCATCGGCGATTTCCATTACAACGGCCACATCCTGCTCCGTGAGTATACGGACTGCGCCTCTGCGCTCGACAAGTATCGGATCAATCCCGGCAACGTCGGGATGGGCCGGCAGCACGACGACAACTTTCGGGCCATCATTGACGTCGCATTAGAAAACAACAAACCCGTGCGAATCGGAGTGAACTGGGGCTCGCTTGATCAAACGCTAGTGACGAGACTCATGGATGAGAACGCGCGGCGTCTGAATCCAGTCGATGCGAATAAAGTCGTCATGGAAGCGATGGTCCTCAGCGCGATTGAATCGGCGGAACTAGCGAAGTCTTACGGAATGACGGCGGATCGAATTATCCTAAGCGCAAAGGTTTCAGGCGTACAAAATCTGCTCGACGTCTATCGAGAACTGGCGCTTCAATCGGATTATGCGCTTCACCTCGGATTAACCGAAGCAGGCATGGGTCGTCGCGGAATTGTATCCAGTTCGGCAGCTTTATCGATCCTCCTTCAGGAAGGAATCGGAGACACCATCCGCGCTAGCCTGACTCCGGCGCCGGGAGGAGATCGGTCTGAGGAAGTTCGAACATGCCAGGACATTTTGCAAAGCCTCGGCATTCGCAGCTTTTCTCCCAGTGTCACCGCGTGCCCGGGATGCGGACGAACGACCAGCACGTTGTTTCAGGAACTCGCTGATGACATCCAGAAGTATCTCGCTTCACGGATGCCAACATGGCGGCAGGTGTATCCGGGCGTCGAAAACCTCAAGGTCGCGGTGATGGGTTGTGTCGTCAATGGACCTGGAGAATCCAAACATGCTCACGTCGGCATTTCACTCCCAGGAACGGGCGAGGAGCCTAAGGCTCCCGTTTATGTCGACGGCCGATTAATGACAACGCTGAAAGGTCCGACAATCGTGAATGATTTCATCGCGATTGTTGACGAATACCTGGAGACCAAGTTCTGTGAAAACTCTCCAAAATAAGATCGCATTAGTGACAGGCGCAAGCCAGGGAATCGGCAAGTCGATCGCTGAAAAGCTGGGAGGCGCCGGCGCGACTCTCGCTGTTGCTGCACTCGAGAATGAAGCGCTCGAGAAGGCAAATGCCGATTACAAGGCGCTCGGGTTCCGATTCAAGTCGTATGGCGTGGATCTCAGCATGGATAGTCATATCGAATCGCTCGCACACTCCGTCGTTCGAGATCTGGGTCCAGTCGATGTTCTTGTGAATAACGCGGGCATCGGCGGACCTACTGCGCCGGCCCACAAAGTGGCCCCAGCAGACTTCGACAAAACGCTTCAGATTAATCTGCGCGCACCATTTCTACTCAGCCGTGCGATTATTCCGTCGATGATCGACCGCAAAGGCGGAAAGATCATAAACATGTCATCGATCGCGGGCAAGATGGCCTACCCATTGCGAACGCCCTACGCTTGCTCGAAGTGGGGTCTGATTGGCCTCACGCTTACACTCGCTCAGGAACTCGGCCCTTATAACATTCAGGTCAATGCCATTTGTCCGGGCCCGACTCGAACGGAGTTGATCGAGTCCGTCATTCGCGCGCGTGCGGAAGCAACCGGTACGGACTTTGAAACGATGTCCCAGGAATACGTTCGCGCCACTGCACTGAAGAGAATGGTTTTGCCGGAAGAGGTGGCCGATTTGGTGCTCTTTTTGTCCTCGTCGCAGTCGGACGCAATCACAGGACAGGCAATCGATATCAGCGCTGGATACGGTTTTCGTATCGGTGAATAACGATACTCAGGGGAGAACTTCATGACGACGATGATCCAGGAAGATCTCAATTTCAACGGAATTGTCTCCAAACAGTTCGACAAGGCAGCGCAGTATCTCAAGATTCATCCCGGCCTCCTTAACCAGATCAAAGTTTGCAACAACGTCTACTACTTCCAATTTCCCGTCCGCTTCCCTGACGGCCATTACGAGATTTTTGAAGCCTGGCGAGCCGAGCACAGCCAACACAAGAAACCGGTCAAGGGCGGAACACGCTATAGCGAAATGGTCAACCAGGACGAAATCATGGCTTTGGCAGCGCTAATGACTTACAAGTGCGCCATCGTGGATGTTCCGTTCGGAGGATCCAAAGGCGGCGTCAAATTCAATCCAAAGAATTACACCGCCGCGGAGATTGAGAAAATCACCCGCCGATTCACAGCCGAGCTCATCCGAAAGGAATATATGGGCCCCGGCGAAAATGTACCCGGACCTGACGTCGGCACTGGAGAACGGGAGATGGCGTGGATGGCCGACACCTACGACACCTTCAAGCCCGGTGGAATCGACAATCTGGCCTGCGTTACCGGAAAGCCTGTAGCTCAAGGCGGCATCGCTGGGCGACGTGAGGCCACGGGCCGTGGAGTTCAATTCGGAATTCGCGAAGCCTTTCAGTATGAGGAAGACCTAAAGCCAATCGGTCTTACGAAAGGATTGGCCGGCAAAACCATCGTCTTCCAGGGATTCGGGAACGTCGGGTACTACGCTGCGAAATTCCTGTCTGAAGAAGATGGATGCAAAGTCATTGGTATAGGCGAACGCGATTGCGTCGTAACACATCCGAAGGGTTTGAACATCGAACAACTGAACCAATGGCGGAAAGAAACCGGTTCCATAAAAAACTTTCCTGACGGACAGACCCTGTCCGACCCCGGCGCAGTTTGGGATATTGCCTGCGACATCTTGATTCCTGCCGCTCTTGAAAATCAGATCACTCTCGAGAATTGTGAGCGCATACGAGCCAAGGTGCTCGCAGAAGCAGCGAATGGTCCCACGACTCCTGGTGCGGAAGAAGTGCTCCATTCCCGAGGCGTTTTGATCATTCCTGATATTTTTCTCAATGCTGGCGGCGTAACCGTCTCCTATTTCGAATGGGGGAAGAACCTGTCCCACATGCGCTTCGGCCGTCTTCAGAAGCATCTGGAAGAGATCAAAAACCAGAAACTTGTCGGCGCCATCGAACGACTGATCGGAAAGGAAATCCCGTACGAGGACAAGAAATACTTCTTCCGCGGGCCTGAAGAAATCGACCTCGTAAACTCAGGCTTGGAAGAAACCATGGTGAGTGCCTATCGGGACCTTCGCGACGTCCATCATCAAAAGATCCCCAAAGAAAGTATGCGCACCGCAGCTTTCATGATCGCTATCGAAAAAGTGGCGGTCAGCTACGAACAGCTCGGCATCTTCCCGTAAACTCGTCACGAAGATGCGCGGAACCACGAACGTGAGCACAGTGCGGATCCACCCGCGATAAACGGTCACCGGAAAGCGGCCTGCTTCATAAAACGTGTAAAACAGTTCGGTGAAGTTTTCGATCTTACCGAACCAAAAGGCGAGCGTGGCCAGAAAGAGCCACAGGGAATACACGATGATCAGGCCAGTTAGTATCCAGCCACCAAGAGTCGGACGATGATAGTAAAAAAACCCCAACTCCGAGAGCGATCCACACGACCCAGAGAATGCTGTAGGCAAAACTCGAAATGAAATTCGTTCGATATTCCATCTCGGCCAGAAGCGCACTCCGATAATGGATGCCAATGAGTTTGATGTAACGCTTCAAACTGATAATCGTCACGATCAAGAGCCCACCGCTGAGTACTGTTTGAGACCGCGCGCCCATACCATCGATAGAGCAGATAGAACACCCCGACCCACATCCATTGCAGCGAAAGGCCGCTGAGGATTTCCGTGATCTGCAACTGCCCGGTAAAAATCTCGATTGGGAAGGACATCATGTAGCGAAATGGCAACTCAAGGTTGTCGTTTTTCCCGCCCCGTTCGGTCACAGGAGACCAACGATTTTACCGGACCGGATTTCAACGAAACGTCGTCGACTGCGCGTACCGTCTGGTATTCCCGTTTGAAAAATGATCGCAGCGAACCCAGAAAACCGGGCTCCTTTTGGTGAACCTTCTAGTACTTCGAGAGGTTCCGGACTGCGATATTTGCCTTCATGAATCTTGCTATTATAGCGGACGTGAATAAGTTGAACGTGGAGTTCAAGGCGCGCATCGACGACCTGGACGGAGTACGCTCGAAACTTCGAACTCTCAAACCCCGCGAACTTGGAGTGGATCATCAATGCGATGTCTACTTTGAGGTTCCGAACGGGCGGTTGAAGCTTCGGGAAGGCGGGATCGAACAGTCCCTGATCTTCTACAAACGGTCGAACCAGGCCGCGACTCGAGAAAGCCATGTCGTGTACGCGACGGTGGATAACCCCACGGAATTACGGCGGGTTCTGGAGGCGGCCCTACCTGTCGCCGGAATTGTCGAAAAAGATCGGGAAATCTATTATGTGGGCGAAACGAAGATCCATTTGGACCGTCTTACGGGGCATGGGTTTTTTCTGGAA
>Ga0137427_10000453_pt1 | contig 21066 bp, 13 predicted proteins | sample EasRivERMZT700_2_FD_102309 | JGI IMG/M metagenome (GOLD analysis project Ga0137427, IMG submission 102309) | Soil microbial communities from meander-bound floodplain in the East River, Colorado, USA - East River MetaG ERMZT700_2 | ecosystem: Environmental > Terrestrial > Soil > Floodplain ...
TAGGTTTTTAGAACAGCAGAGAGGTCGTAAACAAACTGTCAGCGCCGCCGCAAATGTCCAAAACATGGCCCGTGTCGCGCAGGAACTTCTTCCTACTGTGCAGCATCATCTCGAGTTGGCACAGCAAATCCTGAAGGAAATTCAAACCGGCTCGAAGGTGAAGTCGCAGTCGAAACGATAGATCTCTAACCCCCTGCCGCTTCGCCTTCGGCTGCAGGGGGGGCGCCCTCGTTGACTCCGCCACCGCTGAGTGATAACGTCGCCCGCAAAACTATTCGCGTCCAAAAAAACTAATGTGTCCATCACAACCATTTAACTGGTGGAGGTGGGAAGATGTTTTCTCTCAGGATTGGAGTGTTTCTTGGGGTCGGGATACTGTTGTTTTCAACTGTCTCCCTGGCACAGACGTCGACGATTTCAGGAACGGTTTACGATCCAAGCGGCGCCGTTATTGGCGGTGTGGACGTTAGCGCGTTGAATGAAGCGACCGGCGTCACTTTCAGGCAAATCACAAATGAAGTGGGATTGTATTCGTTTCCTTCGATCGCTGTCGGAACGTATACGATTACCGTTGAGCTCGCCGGATTCAAAACCGCCAAACGTACCACCATCACTTTGAATGTCGGCATACGGTCCGTTCAGAACTTTACGCTCGAGGTTGGCGGTGCGACCGAGACCGTCACCGTCGAGGCGGCCGCAATGACGGTCAACACCACGTCGGCGACGCTCGGCAACATCATCGAACACGTAACAATTCAAACTCTCCCGTTGAACGGACGTAATCCGCTCAACCTGATCGTGCTTGAGCCCGGCGTCGTCCAGACCGGCAGTACGGGCGTCAACGTGAACGGAATGCGTGCGCAATCCGGCAACGTGACGATCGACGGTATCGAGGCAAATGAAGCCTCGAACCCGACGCCCGTAAACAATGTCTTCCGGATCAATCCAGACAACGTTCAGGAATTCAAAGTCACCACCAGCAATCCAACGCCGGAAGAAGGCAAAAACGCCGGGATGAACGTTTCGATGGCCACAAGATCCGGTGGCAATGACTTTCACTTTCAGATGATTGAATACTTCCGCAATACGGTTCTCAATGCGAATGAGCATTTCGCGAATGCTCAGGGAAATCCTCGCACCAACATCAAGTCGAACCAGTATGGATTTGATGTTGAAGGACCGATCATCAAAGGAAAGACCTTTTTCTACGGCGCCTGGGCGGGCCAGAAGGTCAACCTTCAATTGGCGATCGACAAGGCCTTCGGGCAGATCCCAACGTTGTATACGCCGACGGCAATGGCGGGCATTTACCGTTACTTCGTGCCTGACCCGGCAAATCCGTTAAGGATTGAGGGCACGACCATAACCCAGAACTCGCCCTTGCTGGTGAGCGCCGATGGATCACTCCGACCGGGAGTTCGGATGTGTTCGTCCGCAACCGATTTGGGTTGTATTCGGACATACGACATGTACGGTAACGACCCACTCCGGCTAGGCGCCGATGCCCAGGTAATGAAACTGTTGAGAAGCTATCCGCTTCCCAATAACTACGGCAGCGGTGATGGATTGAACACCGCCGGTTATCTCTGGAACACTCCGTTCCAGGTTCGCGGACCACGCAACATCATCCGCATCGACCACAACTTCAATTCGAACAACAGCATGTTCTTCCGAGTGTTGTGGGCCGAAGAGCATCAGCTCAGAGGTGACCCGTTGAACAGCCGTCCGGCGATATATCCAGGGTTCGCGCCGCGCGGCGAAGTTCAGCGGCCGGCGCAGAACTGGGCCATGTCGTTCCGGACGGTTATCAGCCCGACAAAGGTGAATGAATTCACTTTGGGATTCGCCCGATTCAAATTCTATTTCACCTACATCGATTCGAATCCCGATGCTGCAAATCTGCCGCGATTTACTCTGAACAACGCCACTGTTCACTACGTCAACCAGCCGCACTCGATTCGTTGGTTGAACACGCCGCAGATCATTGACAATTTTTCCTGGGTCAAAGGAGCCCACCAGTTCAAGTTTGGCGGCAATATCCGCTTCTACCAGCAGAACAATCACCAGGGTGGGGGCCAGAACAATGCAATCCCAGGTATTTCGTTGAGTGCGACGAACACATCGTTCACCGGCTTCAATTTGCCAACCTCCGGCATCGCCTCGACGGATCTGACGAGGCTGCAAAGCTCGATCAACGATCTGCTGGGCATCCCCGCGCAGATCACCGCCAGATTTGTCAGCAATTTGAATACGGACACCTACAACCCGTCCAGAACCAGCGATTACTACTCGATGTGGTCGAGCGGAGAGCGTCTGAAACAGATCAATGGTTACGCCCAGGACGAATGGAAGGTCCGCAACAACCTGACGATGACTTATGGGGCGCGATGGGAGTTCAACCGCCCCGCCACGGAATCCAGCCAGCCGATTTATGTTCCCGATAAAGCGCTGGATGGCTCGCAGGGGGCCGTCACTTTCGTTCGCGCCGAGCGTTTGTGGAAACGATCCAACATCACCGCAATAGCGCCGAGAATTGGTGTCAGTTGGAATCCGCGGGGCATGAAGACGGTGGTGCGCGCCGGGTGGGGCATCTCGTTCGACTCGGTATCCACGTTCTTTGGCGCCAATGCTGCGAACTCGATTCCAGGGGTCGCCTTCCAATGCGTCGCTACGGCGTATGGCGCCGGCGCGACGACACAGGGTTGCACGTCGGTTCCAACCAATACTCGCTTATCGCAGGGATTCCCGACGGAGTTGCCTCCGCCGACCATTAAGCCGTCCAGTTTCCTCTCGCCGCCTGCAGCAGCGACGTCGGCTACTGCGCCAAACATTACCGTCGTCGACCCGGACCTGCATCAGGCGACGGTGCATCAGTGGAACCTCTCGATGGAGCGCGAGCTGGCGATGGGAATGACGTTACAAGTGGCTTACGTCGCGAATCGGGGTATGCGTTTGCACAGCAACCTCGATGCGAACCAGATTCAAACCTCAAAGATCCTGCCGCAATTCCTGACGATGCAGTCGAATGTTGCCAGGGGCTGCAATCCTTCCGGCTCCAACTGTCCGGCCGGCGTGACGAGTCAGTCGATTGCATTGGTCACGAGCGGAATTCTTGCCGCCTCATTTGTGGATTCCACGCAGACGCGGACCGATCTCACGCAAAACGCCGCCGGCAATTTTGCCGGTCGCATCGAGGCGCAGACCTCCGCTGCCCGGCTGCGGCCCAATCCTCAGTTCAACAACATTTCCTATCTTTCAAACTCCGCCGACTCGGTCTATCACAGCATGCAGGCTACTCTCCGGAAGCGATTCACCAATGGCTTCCAATTCGCCACCGCTTTCACGTGGGGGAAGGTTATCGACAATCAGTCCGCCGATCCGGTCGGCACCGGAACTGCACCTGCGGCCGGCGGTGGCGGCGTTCTGGATATGAACAACCTTCGTGAAAATCGCGCCCGTGCCAACTGGAACCGCGAGTTCACTTCGGTCACGAACTGGATTTACGAACTTCCCTTCGGCAGAGGACGCCGGTGGATGGCAAACAGCACCGGTCTGATCAACACCGTTTTCGGCGGCTGGAGTATTCAAGGCTTCAACGCGCTGATGTCGGGTCAGCCATTCTCCGTTTTCGGCGCCCGGAGCGCATTCTTTACGGGCAACTCCCGAGCCGTTTTGGCTCCCGGAGTGACAGAGCTTCCGGACACGAAGCTCAAGGTCAAACCTGGAGTCACCGGGCCGGTCTTCTTCATGGACGGCACTCAGTTCACGTACGCGCCTCCCGGTTCATCAGGAATGGGCCGCAATATGTTCGATGGTCCCGGTTACTGGGATGTGGATGCTTCGATATCGAAAGTGTTCGACGTGACGGAAAGACTGAAGACGAAGTTCACGCTTGAGGCATTCAACGCGTTTAACCATACCAACTATCGCTCGCTGCCCGATGCGACCGTCGGATCCACGAGCTTTAACTCGGCACAGTTCGGCCAGAGCTGCTGCCAGAGTCGGCCCACCGCAACCTCGACAGCCATCGTCTCCAACGGTGAGCCGTACCGTGTCTTCCAGGCGGTCCTGAAGATCAACTGGTAGGTCGATGACCCAGGATTGAGCCGCGGAGCGCTGGAGGCGCGGCCAGAATGTAACCCCGGCCGTGAGGCCGGGGTTAGCTGACGATGATAGAGCCCCATTAAGGGCGACAGACTCATGGACCCCGTCTGTCGCCCCTGGCGGGGCTAAACAGACATTCGCAAAACCCAACCCCGGCCTCACGGCCGGGCTACATTCTGGCCGCGTCTCCGGCGCTGGAATGGATCAAGACGCTCGGGCTACACGCTCACGGAGTTTAATCCCATGAAGAAACTCGCATTATTGCTATTGCCAGTATTCCTGGCGGCCACAGCAGTCACCAGCAACGCACAGACGGTTGACGAATCCATTTTGAAGGGTCTCGAGTTTCGATCGATCGGACCGGCCGTGATGGGCGGACGCATCGATGACCTTGCTGTCGATGAGAATAATCCATCGACGTTTTTTATTGGCGCTGCGTCCGGCGGCATTTGGAAGACAACAAACAGTGGCACCACGTGGACACCCGTTTTCGATAATGAAAACGTCAGTTCCATCGGCGACGTCACGTTAGCGCCGTCCAATCCGGACATCGTCTGGGCCGGTAGCGGCGAACCCAACAATCGTCAGAGTTCGTCATTCGGCGACGGCGTCTACAAATCGATCGATGGGGGCCGCACCTGGAAGAATATGGGACTGCGCGACTCGCACCATATTGGACGTATCGTCATCGATCCGCGCAATCCTGAGATTGTGTACGTCGCGGCATTAGGACACCTCTGGGGACCTAATCGCGAGCGTGGCTTGTTCAAGACGACGGATGGAGGGCTTACCTGGACCAATACAAACTTTATTAACGAAGACACCGGGTTCGTCGACGTCGCAATGGACCCGGCCAACAGTCAGATTCTCTACGCCGCCGCCTACCAGCGGCGCCGCGCGGCGTGGGGATTCAGCGGCGGCGGGCCCGGCGGCGGACTGTACAAAACTGTGGACGCGGGACGGACCTGGAAGAAGTTGACGGATGGATTGCCAACAGGAATCGTTGGTCGAATCGGTATCGGCGTCGCTCGGAAAACTCCAGGAGTCCTCTATGTCACCGTCGAGCATCGAGCCAACGGCGGAATTTTCCGTTCCGACGATCGAGGGGAATCCTGGCAGAAGGTCAATTCGCTGAATCCGCGCCCGATGTACTACAGCAAAATCCACGTCGATCCCAACGATGATAACCGCGTCTACGTTCTCGGCGCGCCGTTTTACGTCTCGAAGGATGGCGGGAAAACATTCGCTGATCCGAAGACCGGACGCAGCGGCCCGAACAACAGCATGTCTCTGATGTACGACGTCGGCGTTCATGGCGATCATCATGCGCTCTGGGTGAATCCGAGGAACTCGAACCACCTGATTCTCGGCAACGACGGCGGTCTCTACTTTTCCTTCGACGCCAGTGTTAACTGGGACAAAGTCAATAACATCCCTCTCGCTCAGTTTTACGCGATCGGCGTCGACATGAAGAAGCCGTACACGATCTGTGGTGGACTCCAGGACACCCACTCCTGGTGCGGCCCAAGCGCGACCCGCCGATACTTCGGCATCATGAACTCGGACTGGCAACAGATCGATTTCGGCGACGGCATGTACGCTCAACCGGACCCGAACGACCCAACGACGATTTACATCGAAGCGTCGGGCGGCAGCCTTACCCGCGTAAACACGTTGACGGGAGACCGCAAACCCATCCGGCCAACGCCGAAGCCCGGCGAGGCCGCATATCGGTTCAACTGGATGCCACCGATTCACATTTCGCCGCACAACTCGAAAACGATCTACTTCGGCGCCAATCGCTTCTTCAAGTCAACGGATCGCGGCGAAACCTGGACTGTGAGCGATGATCTGACGAAAGCGCAGGACCGCGACAAGGTCCCGATCATGGGCGTGTTGCCATCAGCGGAGACGATTTCACGCAACGACGGCGTATCCGCATGGGGAACCATTACAACGCTTGCAGAGTCGCCGGCCGCCGCCGGCGTGTTATGGGTCGGAACCGACGATGGCAACGTCCAGGTGTCACGTGACGGTGGCAAGACGTGGACCAACGTCGCCGATCGGATTTCAGGCGTCTCTAAAGACTCATGGGTCTCGCGAGTCGAACCATCACACAAAGATCCCGGTACGGCATACGTATCGTTCGACCGGCACTGGTGGGACGACTTCGGCGCTTATGTCTACATGACGACAGACTACGGTCAGACCTGGAAATCCATCTCGGCCGGTTTTGCGGAAACCGGATGGGTCAATGTTGTAAAAGAGCACCCGAAAAATCCAAACGTGCTGCTTGCCGGAACTGAAACTGGACTTTACGTTTCATTGAATCGCGGTACGCGCTGGTTTCGGCTGAGAAACAACCTGCCAACCGTGCCTATTGACGACCTCATCGTTCATCCTCGCGAGAACGACTTGATCCTTGGTACACATGGCCGGTCGATTTACCTCATGGATGACGTCACACCGCTGAACGACCTCACGCCGGAAGTCATTGCGTCGGAGGCGTATCTCTTTCAGCCGAGAAGCGCCACGGTACAACTCTCATGGAAAAGCGACAGCTATGTTGCACAACGAGAGTTCGCGGGGCCGAATCCTCCTGCCGGAGCGATCCTGAACTACTACTTGAAGACGGTTCCGAATGGAGACGTCAAGCTGGCCATACTCGACTCCACAGGGAAGGTCATTCGCGAAACGAACGGACTGAAGAACGCGGGAGTGAATCGTATCGTTTGGGATCTTCGCGCGGCTGCTCCGGAAGGTGTTGCAGGCGCGCGAGGCCCATTCGTCCTGCCCGGCAAATACACCGTTCGACTGTCGGCTGCCGGACGTGAGGTCACCCGTAGCGTTGACGTGGAGCACGATCCCCAGATGCCTGTGTCCGACGCCGAACGGCGGTCGCGCTTCAACTATCTGTCATCGATCAATTCGCTACAGGCAGCAGCGCTGTCTGCGGCGAATACGCTGACCACCATCAACGATGCCATTAGCGCGCTCGGCGAGAATCTAAAGAAGACACCGAACACTCCTGCCGCTATTTCGACAGCAGCAAATTCCATTGCCGAAAAAGCGCGTGACGTTCAACGCCGGCTCGGAGCGCAAGGCGGCGGTGGTGGTGGCGAGGAGGGTGGTGGCGGTGGCGGCGGCCTTCGCGGCCGTATCAATGGCTTGTTCTCGGAGATCGATGGAAGCCAGCCAGCCGGACCGCAGCAGGGAACGCTCACCGGTCCCACAGTGCTCCAGACGCAACGGATGCAGACGGCATCGAGCGAACTCAACGCCATAGTCGACGAGATCAACGGAATGATCACCAGGTCGATGCCGGACTTGAGTCAGCAGATGATTAGAGCCAACATTTCGGTGCTTCCGCCGTTGCAGCCGTTGCCGAAGCGCGCGCCGAAGTAGAGGCGGAGTGCGTCGAGTCCGGTGTTTGGCACGCCTCTCGCAGGCTGGATCGGGTGAATCGTAAGGCGCAAGGGTCGTACGATGTTTCTGTTAATCCCCACGGTGGAACCTCGATTCATTCTCTCTGACACGATGGAGGAATCCTTTATGTATCTATGGAAATTGCGGCTTCCGGTGGTTTTCTGTGTGATGGCATCGTTGGCGCTTGCGCAAGCGCCGGCTGCCCTCGATCCTGCGACGTTCCAGAAGAAAGTCGATGAACTTCTGAGCGCGCATGTCAAAGCCAATGATTTCAGCGGTACCATCCTGGTCGCAAGTCAGGGCAAGCCGATCGTCGCGAAAGGTTATGGTTTTGCCAACATCGAGTGGCAGATTCCGAACACGCCGAATACAAAGTTCCGCATCGGGTCGATTACGAAGCAGTTCACGTCGATGCTGATCATGCAGCTTCGTGAACAGGGTAAGGTCAAGCTCGAAGATTCCGTCTGCGTCTACGTGATGCCATGTCCCGAAACCTGGAAGCCGGTAACGATCCATCATCTGCTGACGCACACCTCCGGAATTCCGACGTATACCGGCATCGCATCCTGGCGCGAGTCGAACATGGTGCCGAAAACCATCGACCAGATGGTCGCGATCTTCCGTGACCTGCCGCTCCAGTGGATACCCGGAGAAAAGTACGAGTACAACAACTCCGGCTATTTTCTGCTGGGCATTGTCGTCGAGAAGGCGAGCGGAAAGAAATACGAGCGTGCATTGGAGGACATGATCCTCAAGCCTCTCGGTCTGACCGACACGGGGTACGACTGGACGAAGACGATCATCCCGCGCCGAGCGGCAGGCTATTCCGGCCGCGGCGAGCAGTTGTCGAATACAGCGCCGTTGGACATGCAACAGCCCTACTCCGCCGGGTCGCTTTACTCGACGGTGGAAGACCTCCTGAAATGGGATCAGGCGTTGTATACAGAAAAACTTCTCCCGGCCGCGGCGAAGCAATTGATGTGGACCCCGTTCAAGGATAACTACGCGTACGGCTGGATCATCGGTCAGCCGGCTCCCGGTCTGTTTGGTGGTCACAAGAGAATTGTGCACTCCGGCGGAATCAATGGGTTCTCGAGCGTCATTGTCCGATTGCCGGAGCCGAACGTGACCACGATTGTCCTGGCAAACAGCGATTCGGTGAACGCTTCAATCATCGGACGGGATCTGATGGCCATCTTCTTCGGGCATCCATACACGATTCCCGGCGCTCGAACCGTCGTGAAGGTCGATCCTGCGATCTTTGACCAATACGTAGGAAAGTACGAATTGCGGCCGGGCTTTGTCGTGACGATCACGCGAGCCGGAAACAGTCTCATGGCTCAGGCGACAGGACAAGGTGCGTTCGAAGTGTTCCCGGAGTCCGAAACGAAGTACTTTGCCAAGGTAACGGAACTGACGATCAGCTTCGGCAAAGGGCCGGACGGAAAGGTGGCGCACCTGGTACTCACGCAGGGAGGACAGGACCGGCAGGCGAAGAAGATTGAGTAATCATAGGTGACCGGATAAAGAAACCGTTGTTCCCAGAGGCGGAACAGGCGTGACTGTCCCCAATAATTCCCCTCTTATGAGGGGAATTCGGGCGGCCTGGGCTTTGCAATTCATTCATACATGGTCTTGCAAAGTACGCTCCTCGACATAAAGTCAGGATCATGAATACCGTCTTTCCGACGCCGGTTAGCGACCAATCCCTTTTGGATGCTTACTCGGAAGCTGTTATCGGAGCTGCCGAGAGAGTGAGTCCATCTGTAGTCAATATCGAGGTTTACCAGAAAGGCCGCAAAGGGGGTTCAGGATCAGGTTTTGTCTTCACCCCCGACGGGTTCGTTTTGACGAACAGTCATGTCGTTCACGAAGCGACCAGGATCGATGTGACGCTGAACGACGGTCAAAAGTTTCAGGCGGACAAGGTGGGGGACGATCCCGATACTGACCTTGCCGTCCTTAGAATCACGGCACCCCATCTCACTCCCGTTTCCCTCGGAGATTCAAGCGCAATCCGAGTAGGCCAATTGACGGTCGCCATTGGAAATCCCTACGGGTTTCAAACGACCGTGACTTCAGGCGTCGTCAGCGCGCTTGGCCGGTCTTTGCGATCGCAGTCCGGCCGGCTTATCGACAACGTTATTCAAACCGATGCCGCATTGAATCCCGGCAACTCCGGTGGGCCGCTGGTCACCTCGCGTGGAGACGTGATCGGTGTCAATACGGCGGTCATCCTTCCCGCCCAGGGGCTTTGTTTTGCGACGGCGATCAACACCGCAAAATTCGTCGCGGGTCGTCTGATAAAGGATGGGAAAATCCGGCGTGGATACCTCGGCGTGGCCGGCCAGAACGTCCCGGTGCATCGCCGCCTGGTACGCGGTCATAATCTCCCGGTCGGCAGCGGCATTTTCGTTGTATCCGTCGAACCGAACAGCGCGTCAGCCAAAGCCGGCGTACGCGACGGCGATATCATCATCGCGTTTGGCATAGATCCCGTTTCAGATATCGATGCCTTGCATCGTCTGCTTGCCGATCATGTGGCGCCGGCAACAACAACCATCGACGTACTTCGGGGGACCGATAAACTTACTCTTTCCGTCACGCCCGAACCCCGTTAGTCCCTTCGCTTCGTGGTTGTGTTTCGTAGAAGTCATTTGCCGGCGGCTGCCGGCCAGCGGAATGTTGTATTTTTCCGCAGGTTCAATCGCACCTTTGTTTAATGGCAATGAAAACACTAGTGGTCGAGGACGATGCGGACACTCGCGAGATGTTGACGTTACTGCTGCAAGTCGAAGGATATGACGTAGAGCAGGCGGCCAACGGAAGGGATGCGTGGAACGAGTTCAGGAAAAACTCGATCGGGTTGGTCATTTCTGACTGGCTGATGCCTGAAGGCGATGGCCTCGAATTGTGTCGTCGAATCCGGGCTGTTGAACGGACACAATATCCTTACGTCATTCTGATCAGCGCGCTCAAAGGCAAAGACAACTTCCTCAGGGCCATGAGCGCAGGTGTTGACGATTTCATTTCGAAACCATTCGATGTGGACGAGCTTCGGGCGAAACTGCATGTTGCCGAACGAATCGTGTCGCTAAAGGCGCGTGTAAAGACTCTTGAAGGAATCCTTTCCACCTGCATGTACTGCAAGAAAATCCGCGACGAGGATAAAACGTGGGTGAGCCTTGAACAGTACGTGACAGAACGCAGCGATGCCGCATTCAGTCACGGTGTTTGTCCCGAATGCTATTCCAAAGCCGCCGCTCAACTCCATAGGCCCGGTTTCTGAAAAGTGGTAGCCGGCGTCCTCCAGTGTGTGCTCTAGCCTGCCATCCTGACGGCACTCGTTTTGCAGCCGCTTAAGCATGTGTCTTGGAGGGTAATGAAAACAATGACCTCGCACCTGCTGTTCGTCGATGAAGATAAGGAATTTTTACAGGGAATACGAGACACGGTGAAGGGTGATTATGCCGTCGAAACAGCGAATTCAATTCATCTCGCACAACAATTACTGCAGTTGGACGAGTTTGACGTCGTGATCTGTAATGTCAGGCTGCTGGAATCGAATGGCATTCCCCTGTTTGCCTGGATTCGTGAACGACGGCCAAACGTGATTCGAATCGCGTTGTGCGAGAGTTCTTCGGTCGACGGCGTCGTTGCCGCTCTTCGTGAGTCCGCTTTTGATTATCTCTGCAAGCCGTTGGAACCGAATTCGTTCGCATATTGTATCCAGCGTGCGATGACGGTTCGCAGGCTTACTGTATCCGAGAAAGCTTCCTGGCAAAGCCTGGAGAAGCTTAACCGTCAGTTCGGTGATCGAGTTCGGCGGGCCACCCGCGAATTGCTGATTGCCAATGAGCACCTGAGCGAGGCTAATCGAGCCAAAGACCAGTTTCTCGCAGCGATGTCTCACGAACTGCGCACGCCAATGACAGCAATTACCGGTGCGGTCAAAATTCTCCAGTCCCGGAACACGAGCGTGGAAAAAACGCAGAGCATCCTCGACATCCTGGATCGGAACGCAAACACTCTAAAGCGTTTACTCGACGACTTGTTGGATTCCTCACGCATTTCGTCGGGCAAGCTCAGCCTGGAACTCTGCCCGACGAACGTGAACGAAGCGGTTGAAGCAGCGTTGGAGACGATGCGTACGAAAGCCGTTGAAGCCAAGGTGGAACTTCGTTGTTTCCTGCCAAAGACTCCGTTGACGGTCATCGGAAACCCGCTTCGGCTACAACAGATCGCATGGAACCTCATCGACAATTCGATCAAGTTCACGCCGCCTGGAGGATATGTCGCCGTCTCGGTTGCCCGTCGGAACAATTGCATAGAATTGATGGTCTCCGACTCCGGATCCGGCTTGTCGAGGCAGGATCTTGAAAGGATCTTTGAACCATTCGCACAAGCAAACGCGTCCGACTCCCTGAAAAAAGGAGGTTTGGGACTGGGGCTGGCGCTCGTCCGGAGCTTAACCCAATTGCACAATGGCAAAGTACGCGCGGAATCCGAAGGGCATGGTCACGGGGCGCGGTTCATCGTGTCCTTGCCGGTCGCAGAAAGAGCCTTTCCGGTGAACCAGGTGGCTTAGTCGTTACGACGCTTTCCGGTGCTTGTATTCGGACCGCTTCTCGGCCTCTTCTATGGAGTGAGATTTCCCGAGGTCGGTTTCGTGCTTCGCTAATTCGGCAAGTCTTCGATAGTGTTCATGCAGTGTCTTTAATTCCTCTTCCGAGAGGTCTTCAACGTCGACCAGTCGATTGCTCGCTCCACGCAGAGCGGCTACCAATTCATTAAGCTTGAGGTGAATAGCCTGGGTTTCCTTGTTCTGGCTTCGTTGAATGAGAAAAACCATCAGGAACGTGACGATCGTCGTTCCTGTGTTTATGACAAGCTGCCAGGTATCCGAAAAGTCAAACAGCGGTCCGCTCAAGGCCCAGACAATGATTACCATCAGGGCTAAGACAAAAGCCCAACTCCTGCCGCTGTACGCAGCCGCCTTTTGCGAAAACGCTTCCAGCCGCTTCTGTTTAGCCACAATCCTGGATTTGCAATTAAGGGACCGATCTGGGAAGGGAGAAGTAAAACGTCGCTCCCTCATTCAGCGTGGCTTCAGCCCAAACGTGTCCGGAGTGTCGGTGGATGGCTCGCTGAACGATCGCCAGGCCAACGCCTGTGCCGTCGAACTCGCGGTCGGTGTGCAGGCGCTGGAACACACCGAAGAGTTTGTCCTTGTATTGCATCTCGAATCCCACACCGTTATCCCGAATCCAGAAAACAACCTCGCGTCCTTCGTCCCTGTATTCGGAACCGATCTCGATAACGGCTTTCTCACGAGTACGTGTGAACTTGAACGCATTCGAAATCAGATTTGTCAGGACCTGTTGCATTAACGTTGGGTCGCCCTGCACCTTGTGGAGTTCACCACATCTCCATTCGACTTTCCGTTCAGGCGCGGCCGCGTGCACCTCATTGAAAATGTTCTTCGCGAGTGCCGTCATGTCGATGTCCACGACTTGCATTTGCTTCCGGCCAAGCCGTGCCAGATCGAGAAGGCTCTCGATGAGTAAACCCATTTTGAGCGTACTCGATCGAATGATTCCCAGAACGCGCGTGCCGTCCTCGTCGAGTTTGTGCTGGTACTCTTCGATGAGAATCCGCGAGAAACCGTCGATTGCTCGCAGCGGCGCTTTCAAATCGTGCGACACCGAATAGCTGAATGATTCCAGTTCCTTCACAGTGTTTTGTAGCTGAACCGTCCGTTCCTGTACGCGAAACTCGAGCTCGGAGTTAAGCTTTTCCAGACGCTGATTAGCCGCCTGTAGAGACTCTTCGGCGCGCCGTCGATCTTCGATAAGACGGCTAAGTCTGGCGAGCAACTCTTCGGCAGCGAATGGTTTGCTGAGGTAATCCTGCGCTCCGCCTTCCAGCAATCCGGCGAGCGTAGCGTCGTCCGCCTTTGCTGTCAGAAGCAGGACAGGGATGTAATCAAACGCGCGGTCTTTCCGGAGTTCGCGAACCATTTCTTCGCCGTTCATTCGCGGCATCATGACGTCGCTGACGACTGCATCCGGACGGAAACGGCGGATGCATTCCAGGCCGTCCAGACCGTCCGTCGCAGTGGTTACCTGAAAAAGAGTCCCGACGATCCGTCCGACGTATTCGCGCATGTCGGCGTTGTCTTCGACGATCAGAACCGTCGGCACGTTCTGACCGGTAACAGGTGGCTGCCCGACACCGGTTCGAGGCTGAAGATCGATCAGAGCCTCCGTTGCCAGCTCCGAGTTCAATTCGGACTCCTGTTTACGGATTACGAACTTTGAAGGCGCTTTCAAGGGAAGTTCGATTCGAAAGGCGGCCCCACCCAAAGTGCTCTCCAAAACCTGTACGGTGCCCTGATGAAGCTGAACAAACTCGTGAACGATTGAAAGACCGAGGCCGGTGCCGTGAGACCGGACGCCCAAAGAGTGGTCCGTCTGGTAGAAGCGATTGAAGATCGTTTCTCTTTCGTGTTCCGGAATTCCCGGACCACTGTCTTCAATCAAGAAGATGCAGCGCTCTCCGGCAACGGACAAGCGCACTCGGATCTTTCCGCCATCGGGTGCGAACTTAAAGGCATTCGACAAAAGGTTCAGCAGAATCCGTTGCAACTTGATTGAATCGACTTCACCGATCAGCGTGGCAGGAGTGTCGAGTTCAAGCGATATGCGCCTATGCTCGCTAAGCGATTCAAAGTGGGAGACTGCCAAACGTACCATACGAGCCAGGTCAGAGACCGCATAGCCCATATCGAGTTGTCCAACCTCGAGTCTGGAAATATCGAGGAGGTCGTTGACGAGCTTCAGCAGCGTCTGCGCGTTTCTGTTGACGACCTCGAGGTCGCTGCGAAGATGGGGATCGAGGTCAGCAGTCCCGAGCCACCGCTGGATTGGCCCAAGGATGAGAGTTAAAGGCGTCCGGAGTTCATGGCTGACGTTGGCAAAGAAACGCGTCCTGGCTTCATTCGATGATTCGGCAGCCTCCTTCGCCTCTTTGAGTTGTTGGCCGCGCAGAAGGATCTCGGTTTCCATTTGCCCGGAGCGAGTCTTTTCGAAAACAAATGCCGTGACATCTTCCACCCGGTGAATGATGTATTCGAGCTCACTGCTTGAATCGAACACCGGAGTATTTATCGGGCTCCAGTAACGCTCTTCGAACGCCCCGCCTTCGGATTCAGGCTTCCGGATGTCGTACTTCTGTATCGGCATCACATCCTGTATTCGGTGATCAATCACGCGCTTGAGTGAAGCACGCAGGTTTTTAGTTCCAGTGGCGGACGGATCATCGGGATTGTCTGGGAAAGCGTCGAAGATGTTCTTGCCAAGCAGATCCTGGCGCCGGGTCATGGTTGCGCGGAGGTAGGAATCGCTAACCGCGACAATATTCAGTTCTGGCGTCAACACCAGGTATGAACCGGGAGCCGACTCAAAAAGAAGTCGAAAGTCTGGTTCAGAGCCTGGTTTTCGACGAATTGCCAATGGCACTCCGTTCAGCTGAAATTCAAACTTACGAAGCTTTCTGCCAACTGTTCTGATGCTCGAGACGCCGGGTAATGATCAATACAATCACTACCAATAGTACTTGCAGGACACCGAACGATGCCGCCGTCCCATAATTGGCTAAATAGAGCTCATCGTTGATCGCGATCGACAGCGGTCTGTACCTTGGCGTATAGATCAGAATGGTTGCGACGAATTCACCCACGCTATTAACAAACGCCAGCAGCGCTCCAGCGGCAATTCCCCGATATAACAAGGGTAATACAACTCGCCGAAAGGAATACCACCAAGTGGCGCCGAGGCTTCGCGCGGCTTCCTCGATGCCTGGGTCGAGCTGAGCGAGTGCCGCAGCCGTGGAACGGAACACCAATGGCGAAAACCGAACGAAGTACGCGAGGGGCACAATTGAGAATGTTCCAACCAACACTTTGCCAAAGCTGAAAGCCGACGGAGTTGCAAATGCCGTAATCAAATTGATTGCAACTACAGTTCCGGGCAAGGCCCAAGGCAACATCATCGCAATGTCGATAACCGTTCTGCCGCGGAATCGCTTTCTTCCGATGGCATAAGCGCTGATCACGCCCAACACGATCGTTCCAACAACTGCGATCGCACTCATTTGCAGACTATTGATGATTGCTTCCCATGACTTGGGATCCTTGAACATGTTTAAGAAATTCTGCGTTGTGTACTGCGAGGGGAGCGGCGAGGTACGCCAGGAGCCATTCACGGAAAACGCCAGAATGAAGATCATGGCAATTGGCAGGATCACAAAGACGGTCGACGCCGCCGCTATGGCGAAAGTGACCGCCTTCGCCGCAGGTCGGGTGATTTGCTGTCGCTTTCGAGCGCCTCCTTTCGATTGCGTTCGATAGATCGTCCGTTGCTCGTAGGTTTGAAGAAGAATCAGGAAGACCACAGAAATGATGGCGAGCATCACGGACACCACCGACGCAAAACGCAGGTCGCCGTTGGTTTTTGCAATCACGATTTGGCTGGTCATTACTTTGTCGACACCGAAGAGCAAAGGCGCCGTGTAGGAAGCCATCGATGACATGAACGTCAGCAGGGCACCGGCAACGATGGCCGGGGTAAGCATCGGCAGAATCACTCGAGTCCACGTTTGCACCCTGGAAGCGCCCAGACTATAAGCCGCTTCTTCCAATGCGTCGTCGGACTGGCTCAGAGCCGCGCTCACGCTCAAATAAAAGTACGGATACATTGTCAATGTGTGCACGAGAAGCACGCCGGCGAAACCGTTCAGTGCAAAAGTCGTAGGGCTGGTATTGAAGAGTTGTCCAAGGATCTGCGGGAATGTGCCGCCGATGCCGTATAACAGGACAAAAGCTTCGACTCCCATTAGAGGTGGAAGAGCGATCGGCACCAGTACGAGAACCTGACACACGCGCCGAAGCGGAAATTCCCATCGTTGAAGAAGCACCGCCAGGAATACACCCGCCAGCCCCGCGGTGATAACACTCAAGAATGAAATCACCAGGCTTCCGAGCATCGATTCGCCCTGCGCACTTCGTCCAAAATCGAAAAAGCGGACGTATTCGGTGAGCCCGCCTTCCGGGTTCGATACGCTCTCTCTAAAGGTAGCGACCATCGGGCCGACAACATAACCCCAGAGAACGAGCCCAAGAAACACGAATACCGCGCCAGTGGTGATGCGCTTTCGCCAAATGCTCACGACACTTTCACCAGGTGGACCGCAGATCCACTCAGCTTCAGCTTCACAGTCTCTCCCTTTACAGGTCGAGCCGTAGCGCTGGAAGGCACTTCAACCTCGATGTCGCCTAACGCGGTCTTGACGACGCATGAGCGGACCGGCCCCGTATATTCAACGTCGCCCAATACGCCTGAAATGCTATTGCTGTCGTCGGTGAACTGCAGCGACTCGGCTCTTACACAGACGCCCACACGCTCACCAGGTTTCAGAATGACGTCTGCGGCGCGACGGTCAAGCGGGACGGTCAGTTCCGTGCCATCAGCCAAAGCAACGACGACGGATCGTTCCGATACGGTACTGACCGTTGCCTCCAGGAGGTTCGTGTGCCCTATGAACTGCGCGACAAACTTCGTTGCCGGCCGTTCGTAGATCTCGTCCGGCGTTCCCACTTGATGAATCCTCCCTGCATTCAGCACGGCGATTCGGTCGCTCATGGACATCGCTTCGCTCTGATCGTGTGTAACGTAAATCGTGGTGACTTTCGTCGTGCTATGCAATGAGCGCAGGGCGGCGCGAGTTTCCTCGCGCAGTTTGGCATCAAGGTTCGAGAGCGGTTCGTCCAACAAAAGCAGCTTCGGTCGAATGACAAGCGCGCGCGCCAGCGCAACGCGTTGCTGCTGGCCGCCGGAGAGTTGATCAACCCGCATCGAATCGAGTCCAGTGAGCTGAACCTCCTTCAAAGCGGACGAAACGCGGTCATTCAACTCGGATCGAGGCACCTTTCGCACTTCGAGGCCGAAAGCGACATTTCGAGCCACCGATAAGTGCGGAAACAGAGCGTAACTCTGGAATACAAAACCGATGCCGCGTCGATTGGGTGGATCGTATGTGACATCGCGGTCGCCGAAGAGGATCCGGCCACTGGTTGGCTCTTCGAAGCCTGCGATCATGCGGAGCGTGGTTGATTTGCCGCATCCGGACGGGCCGAGAAGAGTGAAGAACTCGCCGGCGCTGATGCTTAAATCAATCGCGTCCACCACGTTCGCGCCGCGCTGGAACGTTTTGGTCAGCCCCTCCAGCCGGAGAACGGTCACCGTCCGCCCTTACCTTTGATGTTCTGCGACCAGTAGTCCATCCACTCCGATTGCTTCTGACTCATCAGATCCCAGTCGATCTTCATTTCTTTGAGGTTCAGCTTGATGAGCCAATCCGGCTTCTCGTTCTCGGACAATTCCAGAGCAGGAATCTGATAATAGTCTTTCGCGAGCTGTGCCTGGAGTTGCGGTTCGAGGAGAAAGTTTTGAAACGCCCGGGCGGCCTCCATGCTTCTGGGATTGTTTACAACGCCCACTCCATCGAGCAGAATCGGCACGCCGCTGGCCGGCAACACGAACGACCATGGACGATTGTTCCTCAAAGGCTGGATTAGCGCGTCCTGGAGGTTCCACAGGGTAACCGTACCCACGCCGCGGTCCACTTTGAGGTACATGTCGTCCGGGGTTGGTGTGTAGATGGCGGTATTTGCATCAAGCTTTCGCAGCCATTCATAACCCGCTTCGGCTGAGCCCGTCTTTTCGTATTGACGGTAGATCATGGCGCTGAAGATGGTGCGCATGGTTCCCGAAGCCATCACATCACGGATGACAATCTTCCCTTTGAATGCCGGCGTGATGAGATCGTCCCAGTCCCTGGGCGCCTGATCGGGTTTCAAGAGGTCGTGATTGTAGATGATCACTTCGGGCAGCAACATTTCCGCATGCCAACGTCCTTGCGGATCCTTACGCTCGGTCGCGATGAGGTTTGCGTGTGTGGGACTGGAAGACGCCAGCAGTTGTTCATTCGCAGCCTGCTGAAGACCTTGAAGCGTGCCGCCCCAGAGGAACCCGGCCTGCGGGTTGGTTTTCTCGGCCCGCAGCCTGTCCAGCGCAGCCTGCGCTCCCAAAATCACCGTGTCCACCTTGCCTTTGTATTCTGGGTGTTTTCCGGTGAACAACTCCACCACTGTGGCCACTTCGTTCTTATCCCGCCCTGTGTAAATGGTGAGACGCTGCGTTTGGTCGCCCGGTCCCGGCTCAGTTGTATTGGGTGAGCATCCGAAAAGAAGTATCGCTAGGAACACAAAGAATCGTCGCATGGACGATCATCCTAGCATGGTCTAGTGCGGTGGGTTTTTGGGTTAAGAATTGAAAATTGTTTGTTGAGTATTGTCTATTGACTGCTTATGACCGCTTGCAACGATCGAAAAAGTCGGTTCTTGATCGCGTTAGCTGCCAATAGACAATATTACAGGAGCCATCCTGCTTGCGTTATCGTCTCGCAGCATAGATAGTCCGCAAGCGCCCCTGACGTATCCATCTCGAGCACTACGGAAGTCCAACTGACCACGAGGGCTAATAAGAGGGTCATCCTCAACTTCCGGGCGCGGCTGGACGACTTTGCGGGAATCCTGGAACCGGCGAAACTCTCAAAAACTTTGCTCATAACTCTCCTTGAAAGAGTTCATTCTAGCAAGCCTGGCTCCACTCAAATGAGCCAGTGTTTTCAGATGGTTAAGTCTTGGCCAGACGGTCCAACGTTACATCTTGTTACGCCTCTGGAAATGGTAAGGAAAGCGATTTCATGCAGCGTTTTCCGGCTGAGAGTCGACTACTCTGTTCGGCTACGAAGAAACTCTTCTTCGTGACGAAAGTAGATTTGTATCGTTCTCCATAAAATGTGTTTAGAACGCCTGTCCGATGCCCCAACCGAATTTTTTACGCAGTTCGCCAGTCCGCGGCCAAAGGTTGATGCCGAGATCGAATCGAACGAGAAGCAAGGGCGTTTGAATGCGCAAGCCGATGCCGGGGGAATATCGCAGGTGAAGCACGTTTGCATTTCCGACCCTTTCGTAGACGTTGCCTGCGTCGAAGAACGTCACGGCGCCGAGCCTCCAGAATAGGGGGAAGCGCAACTCGGAATTCAGGATGAGCAAGGCGTTGCCGGGAGACAGCGTCAGCCTATCCTGCTGGAAGGCACGGAGGGTTGTTGGACCACCGGCGGTGAACTGCTCATTGTCGAGAAGGGTGGCGCCAGAAAAGGCTCGTGTCGCGCCGGCGCGTATGGCATTTGCCCAAACGAGGTTCTTGCTGATGCGGCTGAACCGGAAGTATTGAGTGTAATTCCTGATGTATGAGATGGCCGATCCGACATGCGGTGGAGCGACTTCAAATGAATTCGAGAAGAAGGTTCCCTGCGTCGCATTAAGGATGTCGTCGCGGGTATCTCGGGTAATCGTCCCGTTGAAGCGAGCGATGGGTATTGTTGTATTTTCGATGAACAAGTTATCGTTCGGATCGCGATCGAACGTGTGATCCCATCGGTAGCTATAGTCATAGGAGAGGATGTAGAAGTTCTTGAGACGCCACTGTTGCTGGAGCGTGTATCCCCAACGGTCGGATGCCTGCCCCTCCACTTTGAAGTCGCGGGTCTTGAATGTGGTCACCGTAGTCCGCACATCGCGTCCAAAAAAGACCGGAAAAGTCCCATAGATGCGTGCATCTCGCAAAATGCGCGTGTCTTTATAGCTGATGCCGGTGAGGATGCCTTTACCGAACAGGTTGCCGTACGAAAAATCGCTGGTGACTCCCAGGTTGCGGTCGCTCGTTTCGCTGTGACTGCCTACGGCGAAACCATAACGGAATCGCCACGGTGCGGTTTCGTTGAGCTGAACATTGGCGATATAGCCATTGGGCGTCTGGCCTTTCACCATTTCGATTTCGACTCGCTTGAAAAGGCGCGTGTCATAGAGCTTCTTTCGCGTGAGGTTGATCCGCGTGTAATCGACCGGATCACCCTCTTTGAATTGGAAAAATCGCATCACGTGCGACATGTCGGTGACGCGGACACCGTCCACCTGAATCGCTTCGATCATCTTTCGATCGCCTTCGACAAACTCGAAGTGAACGGCTACCTGGGCTTTGGTTGGATCCGTAGTCGTCGAAGGCGTGATCTGGATATCGTTGAAACCTTCCTGCCAATACTCGGTAATAGCGCGTTGTTGTGCCTTCTCAATCCAGTCGGAAGTGAACGGAAACAACGGCAGTTCCTTTTCAGTCTCAGGAGTTCGTCCGGCAGCTTCGTCGGGTGCCGGATTGGTCGGCCCAAGCCTCACGGCGTGCAGTAGTCGCTGATCGTTGAGGAAAGAGTTTCCGCCAAAATCGATGCGACCGACCATGTATTGGTTGCCGCGTTCAATGGTGACGACGAACTTCGGACCGGTTTCCTGGAAGACTAATTCCGGCACCGTCGACTTCGCATCAAGGTAGCCCTCCTTTTTCAACTCGTATTCGA
>Ga0137427_10000454_pt1 | contig 21057 bp, 19 predicted proteins | sample EasRivERMZT700_2_FD_102309 | JGI IMG/M metagenome (GOLD analysis project Ga0137427, IMG submission 102309) | Soil microbial communities from meander-bound floodplain in the East River, Colorado, USA - East River MetaG ERMZT700_2 | ecosystem: Environmental > Terrestrial > Soil > Floodplain ...
CCACAGGCCGTTCTGGCGTGACTCGATATGGTTGTCGAGGCCCGTGACGACGTACCAGGACGTCGCGACATCCAGCCAGCGGAAACCAAGATCGCGCCGGCGATACTGTGCGCGGCCATCGTACTGGCGGATTCCCGTGCGATTGACGAAGCCGAGCGCCGGAAAGAAGTTGGTCCCCACCTGCTTGAAGTGGAATTCGCCGCCCCACGGTTCGTTCGGAAAGGTGAGCGCTCCGCCCCATGAATCGTCGTCTCCGCGGGTGTCGGAGAAACTTCGCTGATAATAGACATCGGATTGGAAGATTTTTCCGGGCAGGAAATCGGAGTCGCGATACTGAAAATCGGCGCCTGCGACCGTGTTCTTGCTCTGGCCGGTCGGATCGCCGTTGGTCACGATGACGCCGACTTTCGACTCGCCGATGGGCGCGGTGATCCGGGCGACGTTGAGAACCTGGCTCCGCTTCGTGTCGCCTGTGCCGTTGGTGACGACGGAAAGCGCTCCGACGCCAAGTCCCGCGAATTCGCCTGACAGTTTTGTGCCGGCGATGATGCTGACGGGAAGCCCGTTCGCCAAGCCGATATTCCGCGAGAAGAAGGGCTGAGCGTTGTCGGCCGGGTAGTTGTAGTTGTTCGGCGAGGTGAAGCCGCGGCCGCCGAATTCGAAGGTCGCGACGTCCTGCAGGAAGAAGTTCCGCGTCTCGGGCTGGAACAGCGCAAAGCGCGTCGTGTTCACCTGGCGTATGTCGAGTGGGGCGTCGGAAAAATCGGGATTGACGGTGAGCGTGCCGGTGAGCTGTGGCGTGATCTTGTAGAAGGCATTGCCGCTGAGCCGGAAACTCGGGGTTTGGCGGCTTGGCTCCGGCCAGTCATGCCGGTAGCGCAGCGAACCGAACAGCTGCACATCGAGTCCCAGCCCCGAATCGATATCAGTGATCCCAGTGAGGGTGCCCGATCGCGTGATGTCGGAGAACTGCGTGGCGGCGCCGATCATGCCCCAGCGAATGCGTTCGCCCTTGCGCTTGATCGTGCGAAGCAGCTCGAACACCCAATCGGGCTTGGTCGGGTCGTAGGCGAAGTTGCGGAAGGGAATCGCCATCTCGACAATCCAGCCGTCATCGACGATGGCAACCTTGGCGGTCCAGATCGTATTCCATTCCTTGGTGAAGTCGGTGTTGTTCTGGATCAGCGCTTCCTGTTTCGCGCCGGCCGCATTGACCTCGAAGAAATACGAGTTGCGGCGCGTGTTCAGCGGATCGAGATAGATGCGCACCGAATCGTCGACGCCGAGATTGCCGTCGCGGCTTCGATTGGTGGCGCTGATCAGATGCGCTTCACGATCGAAATTGTAGATGCCGACGTAGAGGTTCTCCTGGTCGTAGAGGATGCGCAGTTCGGTGCGCTCCGAGCCCGGCTGTCCGGTGTCGGGATCGAGTTGGTAGAACTCATCGATGACCTGAGCCTTCGCCCACACCGGATCGCCCAGGAGGCCGTCGATCGTCGGTGCTTCCGCGGCCTCGATGCGCGTCGCCTGTCCTGTCGGGACATAGGTGCCGAAGTCCCGCGCGGGCGGGATCGCCTCGTCCGCCGGCTCGGCGTCCGCCGCCGCGAGCGGTGCTGCGGCCACGAACAAGGCGCCGGCGGCAATCGCGGCACACAAGCTTCGTATCAGCCGAGCGCGATGTTTCAGCGCCATGCCCCCCGACCCCTAACATCCGCTCGGCGAATGTCTCGATGAACGCCGCTCGCGAAAGGCTTGGCGGCGCGGTTTCTCTATAGGGGGAAAAGGGATAGCGGGCGCTGACAAATCGGTGAGGCGGGCAGGGTGCTTTCGTTGCCCGGCCAATGGCTTGCGCGCGCAGTGGGAAGTACCTATAAGCCCGCCATCCCGCGCGCGGGGCCGGGCGGCCGCACCTTCAGTGCGATCGCCCTTCCGGTGTTTGCCGATCCCGGCAGATCACTCCCCGCGTTAGGCTGAACCGGAAAAACAGGAGTTTGCATGGCACTGCCAGACTATTCACTGCGCCAGCTTTTGGAGGCCGGCGCGCATTTCGGCCATCGCACGCAGCGGTGGAATCCCAAGATGGGCTCATACATCTTCGGGGTCCGAAACGACATTCATATCATCGACCTGACGCAGACTGTTCCGTTGCTGCATCAAGCGCTGCTTGCCATGCGCGAAGCGGTGTCGGGCGGCGGACGCGTGCTCTTTGTCGGCACCAAGCGCCAGGCTGCGGAACCGGTCTCGGCCGCGGCTAAACGCTGCGCCCAGTACTTCGTCAACCACCGGTGGCTCGGCGGCACGCTGACCAACTGGCAGACGATCTCGCACTCGATCAAGCGGTTGAGGACGGTCGAGGAGACGCTCACCTCGGCGCACACCTCGGGCCTGACGAAAAAGGAACTGCTCCAGATCATGCGCGAGCGCGACAAGCTGGAGCGGGCGCTCGGCGGCATCAAGGACATGGGCGGGCTTCCGAGCCTGCTGTTCGTCATCGACACCAACAAGGAATCGATCGCGGTCGCCGAAGCCAAGAAGCTCGGCATTCCGGTCGCGGCCATTCTGGATTCCAACTCCGATCCCGACGGCATCACCTTTCCGATCCCGGGGAATGACGACGCTTCGCGGGCGATTGCGCTCTACTGCGATCTCGCCGCGCGCGCGGTCATCGACGGGCTCTCCGAGGGTCAGGCCGCGACAGGTGCCGATATGGGGGCCGCCGAAACGGTGATCCACGATGTCGGTGCTCCGGCCGCTGCCGAGGCGCGCCCGAACTAACGGCTACTGTCGCCACGCTACGGAATGGCCACAGGCGTAATGCTCCGCTGTCGAGGGGAGCGATAAGGAAACGGAACGATGACGATTACCGCCGGCATGGTGAAAGACCTGCGCGACAAGACGGGCGCGGGCATGATGGACTGCAAAGGCGCGCTCGCCGAAACCAAAGGCGATATCGAGGCAGCGATCGATCTGCTGCGCAAGAAGGGCCTGGCCAAGGCCGCGAAGAAGGGCGGCCGTATCGCCGCCGACGGACTGATCGGGCTTGCGGTCGGCGGCGGCAAGGGGGCCATCGTCGAAGTGAATTCCGAAACCGATTTTGTCGCGCGGGGCGACGAGTTCCAGGCCTTTGTTCGCAAAGTGTCTGAACAGGCGCTCAAGGTAGACGACAATCTCGACCGGCTCCTTGCGGCTGCTTTCCCCGGCGGCGGAACGACCGCTGAGGCGCTGTCCAATCTGATCGGCAAGCTCGGCGAGAACATGTCGATCCGCCGGTCCGCCGGCGTGTCCGTGTCGCCCGGCGTGGTCGCGTCGTATATCCACAACGCCGTCGGTACCGATCTCGGCAAAATCGGCGTCCTTGTCGCGCTCAAGTCCTCGGGCGACCCCGCGAAGCTCATGGCTCTCGGCAAACAGCTCGCGATGCATATCGCGGCCGCCTCGCCGGTTGCGCTTAGCGCGGCCGATGTGCCCGCCGATGTCGTCGCCCGCGAACGTGCGATCTACGCCGATCAAGCGCGCGAGTCCGGCAAGCCGGACAACGTCATCGAGAAGATGGTCGAGGGCCGCCTGCGCAAGTTCTATGAGGAGCAGGTTCTGCTCTCACAGACCTTCGTGATCGACATGGAGACCCAGATCGGCAAGGTTTTAGAAAACGCCTCCAAAGAGTTGGGCGCGAAAGTTCAGATCAAGTCTTTCCTGCGTTTCCAGGTGGGCGAAGGCATCGACAAGCCGGTGACGGACTTCGCCGCCGAGGTGAAAGCCACCGCCGCCGGGCACTGAACAAGGATCTCCCGACCCGCCGCCAGGAGCCCTCATGAGCGCCGCCCTTCGATACCGCCGCGTGTTGCTGAAGGTCTCCGGCGAGGCGTTGATGGGGACGCAACCCTACGGCATCGACGTCTCCACGCTGGAGCGGATCGCGGGCGACGTCAAAGATGCCATCGATGCCGGCGCGCAGATCTGCCTCGTGATCGGCGGCGGGAACATCTTTCGGGGTCTCTCCGGGGTTGCCTCGGGGATCGACCGCGCAACCGCCGATTACATGGGCATGCTCGCGACGATCATGAACGCGATCGCGATGCAGGCGGCGCTCGAACGTCTGGGCGTGCCGACCCGCGTGCAATCGGCGATCCCCATCATGTCGGTCTGCGAGCCGTATATCCGCCGCCGGGCCATCCGCCACATGGAGAAGGGACGTGCGGTGATCTTCGCCGCCGGCACGGGGAATCCGTTCTTCACCACCGATACCGCCGCGGCCTTGCGGGCCGCCGAGATGAGCTGCGACGGGATGTTCAAGGCGACCCAGGTCGACGGGGTCTATAGCGACGATCCCAAACGGGTCAAGGACGCCGAACGCTACGATTTCCTGACCTATCACGATGTGTTGTCGCGGGACCTTAAAGTGATGGATGCATCCGCCATCTCGCTTTCCCGCGAGAATGGAATTCCGATCGTGGTGTTCTCCATTCACGAGAAAGGCAATCTGTCCCAGGTCTTGCAGGGCAAAGGACGCTACACCGTCATCGCCGAAAAGGCGTAGTATCGGTCGGGGGGATGGACAGGCCTGACCCCGATCGGCCCAAGGGAGGGCCTCATGGCTGCACTACCACCCTTCGACAAGGAAGATGTGAAGCGGCGCATGAAGGGCGCCGTGACGACTCTCAAATCCGAATTCGCCGGCCTTCGCACCGGGCGCGCAAGCCCTGCGATTCTCGATCCGGTTCATGTTCCCGCCTACGGCAATCCCATGCCGGTCAGCCAGCTCGGCACCGTCAGTGCGCCGGAGCCCCGGCTCTTGACTGTGCAGGTGTGGGACCGAAGCCTCGTCAAGGCGGTCGACAAGGCGATTCGCGATGCCGGGCTGGGTCTCAATCCGCAGGTGGACGGCCAGCTCTTGAGGATTCCGATCCCGGAGCTGAACGAGGAGCGCCGCCGCGAATTGGCCAAACTTGCCGCCAAATATGCCGAAGCCGCCCGGGTGGCGGTCCGGAATGTCCGGCGCGACGGGATGGAACATTTGAAGCGGCTGGAAAAGGAACACGGAATCAGTGAGGACCAGCACCGCAAGCTGGCCGACGAACTGCAAAAGATGACGGACGAAAACATCCGCGATATCGATCAGACGCTGCATGCCAAGGACCAGGAAATCATGCATGTGTGAGTGTGTGGGGCGGGGGAAGCTCAAGGGTTCGCGTACAAAAGGGATATCACGTTGACAAAATCGACTCTTGAAAGCGCATCGCTCGCCCCGGTTCCCCAACATTTGCCGATGCACGTCGCCATCATCATGGACGGCAATGGCCGCTGGGCGAAGAACCGCCTCCTGCCGCGCGAGGCCGGGCACGTGCGGGGAATTTCGTCGGTGCGCAGGGTCGTTCGCGCGGCACGAGAGATCGGCCTGCAATATCTGACGCTCTACACCTTCTCGACCGAGAACTGGCGCCGGCCGGAATCCGAGGTCCGCCATCTCATGGGGTTGTTCCGGCGTTATTGCCGCGCCGATATCGAGAAGCTGCACTCGCACAATGTGCGCGTCCGGTTCATCGGCGCGCGGTCGGGTCTGGCGCCGGACATCGCCGAGATCATCGAAAGCGCCGAAAGCCTCACGTCGCGCAACACGGCTCTCAACCTTGCCTTCGCCTTCAACTACGGCTCGCGCGAAGAGTTGGCCGACGCCGCCCGAGCCCTGGCCTGCAAGGTGCGCGACGGGTCGCTCGACCCTGACACCATCACGGCATCGGTGCTGGGCGGCAGTTTGCAGAGCGCCGGTTTGCCGGATGCGGATCTCGTGATCCGCGCCGGCGGCGAGCGCCGGCTTTCCAATTTTCTGCTCTGGCAGGCCGCTTATGCGGAATTCGTCTTCGTCGACAAGCTGTGGCCCGATTTCGATCGGGACGATCTGCTCGCGGCCCTGAGCGAATATGCCCGCCGCGACCGGCGCTTCGGGGGCTTGAGCGCCAGCGAGCGCGGGGCGCTCGAGCGGACCCGCAGCACGCCATTGCCGAATGACGAGGGCACGGGCGGCGAGCGCCCTGCGGAGGCGATCGACGCCGAGTGAACGCAGGACCATCCTCCGTGAACGGCTCTCAACCCTCCTTGCATAAGCCAACAGCCGGCCGCTTCGAGCTTCCAGCCCGCACCGCATCGGCGGTTGTCATGGGGCTCGCTGCCGTCGGCGCGGTTTTCACCGGGGGGCTCGTCTTCGCCACCATCGTCGCGGCCGCAGCCATCGCAGCGCTCCGCGAGTGGCACCGGCTGATCAACGGCGGGCGCATCGCGCGGGAAATGATCCCGACCAGTCTCGCCATGGTCGCGGCGGTGCTGCTGATCCATCAGATGAACGGCCTGCCGCTCGCCTTGGCGGCGATCGCCTTGGGCGCGCTCGGCGCCGCCGTTTCCGCGGCGATCCGGAGCATTACCGTGCTATGGCCGATTCCCTGGCACGCGTTCGGGGCGCTTTATCTCGGTCTTCCCGTGATCTCGCTCGCGCTCCTCCGCGACGATCCGCGCGGCAGCGCGATCGTCGGCGGCTTGTTTGTTGCGGTTTGGACGGCCGACACCGCGGCGCTGCTGCTTGGCCGGCTAATCGGCGGCCCCAAGCTTGCGCCCGAGCTCTCTCCCAACAAGACCTGGGCTGGATTTGTCGGGGGCACGCTGGCGGCCGGCGCGGCCGAGTCGGTATATGTCTTCTGGCTGGGCGGAGCCGCGCTCGAAGGTGTTGCGTTTGGAATTGTTATAGCTCTGTCAGGTCATTGCGGTGATCTGTTCGAGTCATGGGTTAAACGCCAATTCCGGGCGAAGAACACCGGGAGCTTGATCCCCGGTCATGGCGGGATGCTGGACAGGGTGGATTCCCTATTGTTTGCGGCACCAGTTTGCATGGCGATGATCTATTTGGCCGGCTTCAACCCTTGGAACAGCAGCCCTTCGTGAGCAGGTATAGGGACATGCAGTCCAGTGCGAACCTCGCTCCGGTACTGGCGCGGCGGCTGACCATCCTTGGCGCCACGGGCTCGGTCGGCGCGGCTACGCTTGATGTCGTGCGCTTCGCGCGGTCGCATTATGGCGCGGATGCCTTTCCGCTCGAGGCGATAACCGCGCACCGGAACGCCGATCGGCTGGTCCGCGATGCGCTCGAGCTCAAGCCCAAGGCGGTGGTGATCGGCGATGCGTCGCTCTTCAAAGAGGTGAAGAGCAGCCTCGCCCAGACTGGGGTCGAAGTCCTGGCCGGCACCGCAGGGATTCTGGAGGCGGCCTCTCGTCCCGCCGACATGGTCATGAGTGCGATCGTGGGCGCCGCGGGCCTTGCACCGACGCTCGCGGCGCTTGAGCGGGGCGCCATGGTAGCGCTTGCGAACAAGGAGTGCGTCGTTGCCGCCGGAGCAGTCTTCAGGCGCGCGGTCTCGGCCTCGAAGGGCGTCGTGATTCCCGTCGATTCCGAGCACAACGCGGCGTTTCAGCTGCTCGACTTCGAACAGAGCCATGCCATCGAGAAGGTCACCCTGACCGCGTCGGGTGGCCCTTTCAGAGGCTGGTCGCTCGAGCGCATGGCGCAAGCCACGCCCGAGCAGGCCGTACTGCACCCCAACTGGAGCATGGGGGCGAAAATATCGGTAGATTCGGCGACCCTGATGAACAAGGGCCTGGAGCTGATCGAAGCCCATATCCTGTTCGGATTGCCCCCGGAAAAGCTCGACGTGGTGATCCACGCTCAGTCGATCGTGCACTGCCTCGTCGCCTACGCCGACGGGTCGGTGCTGGCACACTTGTCCGCGCCCGATATGAGGACCCCCATCGCCCACGCTTTGGCCTGGCCCCAGCGCATGGTATCTCCGGCGCGCCGGCTGGATTTCACAGAGTTCTCACAACTGACGTTCGAGAAGCCCGACATGAACCGTTTTCCCTGCCTGCAGCTCGCCAGAGCATGCTTGCAGGCAGGCGGTGCGGCCCCTACGATCCTTAACGCCGCCAACGAGGTGGCCGTTGAGCAGTTCCTTGGCTGCCGTATCGGGTTTCTCGGAATAGCCCGCACGGTCGAAAGGACGCTCAATGCGCTGGCGCGGGAACTGAACGGGGAGGCGCCCGCGACCTTGGATGATGTGTTGGCGGTAGACGGGGCCGCGCGGGCAAGGGCGCGCGAAGAATGCAAATTGGCTGCGGCCTAAATGTCGTCTTGAGGAGTGTTGGATCGCATGGTTGAGACTGTCGGAAACTTTCTTTCGGGATGGGGAATTGGAACGTCTGCGGTGTTGGTCGTCCCCGCATTTCTGTTCGTCATCACGGTCGTCGTGTTTTTCCATGAGCTTGGTCACTTCGTGGCGGCTCGCTTCTGCGGCGTGAAAGTCGACGTCTTCTCCATCGGCTTCGGTCGCGAAATCGTCGGCTTTTTTGACCGCAAGGGAACGCGGTGGAAGATCTCCTGGCTTCCGATGGGCGGCTACGTGAAATTCGCGGGCGACGCGGACCCGTCCAGCCGCAGCGATCCCGAAACGCTCAAGAACATGGATCCGGCGGAACGCGCGGGTTCTCTGCACTTCAAGCCGCTTTACCAACGTGCCATCGTCGCCGCAGCCGGGCCGTTGGCCAATTTCATTCTGGCGATCGCGATCTTCACGGTCGCGTTCATGATCAGCCCGGCTCAGCCGGCGGAGCCGCCGACGATCGAAGAGATCCGGGCGGGTTCCGCGGCAGAAGCTGCCGGTGTGCGGGTCGGCGATATCATCCAATCGGTGGACGGCGTTTCGATCACCCAGTTTCCCGAGCTTCAACGCATCGTCGGCGACAGCCAAGGACGCCCGCTTCGTCTCGGCATCCTCCGCAACGGCGAATCGCTCGAAATCGTCGCCTCGCCGCTTCCAACCGAATCCACCAACGCCGCAGGCGCGGTCAGCACGGCCTTTCGCTTGGGCATCGTGCCTCACTACGAGCCCCTGCCGTTTCCCCAGGCTTTCGTCCGCGCCGTGGTCCAGACCTGGTCGATCATTCAGCGCACCGTCGGATATCTCGGCGACATCTTCGTTGGACGCGCCAGCACCAACGAGTTGAGTGGGCCGCTCGGCATCGCTCGCGCGGCCGGAGACGTGGCGGCAGCAGGCTTCATCGCGCTGCTCAACTTGACTGCGTTCATCTCGGTGGCCATTGGTTTTGCTAATCTTTTGCCGATACCCGTGCTCGACGGGGGCCACCTTCTGTACTATGCATTCGAGGCGGTTCTCGGGAGGCCGTTGGGCGAGCGCGCGCAAGAGGTGGGTTTCCGGCTTGGCTTGGCCGTTGTGCTGTGCCTGATGTTGCTGGCGACCTTTAACGACCTCGTCCGCTTCAACCTGTTTTAATGGCGTTCCCGTGCCTTCCTGAATAGGCGGCACGAACATCAAAGGCGATTCGATGACCTTAAACGGCCACCCCTTCGCCCGTAGCGTACGGCTTGTCGCTTCGGCTGTGGCACTTCTGTTCGTGGTTGCGCTGCAGGCCCAGGTCGTGCAGGCGCAGGCGCCTGCCATTCCGCCGCCGCCGCCTCCGCCACAGGAAACAGCGCCCCTGATGGCGGAGCCGATGGGGCCGCCCGCCACCGAAATGACGCTCGACCAGGTCGCACCGCCCGTCACTCTCGCGCCGGCTCCTCCGGGACAGGGCGTCATCCAGCGCATCGTTGTCGAGGGCACTCAGCGCATCGAGGCGGACAGCGTGCTGTCCTACCTTCTGCTGCGCCAGGGTCAGCTCTACGATCCGGCCTCGGCGGACCGTTCGCTCAAGACGCTGTTCGATACCGGCTTGTTCGCCGATGTGCGCCTGGACTGGGACGGCATGATTCTGACCGTCCGCGTCGTGGAAAATCCGATCCTCAACCAGGTCGTTTATGAGGGCAACTCCACGCTTTCCAACGCCGACCTGAACATGGAGGTTCAGGTCCGCCCGCGCATGGTGTTCACCCGCGCGCGCGTTCAGGCCGACGTGCAGCGGATCATCGAGCTTTACCGCCGCTCGGGACATTTCGCGGCCACGGTTGAGCCGAAGATCATTCAGCGGCCGCAAAACCGTGTCGACCTCGTCTTCGAGATCAACGAGGGGCCGACGACCGGGGTTGCAGCCATCAATTTCATCGGCAACCGCGTGTTTTCGGATGCCGATTTGAGGGAGCAGATCGTCACCACGACGAGCGCGTGGTGGAAATTCCTCACCACGAACGACAACTACGATCCCGACCGGCTGACCTTCGACAGAGAGCAGCTTCGCCGGTTCTATCTCGCGCGGGGCTATGCCGACTTCCGGGTGGTATCGGCCGTCGCCGAGCTCACGCCCGACCGCGAGGATTTCTTCATCACCTTCACGGTCGATGAAGGCGAGCTCTACACGTTCGGCAACATCACCATCCAGTCGGCGATCCGGGATCTCGATCCCGAACTGTTGCGCCCCTTGCTTCTGACCGAGCAGGGCGAGACCTACGATGCGTCGCTGATCGACCGCTCGGTGGAAGCGTTGACCTACGCCGCGGGCACCAGGGGTTTCGTGTTTCTCGATATTCGCCCGACGGTCACACGCAACGCCGCCACCCGGACCATCGATCTGACGTTCATGATCGACGAGGGGCCGCGCGTCTATATCGAGCGCATCAACATCGTCGGCAATTCGCGGACGCGCGATCAGGTGATCCGGCGCGAGTTCCGGCTGGCGGAGGGCGACGCGTTCAATCGCGTGCTTGCGGACCGGTCTCGGACCCGGGTACGCGCGCTTGGCTTCTTCGCCGATGTCCAGATCCGCGAGGACCCCGGCTCGGCACCGGACCGGACCGCACTGACCGTGACCGTGACGGAGCAGCCCACGGGCGAACTTGCCTTGGGTGCGGGCTACTCCTCGATGCAGGGTCTGTTGCTGGATTTCGCCTATACCGAGCGCAATCTGTTCGGCCGGGGACAGTTTCTCCGCGCCAGCGTCTCGATCGGCACGTTCCAGAAGAACTACGATTTCCGCTTCACCGAGCCCTATTTCCTCGGCAGGCCTCTGGCGGCAGGTTTCATTCTCTACAAGGTCGTGACGGATTTCTCGGAGCAGGTCGGCTATATCTCCGATGTCAGTGCACTGGGCTTGCAGCTTGGATTCCCGGTGTCGGAGTTCGGGCGAATTTCGCCGCACTACAATTTCCAGTTCACCGACATACAGCCGTTCGGGACGGCCGCGAGCCTTGCGATCATCGCGGGAACCTACTCGGCGTCGTCCGTCGGTTTCACCTACACCTACGATACCAGGGACGACATTATCCGGCCGACACGCGGTTGGTCTCTGGCCCTCAGCCAGGACATCGCCGGCCTCGGCGGCGACCTCAAATATCTCCGCACCGCCGTCGGCGCCCAGTACTACCACCCGTTCTTTTTCAATCTCATCGCCAATGTCGGGCTCACGGCGGGATACGTCACCGGTTATGGCGGGCAGACCATCCCCATCAACGAGCGCTTCTTCAAGGGCGGGCCCTCGTTCCGCGGCTTCCAGATCGCGGGCGTAGGACCACGGGATACCGTCACGGAAGTGTCGCTGGGCGCGCAGTTCTACGCCATCGGCACGTACCAGGTCCGCTTGCCCCAGATACTGCCGGAAGATTACGGTATCGCACTGTCGGCATTCGCAGATTTCGGTACCGTCGGGATCATCACGGGAATCGGCAAAACGTGCACTATTGCCCAATGCATCAAGGACGACCTCGCACTTCGCATGGCGGCGGGCATCGCGATCAATTGGAGGTCGCCGTTCGGTCCGGTAGAAATCGACGTCGGTTATCCGATCCTTCAGGCGGAATACGACAAGGCGCAGGTGATCCGGTTTTCAGCCGGGACGGCGTTCTGAACTAGGGAAGGAATTGTTGTCATGACTGCGAAACAACCCATGCGTCGCTATCGTCTTGCGGCGATGCTGGCTATCGGAATCCTGACGGGCGGACTTGCCGGCCAGTCGCTCTCCGCACCGGCCCCGGCGCCGCAACCGGCGCCGTCACCGTTCGGACGTCTCGTGCCGATGGCGCCGACCGGACAGACCGCTCCTGGGGCCGGCGGCGCGATACCCGCGCAGCCGCAAGCGCCTCTGGCCGCACCGGCAGGGGCACCTGCGCCGGCCGCAGGGGGCGCACCGGCAGGTGCGGCCTCCGCCGTGCAAACGCCGCGCATCATCGTGATCGACCGCCAGCAGCTTCTGCAGCGTTCCGCTGCCGGAAAAGACATCTTCACCCAGACCCAGACGTTGTCGAAACAACTCGAAACCCAATTGAGGACCGAGGAAACCGCGCTGCAAAGCGAGGCGGTTCAGCTTCAGCAGCAGCTGGCGATCCTTGCCGCGGACGTTCGTGCCCAACGGGAGAAGGACTTCAGTGCCAAGCAGCAGGCCTTCCAGGGGCGCGTTCAGCAGCGTCAGGCCCAGATCCAAGCGAGCTTCAACCAGGCGGCGCGTCAGGTTGAAGTCGCGCTCGACCCGATTCTTCAGGCCATCATGCGGGAGCGCGGCGCCAACATGGTTCTGGACCGCAGTGCCGTGATTGTCGCCACGAGCGATGTCGATGTGACCCCGCTTGCGCTTCAGCGCCTGGATCGGGCATTGCCCCGGGTCAAGGTCGATCTCGCCGCCGCGCCCGCCGCGCCCGCTGCGGGTGCTCCAGCGGCCGCCGCACCGGCCGCAGCTGCAAAGGCGGCCGCACCTGCCGCTCCACCTGCCGCCAAATAAAGAAGAGGACTCCCTCACGATGGCGGAACCGCGGTTTTTCGACAATCGCGGCCCCTTCAAATTGGCCGAACTTTGCGCCGGGGCCGGTCTTGATTGTCCAAAGGGCACCTCGGACGCGCTCGTGCACGACGTCGCGGGGCTGGATCAAGCGGGCTCGGCGCACCTCTCGTTCTTCGATGGCGCGCGCGCCAGACACGAATTTCAGAGCACCAAGGCCGGCTGGTGTCTGGTCAAACCCACTCCCGGTACCCACCCCGTCCCGCCCTCGACCGTGCTGATCCCGACGCCGTCGATTGGCCGCGCCTTTGCAGCGATCGCATCGACCTTCTATCCCGACCATGAATTGACGCTGTTGCAAATGGACGCGGTGCATCCGACCGCGCGGCTTGGCGAAGGCGTGCGGCTTGGGCATGGGGCTGTGATCGGTCCCGGCGCCGACATCGGGGAGAAGACACGGATCGGCGCAGGAAGCGTGATCGGCCGCGGCGTCACGATCGGACGAAGCTGCGTCATCGGTGAACGCGTGACCGTACAATGCGCCCATCTCGGGGATGATGTCGTGATCGAGGCCGGAGCTGTGATCGGCGCTTCCGGGTTCGGTTTTGCGTCGCTTGCCGACGGCCATACGAAGATTCCCCAATTGGGACGTGTCATCGTTCAGGACCGGGTGGAGATCGGAGCCAATTCGGCGATCGATCGCGGCGCGCTCGGCGACACCGTCATCGGCGAGGGCACGAAAATTGATAATCTCGTACAGATCGGGCACAACACGCGCGTAGGACGTCATTGCGTCATGGCTGGCCAGGTCGGACTTTCCGGCAGTGTGACGCTCGGTGATTTCGTCCTGTTGGGCGGCAAGGTCGGCGTGGCCGATCATGTGACGATCGGCGAAAATGTGCGTGTGGCTGCCCTGTCCGGGGTCAGCACGGATTTGGAAGCAGGCGCTGACTATGGCGGTATTCCGGCGCGGCCGCTGATGCAATGGAAGCGGGAGATCGCGACGCTCGCGAGGGTGGCGAGGACACGCAAGCGGGCTGGCGATAAATGATGAATAGCGAAGCCGAAGACCGATCGCCTCCACTGGAGCTCGATACGGATTACATCAAGCGGCTTTTGCCGCATCGCCATCCGTTTCTGCTGATCGATCGTCTCACCGATATCCACCCGGGGGTTTCGGCTGTGGCGTGGAAGACCGTGAGCATCGATGAGCCGCATTTCGCCGGCCATTTTCCATCCCATCCCGTCATGCCGGGCGTCCTGATCGTGGAGGCCATGGCGCAGGCGGCCGGCGCGCTCGTGGTGCACACCCTGGGTCTCGTCGACCAATTGCGCGTGGTCTACTTCATGACCATAAACCGGGCCCGCTTCCGCCGGCCGGTATATCCGGGCACCATTCTGCGCATTCCGGTAAAGGTCCAGCGCCATCGCGGACCGGTTTGGCGCTTCGAGGGCGAGGCCTATGTCGGCGATGAGCTCTGCGCGGAAGCCGAATACAGTGCGATGCTCACGGAGCAGACCCTCAGCTCCGTGTCCGCAGCCCCGAGCGGCAAGGCGTGATGCCGAAGATACACGCCAGCGCCATCGTGGAAGACGGCGCCGTCCTTGGTGCGGACATCGAGATCGGGGCATACTCGCTTGTCGGTCCGCGTGTCCGTCTTGGAGACGGAGTGAAATTGGCATCGCATGTCGTGCTGTCGGCAAACACGGAACTCGGCGCCCGCTGCATCGTGCATTCTCATTCGGTTCTCGGCGGTGGCCCGCAATATCGCGGCGATTCCGGGCGCGATGCGAAACTCGTCGTTGGCGCAGACACCGTGATCCGGGAACACGTCACGATGAACGGCGGATCGCTGAAGGGCGGCGGTGTCACGCAAGTCGGCACCAACGGCTATTTCATGGCCTACAGTCACGTGGGGCATGACTGTCATGTGGGCGACAACGTGACGTTCGCAAATGGTGTCGCCTTGGCTGGTCATGTCACCATTGGCGACGGCGTCAACATTGGAGGGCTGTCGGCGGTGCAGCAATATTGCCGTATCGGCAGGGGTGCATTCGTGGGTGGCGTCACCGGCGTCCCCGACGATGTGATCCCCTACGGCATGGTGTGGGGCGATCATGCGCGGTTGGGCGGCCTCAATCTGATCGGGCTCAAACGGAGAGGCGTGCCGCGCGAACGCATCCACGAGCTGCGCGCGGCGTTCCGTTTCATCTTCCATGGCGAGGGCACGCTCGCCGACCGCGCGCGCGCGGCGGCTGCACGCTGGGATACGCCTGAAGTCTCGGAGATCGTCGCCTTCATCCTCGCCGCCGCCAAACGTCCGATCTGCATGCCGCCGCGCAACGGCCGGACGCCGACCGATGGGAGCGATTGACCCCATGGCGGCAGGGCCCAATACACTCGGGATCATCGCCGGCGGCGGCAGGCTGCCGCTTGCCGTGGCGGAAGCCGCTCAGCACGATGGCCGCACGATCTTCGTGCTGGCGCTCGAAGGCATGGCGGCGCCGGAGGATGTTTCGCCGTTTCCCCATGGCTGGGCCTCGCTGGGCGAGATCGGCAAGGCGATCCGCCTGCTGAAAGACGCCGGCTGCTCCGAACTCACGATGGTCGGCAAGGTGCAGCGGCCGGAGTTCACCAAGCTCAAGCTCGATGCCCGTGGCGCGCTCGCGCTGCCGCGTGTGATCGCCGCGGCGATGAAGGGCGACGATGCGCTGCATCGCGCGATGATGATGATTTTCGAGCGCGAGGGCATGCGCGTGATCGGTCCGGCCGAGGCCGCGCGCGGACTTCTTGCGGCTCACGGTCCGGTCGGCCGACTCGAACCGAGCGAAGACCACGACGCCGATATCCTCCACGGGATTCGCGTTGCGCTGACGCTGGGTGCTCTCGATGTCGGCCAGGCGGCGGTCGTGTGTCAGGGATTGGTGCTGGCGGTCGAGGCGGCGGAAGGGACCGATGCGATGCTCGCACGCGTAGCGTCGCTTCCCGAGGCTTTGCGCGGCACCGCGGAGAACCGCAGGGGGGTGCTGGTAAAAGCGGCCAAGCCTTATCAGGAGCGCAGGATCGATCTGCCCGCAATCGGGGTCCGCACCGTTGAGCTCGTCGCCATGGCGGGACTGTCGGGCATCGCCATCGAAGGCGGTGGTGCGCTCATCGTCGGCCGCAACGCTGTCGCGTCTGCCGCCGACCGCCTGGGCGTGTTCGTCTACGGTTTCGCTCAGGAGGATTATCCTCGTGAATGATGCGAGTGCGCGCGACCGCGTGCTCACGATCATGCTGGTTGCGGGGGAGCCTTCCGGAGACCAACTCGGCGCCCAGTTGATGGCAGGCCTGAAAGCCTTGTCGGGTGATCGCGTGCGGATCGTCGGCGTCGGTGGACCCGCGATGGCGGGGCAGGGCCTTGTCAGTCTGTTTCCGCTCGATGCAACCGCCGTGATGGGTTTGCGCGAAGTCGTGCCGCGTATTCCGGCGATTCTGCGCCGCGTGCGCGAAGCGTCTGATTTTGCGCTCAAGCTCCGCCCCGATCTTGTGGTGATGATCGATTCGCCGGACTTCACCCATCGCATCGCCCGCCGCCTGAAACGCAGTGATCCGACGATCAAGACCGTGAACTATGCACCGCCCCAGGTATGGGCTTCGCGCGCCTACCGTGCCCGCGCCATGGCGCGTTACTTCGACGCCGTGCTCACGCTTTTGCCGTTCGAGGCGCCGTTCTTCGAGAAGAACGGGCTGAAGGCGCACTTCGTCGGCTACCCGGTGGTCGAGCGGGCGAGACTGATCGCCGGAGGCGAGGATTTCCGCCGCCGCTTCGGTATCGGCAGCGATGCAACGCTCCTTGCCGTTTTGCCCGGGAGCCGGAGGAACGAGATCCGTTTCATTCTGCCCCAGTTCAAGAAGACCGTCGAACAGCTTGCGGGCGAATTCCCCGGACTCGTGTGCGTGATGCCGACGGTCGGCCATATCGCGGCACATGTGCGCCAGGCGGCCTCGGATTGGCCGACGCCCATCCATGTCGTGGAGGGCGATACGGAGAGGTTTGCGGCGTTCGACGCCGCCGACGCAGCGCTCGCGGCATCGGGCACGGTGACATCCGAGCTGGCGCTCGCCGGGACACCGATGGTCGTCGGCTACCGCGTCGGGCGCGTCACCTATGCACTGGCCCGGCATTTCATACTGGCGCCGTATATCGTCCTGATAAATCTCATCCTGGATCGGCTGGCGGTTCCGGAATTCGTCCAGGCGGAGTGCGAGCCGCAGACGCTCGCGCGCGCGCTGCGCCCGCTGCTCTCCGATACGCCGGAACGGACTCAGCAGCTTCGCGATCTGGATGAGGCCGTGCGGGAATTCGGCGCCGGGGGCGAGTCGCCGAGCCTGCGCGCCGCCCGGGCCCTGTTGACCTTGGCCGAACCGTCAGTTCGCGGCTAGAAGCTGCTTGAGGAAGGCGAGCGTGCGCTTGAGCGCGTCGGCGCCGTTCTTGCCGGTCATGTCGGGACCAAAGCCGTGACCTTCACCCGGATAGATCACGAGATCGACCTTGCTGCCCAAGGATTCGGCAAGAGCTGCGAGCTGGTGGCCCGCGATCACGGGGATCACCTGATCCGCGTCGCCGTGCAGTACAAGCAGCGGCGGAAAGCGTTTGGCCTTCTCGCGTAACGGCCACGGCTCGGTGCCGTAATAGATCACGGCTGCATTGATCTTCGGGTTGAGCGTCGATGCGCCGGTCGCCAGGATTCCACCGTTGGAAAAGCCCACGAGTCCGACTTTGCCGTTGGAGTCGGGCTGCTTCAACAGATGATCTGCAAGGTCGTTGACCAACTTCGCCCAGGCGGGATAGCGGCTGGTGAATACGTCGGTGCCGCCAAGCGACATGCCGCGTTCGTCGTCGGTGCTGTAGTAGTGGACGAGGTAGGCATCGATGCCCTGGTTGGCCAGCGCCGACCCATAGCGATTGTAATCGGCGATGCGCCGGTCGAAACCGCCTCCGCCGTGCAGCAGCAATGCGGAGGGGCGCTTGGCATCCCCGGGCGCGCGGAAATAGACGACCTTCACCTCCCGCTCCGTTGCCGGGAGGACCATGGGCTTGGCCGGGATCTCCGCGGCCTGCGCCGCCGGGATCAATGCGAACAGAACGAGAGCGGCGAAGAGCGCGCGAACGGTCACGATATCAGTCTCCGCCTTTGAGATTCTTCTCCATGAACGCGACCGTCCGCTTGAACGCATCGTCTGCTTCCGGCGTGCCGAGATTTTGCGCGAACCCGTGGTCGGTATTGGGATAGGACACGAACTCGACCGTGCCCCCGAGCGCTTTCGCGACATCATAGAGTTTGCGACCGAGCTCGATCCCCTGACGCCTGTCCGCTTCGCCGTGCATGACCAGCAAGGGCGGGAAACGCTTGGCCTCGAATCCGGGAACGCGCGAGACGCCGGCATAATGGACGACGGCGGCGTTGATATTGGGATCGAGCGGCGTGGCGTGGGCCGACAGATTGCCGCCATTCGAGAAGCCGACGAGGCCGACACGGCCGTTTGAGTCCGGCAGTTTCTTCACGTCGGCGGTGAGATCGCTCACGAGCTTCGCCCAGGCGGAAAACCGGCGGATGCTGACGCCCGGCGCGTTGGCCTCGCGGTCTTTGACGTCCTGTTCGCTGTAGTAGTAGACCATGTAGGCATCGAAGCCGCGGTTCGCGAGATCGCTCCCGTAGCGGCGGAAATTCTCGATGCGACCCTCCGCACCGCCCCAGCCCTGGCCGCCATGCAGCATCAGCAGGGTCGGCCGTTTCGCCGTGCCGGGCGCGCGGAAGTACTCGACCTTAACGGCCCGCTCCGTCGCGGGCAGAGTCATCTCCTTCGCAACGATCGCGGCTGCCTCTGAGGGATGTGCAAAGGCCGCCATGCCGGCGAGCATCAGAGTTGCGAGCAGCGTGCGTGAGAGATGGCGCATAAGACGGTCCCTTTTCAGTGTGATGTGACGGAGGAGGCAGGGCCTTCGCCGGCCTGTGTGATACAGACCAAGCCCACCAGGATGAGGCTCGCCGCGAACAGCGCGGCCATGCTGGCCGCAACAAAGCGGCGCCACGGCGCATGGGTGCGATGATTGTCGTTCGCCGCGCGCGCGATGCGTATCGGCGTCCTGCGAACTGCGGTGAGGCTTACCCTTTCAGCGCCGGACGCCGGCATCTCATGCGGTTCACCGACGGGTCGCATCCAATCCTCTCAAGCGCCGCGCTTCTCCGGAGGAACATAATCCCGCCTCTGGGGGCCCGTATAGAGCTGCCGCGGACGGCCGATCTTCTGCTGCACGTCCTCGATCATCTCCTGCCATTGGGCGACCCAGCCGACAGTCCTGGCCAGGGCGAACAAAGCGGTGAACATGTCGGTCGGAAAGCCCAACGCCTTCAGCGTGATGCCCGAATAGAAATCGATATTCGGATAGAGCTTCTTTTCGATGAAATAATCGTCCTGAAGCGCGATGCGCTCCAATTCCAGCGCCGTCTTCAGAAGCGGATCGTCATGCTTGCCAAGCTCGTCGAGCACGGCATAGCACTGGTCGCGCATCACCTTCGCCCGCGGGTCGTAATTCTTGTAGACCCGGTGGCCAAAACCCATGAGGCGGAAGCCGTCGCTCTTGTCCTTGGCCTTCTTCACGTAGGCGGGCACGCGGTCGACGGTGCCGATCTCCTGAAGCATCTTCAGCGCGGCTTCGTTCGCGCCGCCGTGGGCCGGGCCCCACAGACAGGCGATACCCGCAGCGATGCAGGCGAACGGGTTCGCGCCCGACGAGCCCGCGAGGCGCACGGTCGAGGTGGACGCGTTCTGCTCGTGGTCGGCGTGCAGGATGAAGATGGTGTCGAGCGCCTTCGCCAGCACCGGATTGACCTTGTATTCCTCGCACGGCACCGCGAAGCACATCCGCATGAAGTTCTCGGTGTAGCCGAGGTGGTTGAGCGGATACACGAACGGCTGACCGAGGGAATATTTGAAGGCCATCGCGGCGATGGTCGGCATCTTGGCGATCAGGCGATGACTGGCGACTTCGCGCTGGTGCTTGTCGCTGATATCGGTGGAGTCGTGATAGAACGCCGAGAGCGCGCCTACCACGCCGACCATGACAGCCATCGGGTGCGCGTCGCGCCGGAATGCCCGGAACAGGAAGCTGATCTGTTCATGCACCATCGTATGGTAGGTGATGGTGTGGTCGAACTCCTTCATCTGCTCCGGCGTGGGCAGCTCGCCATAGAGCAGGAGATAGCAGACCTCGAGAAAGCTCGAATGCTTGGCGAGCTGGTCGATGGGGTATCCGCGGTAAAGCAGGATTCCCTTCTCGCCGTCGATGAAGGTGAGATCGCTCTCGCAGGAGGCCGTGGAGGTGAAGCCGGGGTCGTAAGTGAAGAGGTCCGCGTCGGCATAAAGCTTGCGGATGTCCACGACATTGGGACCTTCGCTGCCGCTCAGAACCGGCAATTCCAGCCGCTTGTTCCGATATGTGAAGGTCGCCGATCCGGCTGGTTTGGCTCGGCTTTCATCTCTGCTCATGCAGGACTCCATGAATTATGGCGCTGTCCTCCGTAACGGTCCCATTGGCCTGGAACTCTAGCCGTTTCGCTCCTGATAATGGGCGCGCGCTGCGGCGCACAATCGCGTTCTTAATCGACATGGGCGCGGATGCGAGTCAATGCCTCTTCGCGGCCCAAGACCGCCAGAACCTCGAATATCGGGGGCGAAGCGGTCCGCCCCGTGAGGGCGACCCTCAAAGGTTGGGCAAGGTCGCCGAGTTTCGCGCCTTCTTTTTCGGCCAGGGCCCGGATTCGGGCTTCGAGTGAGGGCGCATCCCAGGGCTCGCTGTCCAGGATATCGGCGACCCGGCCGAGTTGCGCGCGGGCATCTGTCGTCAGCACTGCGGCTGCTGCGGGCTCCGGTGTGCGGGCGCCTTCCGAGAAGAGGAATTCCGCCTTGTCCACGAGCTCGACCAGGGTCTTGGCTCGCGTCTTGAGCAGCGGCATGGCGGCTTTCAGCCGTGCGCGCGCGGACGCGTCTAGTACGAGCTCGGGTTTCAGCCGTTCGGCGAACGCAACCAGCTCGAGCGTCAAGGCGGCGTCGTCGGTCTCGCGGATATAGTGGCCGTTGATGCTGTCGAGCTTCTTGAGGTCGAAGCGCGCGGCCGACTTGCCCAAACCGCCCAAATCAAACCATGCGACGGCCTGCGCCGTTGGAATGATCTCGTCGTCGCCGTGGCTCCAGCCCAGGCGCAACAGGTAGTTCCGCATGGCCTCGGGCAGGTAGCCCATGTCGCGATAGGCTTCGACGGCGAGCGCGCCGTGCCGCTTGGAGAGCTTGGCGCCGTCCGCGCCATGGATCAGCGG
>Ga0137427_10000455_pt1 | contig 20992 bp, 17 predicted proteins | sample EasRivERMZT700_2_FD_102309 | JGI IMG/M metagenome (GOLD analysis project Ga0137427, IMG submission 102309) | Soil microbial communities from meander-bound floodplain in the East River, Colorado, USA - East River MetaG ERMZT700_2 | ecosystem: Environmental > Terrestrial > Soil > Floodplain ...
AGGGGTGTACCGTGATGAATGAGAGCGAGCTTCGCGAAAGAATCTTAGAGGTTGTCTGCCAGAACGGAGTCGATCGGGACTCGGTGATCTCAGGCCAGAAACTTGCGGCGGAAATTGACTCCTTGAAACTGCTCGAACTGATCGAGGTTCTCGAGGACTCACTTCACCGGCGCATTCCGGAGGCGGAACTTACGGAGGAGAACTTCTCCAGCGTGCCCGTGATTCTGCAGATGGCAAACCGGCTGGCCCAGGGAGCGAACTAGGATGGACACCACGAACGTCAGGGCGATCATCACCGAGCATTTTCGGAACGCGCTCAAGACCCTCCACCGCGACGGCCTCGTTGTGGGATTGTCCGGCGGCATCGATTCGACGCTCTCCGCGCATCTGGCGGTTGAAGCCCTGGGCCCGAAACGCGTCTTCGGCGTCATCATGCCGGAGCGCGAAAACAGCCCCGAAAGCCGCGAGCTCGCGCTCGATCTGGTCGAGAAACTGCAGATCGATCACGCCGAAGTGGAGCTGACCAAGCCTTTGGAGGCGCTCGACGCCTACGGCAAGCGGGACGCCGTCGTCCGTCGCTATTTCGAGTCGTACAGCCCCGGCCGGCACCGCGTCGGAATTGCGCTGCGGCAGGACATGACCGGCTCTTCCCTTCCGCCGCTGCACTATCTGGTCGTCCAGGATGAAAGGGGCGAGACGCTGCTCGAAGAGCGGATCAGGCTGCGCGACTACCCTGAGCTGGTAGCGGCGACGAACTTCAAGCAAAGGTCGCGCGCGGTACAGCTCTACTACTTCGCGGACTTCCACAATTATGCCGTGTTGGGCACCACCAATCGCGACGAGCTGTTGCTCGGCTTCTTCGTCAAGCTCGGCGACGGCGCCGCCGACGTGGAAGGCATCGAGGGTCTCTACAAGTCCGAACTGTACGTCCTTGCGAAAGCCATGGGCGTCGACCAGCGGGTGATCGACCGGACTCCGACCACCGACACTCTGCCCGGACAGAAGAGCCAGCAGGGCTATTTCTACGGCCTCGATTTCGCGACACTCGATACCGGGCTTCAGGCGTTCGAGGGAATTCTTCCCGTCGATGCTGCCGCACAACGCACCGGGCTGACCGCTCAGCAAGTCACGCAGCTCGTCGACAACGTGAAACGCCGGCACGAAACCACGACGATTCTGCGCGCCTCTCCGTTGGGGATCGGGCGCGATCCGCTGAAGAAGTATTTGTGATCTAGAGCGCGCTCCGAGCTTTGGTATCGGAGCGCGCTCTGGCGTCCTTGGCGCGTAAAGGGTTCGTCGGCCGCATGGATATGTCGGATAGTCTCGCTCGCGCGCTGTCGAAACAGAACCTTCAGCCCGGCGATGTCGTGGCGGCAGTCGGCGACAATTCGGTTGAAATCTGGGCCCTGTTGAAGGCGACAACATCGCTCGGCCTTGCCATCGCGATCATCAACGATTCCTGGTCGGCTCGTTTGCGCAATCTGCTGCTCGCGAAAGTGGGCGCGCAATTGGTCATCGGCTACGGTCCGAGAGGCCGCCAGAGCGCGGCGGCGAACCAGGTCGATTGCCGGCTCGCCGAGGACGGCTCTCTCGCATCCGAAGGCGAACGGCAGGCCGCCAGGGCTGCGAGAGTTTCGTCCCAGCTTGAGGGCTCCGTCGAAGGGGCGCTGATCTTCTGCACGTCGGGTTCGACGGGAGATCCGAAATGCGTGGTGTCCACGCCGCGCAACCGCGAGTTCTCGGCTCTTACGATCGGCAACTATCTCGGCCTGACCGAAGGCCAGTGCGTCATCAACGCGCTTTCACCGTCGTTCGATTACGGTCTGTATCAGGGCCTGCTCGCGGGCCGGTTCGGGCTCGGCATGGATCTCGTCCGCTCGGCGCAGATGACCGGAGAGCTGCTGGAGCGCATCCGCAAGGGGCGGCGCATCGTGTTGCCGCTCACGCCCGCTCTGGCGGCGCGCCTCTGTCGCGGAATGCCCGCGGGCGAACGCTTCCCCAACGTCGAGATCGTGAGCCTCACCGGCGGCGCCACCTCCGCCGGATTGCGGCAGAAGCTCGCCGCAGCCTTCCCCAGCGCCAAGATCTTCGCGATGTACGGTCTGACCGAGTGCAAGCGCGTGGCCTATCTGGACCCGGCTGAATTCCTCCAGCGCACCTACAGCTGCGGCCGGGAGATGGCGGGCGTGACGGCCGAGATCGTCGGCGAGGACGGAAACCCCGTAGAGCCGGGGACCGTAGGGGAACTGACGATCGAGGGAGAAAATGTCTGCCTCGGGTATTGGGGCGACCCGGAAACGACCCGGAAGCGATTCCGTAAGGCTGCAGACGGCCGCGTCGTTCTGTTCACCGGCGACAGGTTCCGCCGCGACAAGGATGGGTTTCTCGAATTCATCAGCCGGAACGACGAGCTGGTGAAACTGCGCGACGAGCGGGTCAGTCTGGCGTCGATCGAAAAAGAACTTCGGACCTCGGGACTGGTGCTCGATCTTTCCCTTCGAATCGAGGAGGACGATCTCGGTATTCCGCTCATCACGGCGGCTGTCGTGCCCGAAAATCCCTCGATCAGCTCCGGCGACGTCCTGCGCTCGTTCCGTGAGTGCATCAGCAAGCCGGGGCACCTTCCTCATCGGGTCGTGCTGGTCAACGAAATCGCCATCACCGAACACGGCAAGCATGTCGCAGGCGCACCCCCGCAACCTGCGCCCCAGGATTTTGCGGCCTAGCAGCCTTGAAAAATCAGGCGGAGGTTCTTGCGGGCGCGAGCCGCACCGTCGCTGCGCGAGACTCTGCACGGCTCCCACTCCCCGCAAAGGCGACCCTGGAATCGCGCGTGAGGCGCTCTGCCCAGGCCAGGAGCGGCCCGCGCGGCCACGCCAGCAGATAGCACGTGGGAACGTACTTGCCTTCGACGTAGAGCTTCTTGCGCGTGGGCGACCGGATGAGAGCGTTGGCGACGTCGTGTGGCGGCGTCAGCATCTTGACGAGGAAGGCGCCATGGCTTGTGGGCGCCTGCACATAAGCCAGGTGCGGCGATATCCGCGCCACTTGCGGGTCATAGAACCAGGAGACGCCGGCGACACCGCGAACCGCAGGGTTGAGCTTGAGCACTTCGGCGATCCTGGCGAAGCTCGCGGTCCAGCCCTCGGGCGTGAACTCCTTCATCGCGCGCAGATCGATGTGATTGCCGTACCAGCGTCGCCAGCCCAATGACGTGGCATAGCGGAGCGACGAATTCGGGGATCCCGTCATCCGGAGATCGCGCCAGATCACCTTCGGCCCCACCCTGGCGCTGAGATCGAACTGCAGCGCGCCGGTGGGAATGGTGACTCCCAACGCATAACGCACGTCTTTGACGAAGTAATCGTCGCCATAGTCATCCCTGCTGCCCGTCGACAGAAACTTGGCGAGCTGTGCAAAGAAGTCCGGGTACAGCCGATTGACGGTGTCCGGCAAACGATCGTCGACCTGGAAGAATTCGAGCGCCAGGCGCGCGACGGCGACCCGTCTCAGCCGTGTCCGGTCGCGCGGGTCGGAGCTGCGCGAAAAAGCGTGCGGGAGTTGAAGCAGCTGATCGACGGTATCGGCCGGTGCGCCGAAGGCCCAATGGCTCGCCATCGCCCGCGCCCGCGCGGCCGTTTGCGGCAGCAGGCGATGAAACTCCCGATCCTCGTCCCGGAACGTCTCATTTGCGACGGCGGTCAGTCGCGCGCGGTCCGCGGCTCCGATGTGAAGGGACCCGAGCCCGACAATCCCACCCGCTGCCGGCCCCCTGCTGCAGGCGGGCACCGTCTGGAGCACTCCTGAGGGCATCTCGCCGCTCAAATTCGTGCCGCAAAGCTCGCTCGACGCGGCATGACGCGTGTCTGGCTCACGGCGCTGCGCATCTCGCGCGGAGCGCCCAGTCCCGAGCCGAGCGCCAGGAAAATCAAGACGGTGGAGGTGTAGAATTCATACACGCCCACGCTTTCGATCGGCATCCGCACCAGCTGGTAGACAAATATCGCGAGCGAAAAACACAGCAGCAGGTTCGGCCGTGCAACGAATCTTGCAATCAGAATCGCGGCGGCGACAACCACCGTGAGGCCGAAGACGATCAAGCCAAGCCAGCCGAGATGCACCAGGATCTCGATCGGGGTGTTGTGGAAGTTGAACCCGCCGCGGGTCAGGATTCCCGCGTATTGCCACATGCCTTCGGCATCGGGATTGCCCTGCTGCCAGAAGGCGCCGAAGCCCTTTCCCAAGAACGGCTTTTCGGCGATGAGGTCCATCGCGCGCTGCCACAGATAGGTTCGCCCGGTGAGCGACGGATCCTTGTCGAAAAATCTCGCGCCATTTTCGATGAGGGCCTCTGAAATTCCGCGATAGTTGAGCGCGGTGATCACAAGGAGCAATCCCATAAACCCTGTCACAGTGGCGCGAACGGCCAACCCCGTCGATCGCAACCCAAGCAGGAACGCAAAAGCGGACATGGCCAGAAAAAGACCGAGCATTGCGCCGGCCGAGCGTGCCTCGATCACGGCGTAGGCCTCAGCGACGGCGAACAGGGCGGCTGCACAGAATATCAGCGGCCGGCGATCTTCGACGGCCGCCAGAATGGCGGCGGCCGAAACCAGGAACCCGGTCGAGGCGATGTCCGCCATCCAGTTCTTGCCGCTGCCCAAACCGGAAAACGCCTTCTGCCCAAAATTTCCCATGTAAACCGTTTGGCCGAAAACAATGGAGATCGCGACGTAGCCGCCAAAGGCCAGGGCTATTCCCATCAACACCGCTTTGGGCCGCGGTGCGGCAGACAGCAGCAGCGCGGCGCCGACGGTCATGGCGAATTCGATCGAGTGCTTGAGAGTCTCGCCGGGCGTTTCCGACCACACGGTCGAGAACACGGTGAACAGGGGAAACGCCAGGAGGAAGGCCCGTGGCCGCAGAATTTCATAAAGCTGCTTGAAGCGCAGCATGGTGTACAGGCCGGTCAGCCCGACGAACAGCAGCGCACCCTGCGTACCAAGCTGTCCGATGGACAGCATGCTGGCGAAAAAGGCGAAGGCGAACGCGCCATCGATATCGACCGAGATCGGCCAGGCACTCGATGGCGAAGTGCGTGCTTGGGAAAGCGGCCGGCCTCCGAAACGGGTGGGCGATTGAAACCGGGTTGGCGCGTGGCTCGAGCCCGCTCTCGCCGCTTCCCTTGGCGATGTGCCATCCGCAGTCATGGCGCGACCCTGCAGGAGCGGATGCGGGTGCCGGCGACGAGAAGGAAAACCATGGAGCGGAACGTCTTGAATGGCATCAAAGGCTCCCGTTTTCGATCAGGCAAGTTCCGGCTCTCAACGGGCAGAACGCCGACGCGTCAAACGGATACGTCCAAGACATCCCGCCCGCACTGGCCGAAACGCGGAGTGGGGGAGAGGGGTTCCATGCGGTGCGCCGGCACACGCGTGTAAGCCGATATGGCGCAAGCTTGAGCGTGGCAGGCTCAGAAAGGCGCAGCGTCCGGGGGATCAGTAGCAACTGATCTCGCGCATGCCGGCCAGTCGCGCCACCACGCCGCAATGCAAGGCCGCCCGCATCAAGAAGCGGTATCGCTGCGTCCGGCGTCTGAGATAGACCGCAGTTGCAAGGGCGCAGAACACCGCCTTCGCCGCTGCGAGCAGGAGCTTGCCGCTCCTCCGAAACACACCCGGAGCGCGTTGATGCAAGCGTGAGCCATGGGTCTGCCCGGCTCGGAAGTTGCGTCGAAGCAGCCAGCGAAGACTGGCGCGGCTCGCGACCACCGGCTCGAACGCCAGAGCGGCCTGCTCGAAACCGATGCGGCCTCCGGCGTCGGATAGCCGGTACAGGAAATCCGCATCCTCTCCGCCGCTCCGGCCCAACTCGACTCGAAATCTCAAATTTTGACGTTCGATCAAGGACCGCCGGATGAGGACGTTTCCCGTGTATCCGGTTTCGATCCGGCCGCGGACATAGACGGGTCGTTGCGAGTGGAAGTCTCCGGTCCGAATCCAGGCGGGTGCGGACGGCGAGTAGAGCGCCTGTACCGGGCCGAGAACCGCATCCCATCCGCCTCGCCGGGCAGCGGCCAACAGCTGGCTCAGCCATTGGGGCGACGCAACCTCGTCGTCGTCCAGAAACGCGATCCACTCCGCCGTCGCGAAGTCGAGGCAGGCGTTGCGCGCAACGGAGATGTTGTTGGCGGGCGCGTGGACATAGGCGACGTCGAGCCCCAGCTCGCGGGCGGCGGCATCAACCAACGAGCGGGCCGAAGACTGCGCCGCATTGTCCGCGACCACCACGCGGATCTTCATGCCGTCACAGCCCTCCTGCAACGACAGCGACCTCAACGCTTCCACGATCGCAGGACGATTATACGTGCAGACGCAAACATCGACAGCGGCGGCGCTGGTCGCGCCGGGAGCATGAGCCTTCGGCGCGTTCTCAGAGACGCTCAAGCCGCGCTTCGCGCTCTCAATGACGCTCAAGCCGCGCTTCCCCTGACCTTGATCTCCTAGTTCTTGAACGAACCGCCCATGGCGTGGAGAGGCGTTCTGCGGGCGCCAGCCTTCTGCCCTGCTTCCTCGGCCTGGATCTCCGCGATTGTTTGACTGAACAGCTCAGCCACTTCCTTGAAGGTCGAAAACGTCATCGCTATACGCATCGCTTCGACGTTCTCCACCGGGCCGCGTCCGAGCTCTCCCGATGGGCTTGCCATTGAAACCAGAACGATGCCTGGGCCTTTGCCGACGTGGACTCTGGTGATGAGCATTGGGGGGTTGTTCGACATTTTGTTCCTCGACTTTCCAGTGCAGCAACGCGGAACCTTGGCTTTTGTTCCCACCCAGGAGATGCGCTACGCGGAAGAGGGACTTTTGTTCCAAAGCACTACTGTCCAGCTTCAGCTACCCGCCTCCGACCGCGGAATATAAAAAGCGAAACGGGAGTCGCAGCGACACTTTCATGCGATGAAATCGCCGTTACGGTTGAGCCCGAGCTACGTCTTTTTTTTGTTTCACGATAAATCGTGAGCTGAGCAAAAAAATTCTTGACCGCATCGCAGCATTTTTGGTCTTTACCAAACCGAGGGGCGAGGCATGCGGTTCGATTCACCGCGCTGGATCTCGAAGAACTTGATTTGAATTTGGTGGGTACAAGCCCGCGCTGCAAGAGATCGGGGCGCGGGGAAAGCCGAAGCTTAAGCTGATAACGCCAAGCTCACGGCAAGCGCAGCAGGGTCGCTAAAAAAACCGACTGCTTTGATCTGCGGCAAAGGGAAATCGCAGCAAGTTTTTAAAGGAGTGTACGGCAAGCTCAAGCGGAACATCGCTTGGACCACATCGCAATATTTTGTTGGAAAGTTGATCCGAAGGAGGACGCGTGACCATCGATCCTAAAAATCTGTCAGCCACCGCCACTCTCACATTCAGCGACGAGTTCAATACTCTCAGTCTCTGGAACGGAACATCGGGAACGTGGAACACCAATTATTGGTGGGGCCAGCCAAATGGCTCGACGCTCCCCGGCAATGGCGAGCAGGAATGGTACATCAACAATCTCTATGCGCCGACCTCCTCGGTAAAACCTTGGACCGTGAGCAACGGGGTTATGACGCTGACGGCCGCCCCGGCCAGTACTTCGATTCAGCCTTACATCAACAATTACCAGTACACGTCCGGGATGATTCAAACCTACGAATCGTTCACGCAACAGTACGGTTATTTCGAGATCCGGGCGCAGCTCCCGGCAGGTCAGGGCGTTTGGCCGGCGTTTTGGCTCCTGCCCGCCAACGGCACATGGCCGCCTGAGATCGACGTCTTCGAAGTTCTCGGCCACGACCCGACGATGCTCTACACGACCATGCACACCAACGTCACGGGAAGCCATACCTCGAGCGGTACCGGCACCAGGGTCGTTGACATGTCCACCGGCTATCATACGTACGGCGTCAACTGGCAGGCCGATTACATCACCTGGTACTTCGACGGGAATCAGGTTTACAAGGTTGCGACTCCGGGCGATTGGCATCAGCCGGCCTACATGATCGCCAACATCACGCTGGGCGGATATTGGCCGGGCAATGTCAACGGCACGACGCCGTTCCCGGCCGAGATGAAGATCGACTACATCCGCGCCTATAAGGATGGCGCATCGGCGTCTCCACCGCCACCGCCGCCGCCACCGCCTCCTCCTCCACCGGATCCGATTCCGACGAACACGTCGCTGTTCACGCTCGCAGCGAGCGAAAGCTGGACAAGCACGATCCGCGGCACGGCCCGCAGCGACACGCTGAACGGGACAAGCGCGGCGAACTATATCGACGGGAGAAATGGGGCGGACACCATGATAGGCGGAGGCGGCGACGACACGTACCTCGTCGATCGCAGCACCGACATCGTGAACGAAGGCTCAGGTGCCGGCATCGACACGGTGCGCAGCAAGTCGAGCAGCTTCACTCTGCCTGTGAATGTCGAGAACGGCCAATTGACGGCAAACTCCGCCGCCACCCTCATCGGCAACGCGCTCAATAACATCCTGACCGGGAACAATTACGCTTCGACCCTGAATGGCGGCGCCGGAAACGACATCCTGATATCGCGCGGGGCCAACAGCCTGACCGGCGGCGGCGGCTCGGACATATTCCAGTTCGACAGCGCTACCGCCGCCGGCCGGATCACCGACTTCACGGTGGGAGTCGACAAGCTGGACCTGCGCGGCCTTTTCAGCGGGGCCAATTACACCGGCACCAATCCCCTTGCGGACGGCCATCTGAGCTTGGCATCCGACGGCGCCAACGGAACGCGCGTGTACTTTGATGCCGACGGCACCGGCGGTCTTGCGCAGAGGCTGGTGACGACGATTGAAAAGGTGGCGCCGTCGAGTCTGGTGATGCAGCAGGATTGGTTCTTCAGCGGGCTGTCCAACGTCGTGACGCCTCCGCCAACTCAGCCTCCGCCTCCGACGTCGGGCCTCTTCACCCTGCCGACGACCGGAACCGGCATCGATACGGTGTACACCACGGCCACGTCCTACGTGGCGCCGTCGGGAATCGAGAACGTCCTTCTCGGCGCATCGGTCCCGCAAACGGTTACTGGCAATACCCTCAACAACATCATCACCTCGAACAACTGGGGTTCGACCATCAACGCCGGCGCCGGGAATGACATCATCCACGCCGGTCGGAGCTGGGACATCCTCACAGGTGGGGCGGGCTCCGATATTTTCGAGTTCAGCAACACGCCTTGGGCCCAATCGCGCATCACCGATTTCACGCCCGGAACCGACATGCTCGACTTGCGGATCCTTTTCGATCTCGCGAACTACCAAGGCACCAATCCGGTCGCTGACGGGTATTTCAGCCTGGAATCGAATGGCGCCGGTGGGACAAGGGTTCTCTTCGATGTCGACGGCCCCAATCCGGCGAGCCCCTGGTGGTTCATCGTCGCCGAGCTCGACAACGTGTCGCCGGCAAGCCTGCAGATGCAAAGGGATTGGTACTTCCAATAAGTCGAGGGGTGCTTGCCAAAAGGGCGCGGCCGGTGGCCGCGCCCTTTTCCTTGGCGGCATGATGCCGGATGTCTACGACGCCGGCAGGTAGTAGTGCCGGTAGTAATTGAAATAGTCGCTGGAGTCGCCGTAGCCGTAGCGCGCCTGTTGCTTGACGTTGACCTTGCTCAAGATCACGCCCGCGACATTGGCGCCGCACTCCTGCAGAATCTCGATTGCGGATTGCGCTGCCGACGTCGGCGTCTTGTTCCACTGCACGACATAGAGGACGCGATCCGCCTTTGCGGCCAGGATGCGGGCGTCGGCCACGCCCAGCAGCGGGGGCGTATCCAGGATCACGTAATCGAAGGCTTCGGCGAGGTTGCGCAAGAGCTCGTCCGCCTCAGGCTTGCTGAACAGGTCATGTGGAACGTCGCGTTGTCCGGACGCGGGAAGTATCCAGGCGTTGCTCCTGGTGTCCCGAATAAGCACCCGCTGGATCGGGTACTTTTCTTCCACCACTTCGACGATCCCGACATCGGAACCGCCGATGGCTTTTGTCACGCCGCGGCGCCGCAAATCGCAGTCGACGAGAACGACCTTGGCTCCCGAAAGGGCCAGTGTCCGCGCAAGGCACAGCGAAGTGATCGTCTTTCCTTCGCGCGGCACGGAGGAGGTGATCGCGATGACCTTCGATGGTCCCGACCGCGCCGACAGCATCAGGAAGGCGCGCAAGTTGCGGAACGACTCGGCGAAGGCGGTAAACGGATGCTCCACGAGGTGATCGGCAGGCCCCGCAGGGTACCGGCGGCGAGACAGCCCGCCGATCGATCCCACGTCCGGGAGCGCACCGGCCATCGGTATGCCGATCTCCTGCTCGATGTCGCTCCGGCTCCGCAGCCGCCGCGACCAGAACTCCGACACCAGCACCGTGGCCGCCGCACCGAGAAGCGCCAGCAGACCGGCGAAGGCGAGGATCGTTCTCGAATTGGGGGAGAACGTCGGAGCGATGGCCGCCTGATAATTGATCACGGCGTCCGCCTGCTGAAGACTCCGCTCGACCGCGACCTCACTCGCACGGTTCAAATAGCCTTCATAGATTTTCTTGGCGGCTTCGGCTCGCTGCTCGAGTGCCAGCAGACCCACCCGCGCGCGGTTGTTCGAGACCAGCCCCCGCTCGGCTTGACCGCGGCTTCCCATCAACGACGCCTCGCGCTCGGCCGCGGCCCCCGCTTCGGCGCGCAGATTGGAGATGATCCGGTTGATCTCGCGCTGGATCTGCGCCCGGACATCGTTCAACTGGGCCTGGACCTTCTTCACCTCCGGATAATCGTCCTTGAACCGCACCGTGAGCTGCGCCAGCTGCACGCTGTTTTCCGCTTCGCGCGTACGCAACTCGCGGATCGTGTCGGAGACCAGGGCGGCGCCGACGTCGGCTCCGCCGCCACCGCGCCTCACCTGTGCGACAGCTGCGGCAACCCGGGCTTCCTTCTCCGCGCGGTCGGCCCTCGCCTCGGCGATCTGGCGGTTCAGATTCGACACTTCCGATTCGGCCAGTGTGGCGCCTTCCACGCTGAGCAGCCGGTTGACGTTCTTGTATTCCTGGGCTTTGGACTCGGTGTCCAAGGCCGCTTGCCGGAGCTTGCCTATGCTGCCGTCCAGCTCGGTGTTCGCACGCTCGGCGGCATTGACTTTGTCGTTCAGTTGCCGATCCAGGTAAGCGCTCATGAACTCGTCGGTGACGATGCGTGCTTTCTCGGGATCGTGCGACGCAAAGCCGATGCGCACGACATAGGTCAGTCCCACCCGCCTGACATAGGCGTGCCGCTGCACTTCGGTTATGGTCTGATCGAGAAAGACAGAATTGTCGGCGTAGTCGACTTCCTCCTCGGAGCCGAACGGCGAGAGCGAGGCCCAGCTGAACGGCAATTCCAGCTCGAAGCTGACCGGCCAATCCCATGCAAAACGAATCGGCTCCTCGATAACGATGCCGCTGTTGAATTCCGGATCCTCATAGAGCTTGAGGTTCTTTACGACATCCTCGGCCAGCGCCCGCGACCGCAGCACTTCGACTTCGGTGTCGATCGCGCTGGTATCCGGGGTCTGAACCCAATCGGCCTGCTGCACGCGCGTCAGGTTTTCGCGCCGCGGCTGGATCAAGACCGATCCTTCGGCATAGTAAGTCCGTGGAACCTGCGCGAAGAACCCGATTACGAGCAGGAACAGCGCGGCGCCGACCGCGATCGCGCGCCACGCCCGGCTCAAGATCACGCCGATGACGAAGCGCAGAGAAGGGCGCTGCGGCTGATAAGGACGTCCCGGGTTTTCGACGGTTGCGGGCAGTTCGAAATTGTGCGGCACGAGGTTGTTCATAGTCCGGCCTTTTTGTTGCAATCTTGTTTCGCGCCTAACCTGCTCGGCGATCCAATCGAACCAAGCATCCGTCTAGAAGCCCCGGAAGAGGTAGAGGAACGGGACGATGTTTCCCAAATTGCGGAGGAATCTCTGCCGGCCAGACGTTTCGACGACGATCACATCGTTCGCGACCACCGTCGGATCAGGCATTTTCCCCGACCGTATTTGCGAAAGGTCGAACACGGCGGCCATGCGCTTTGCGCCTTCGTTTCGGAAAATCGCGACTTGCCGCAAATTGGCGTCTTCAACGGTCCCCCGCGCCAGCGCGACGGCCTGGGTGAGCGTGGTGTTGCCCGAAATCGGATAGATGCCGGGCTGCATGACGGCGCCGTCGACGGTCACCTTCTGGCTCGCAGATTCTTTTATTGTCACCGTGACCAGCGGGTCCTTGACGTATTTTTCGCCGAACTGAGCGGCGATGTCTTCGCCGAGCTCCTTCGGCGTTCTGCCCGCGGCTTTCACTTGCCCGATCAAGGGAAGCAGGATGGTGCCGCTGGTTTCGACTTTCACTTCTTTGCTGAGGTCTGTGACCTGGAAGACGTTCACGTCGAGCGTGTCCTGCGGACCGATAATGTAATCCGACTGCAAAGAAGGCGGCGGACCGGGCGCGGAGGGGACTTCGTTGAACGTCGTCGCCGGAGGCGTGCGCGTGCGCGCCGGTGCGGCGAAGCTTGAGCTTGTCGGAATGCAAGAGGCGATGATGGCTGCTGAGATCAGAGCCGCCCAGAACGTTTTCATCACTCGATCTCCCCGGCGTGCGAACAACAGATGGAAGGCGTGAACCCTCCGGCATCCAATGCATTTGGAGGCAATGCCCGAAACGCTAGCGGTGCTTGAAGGTTCCCGTGAAAGGAAATGCTCTGGTCAAGCATCGCAACGTGCCTCCTCGGCGATGGAGCGCTTCGACCGTGAAGGCGCACGAGCTTAAACGCGGCAGCGCGCCGAAGGTCCCACGGCTGCAAGCAAAATTGCCCGAGCGCGGTCTGCCAAGTTTCCGGTCTGCAACATTCAACTAAAAGCGAAATGCACCCGGAACAAATATCCTACTGCTCAGTTTCCCAACCTGTCTGGCGAGGGGATCCGTCGGAGTATGAGAATGTCCGAAATTACCGTCGATCACGCACGGTTGGATATCGCCGCGCGTCTCTCGCCCGCAGAAGAGCCGGATGAATCCATTTTCAGAGCAATGGATGTGACGATTTGCATCCTGGCGTTGCTCTTTCTGCTGCCGCTGATGGTCCTCGTCGCGGCTGCCGTGTTCCTTCAGGATGGCGGACCGGTCCTGTTCTCCCACCGCCGCATCGGTCGCGGCGGCCGGCCGTTCTACTGCATCAAGTTCCGGTCGATGGCGTCAGGAGCGGAAACGCGACTTGCGGCCGTGCTTGCGAGCAATCCGGCTGCGCGCGCGGAATGGGCGCGCGACCACAAGCTCCGGATCGATCCGCGGGTGACGCCGTTGGGCAGTTTCCTGCGACGCTCAAGCTTGGACGAGCTGCCTCAGCTTTTGAACGTGCTGCGCGGAGAGATGAGCATCGTCGGTCCGCGCCCGATCGTGGAGGCGGAGATTTCGCGCTACGGGCGGCGGTTCCGCCACTACTGCGCCGTCAAGCCCGGCATCACCGGACTCTGGCAGGTCAACGGCCGCAACGAGGTGAATTACCGGTCCCGCGTCGCCATGGACTGCCTGTACGTGAAGTCGCAGAGCCCCTGGCTGTACATGTGGATCGTCGTTGCCACCATTCCTGCAGTGCTGACGCGAAAGGGTTCCTACTAGGAACCGGCGGGCAGGGGGATCTCGTTGCGGATCGCATATTTCGTCCACGACCTCACGGATCCCGCGGTCGGCAAACGCGTCCGGATGCTGAGAGCAGCGGGCGCGGACGTCGTTGTGCTCGGATTTCGCCGGGAGGATCGGACGGTCGCAACCATCGAGGGGGCGCACGCCGTCGATTTGGGCCGCACCTACGATGCTCGATTTGCGCAGCGGACACTGAAAGTCCTGCGAAGAGCGTTCAGCCTCGGTCGCGGATGCCGCGAGATCATCGATGCTGATGTCCTGCTGGCGCGAAATCTGGAGATGCTGGCGATTGCATCGGCCGCACGACGCAACCACGCCCGCAAGGCCGTGCTCGCCTACGAGTGCCTGGATTTGCACCGGCTCCTGCTCTCGAACGGAGCTCTCGGCGGCGTCTTGCGTTCGATCGAACGCTCGCTGATGCGCAAAGCCAGGCTGTTGATCGTGAGTTCGCCCGCGTTCCTTTCGCAATATTTCGAGCGTACGCAAGGCGTCAACCGCACGTTCCGGCTGCCTGTCCTCCTGGTCGAAAACAAGGTGGTGGATCTCTCGGTCGACAATGCGGAGGCGCTGGTGTCCCGCTCGACCGACAACTTGCCGGGCCCTCCGTGGCGGATCGGTTGGTTCGGCATGATCCGCTGCCGCCGAAGCCTCGACATTCTTTGTCGGTTGGTCAGGGATCACCCGGGCGTCATAGAGGTCATCATCAGAGGGCGGCCGGCTCGCGGCGAGTTCGACGATTTCGAAGCACAGGTCAATCGTACCCCCGGAATTCACTTCGGCGGACCGTATCACCCCTCCGAGCTTGCGGAGCTTTACACGGGCGTCCACTTCAACTGGGCGATCGACTATTTCGAGGCCGGCGCGAACTCGGCTCTGCTTTTGCCGAACCGCATTTACGAGGGCGGGAGATACGGCGTGGTTCCTATTGCGCTCGCCGACACCGAGACGGGGCGCTGGCTGCAGCGGCGTGGTCTTGGACTGCTTCTTTCCGCCGCCACCGACGAGTTGCCTCACCTGCTTTCTCACTTGAGGCCGTCGGCCTATGCCGAGCTCAGCACCGCATGCCGCTTGGCGCCGCGGAGCCTCTTCGTCGCGGATCGTCAGGATTGCAAGCGTCTGCTCGACGCGCTGACGACAGCTTGCTCGGCTGCAAGTCAATCCGGCGACCGGCAGGTGGTCACGCCGAGCGGGGCGGAGCTCTTTCCACCGGTTCGTTAGAGTCCGAACGGCATTGAACGCTCAGCCGGCGGCCGGCAGCAGCGCTGCGCGTTTCCTCGCGCCGAAGGCGAGCTCCCACCAGAACCCGATCGACCAGGCAAGATGGATGATCATCGCGGCGAAGCCGGACGCGAACGCACAACGACGCCTTTGCTGGAGACCGAGCACGACACCCGACAGCAGGCACAACGCCGACCACGCGAATGCCGGGCCCACAATAAAGGGGATCCACGGCGCCAGCATGAGCGCGAGAATCGTCGGAAGCACGCAGGCCGGAAGGAACTGCCGGACCTTGGGGCGCATGCGGTGATGCATCAGGGTGCGCGCGCGGCCCCTTCCATAGTTCACATACTGGCGATAGAGGGCCAGCGGATGCGATCTCGGGTAGTAGGTCACATCGACCGCGCGCGTGAGCCAGATCTTGCCGCCGGCGCGCGCAAGACGGACGTCGAACTCCGCGTCTTCGTTGTGGCTCAAACTGTCGTCGTAGCCGCCGACGGCGGCGAACTGCTTGAGGTTGAACAGCGCATGATGGCCGTGATCGACGAATCCTTCCTCACCCGGTCGGCGATGCGCCGCGCCTCCGGTTCCAAGGACGGAATTCTGCGCCACTGCGGCTGCGCGCTGAAAGCAGTTCGCTCCCTCGGACTTCATCGCCACCACGACCGAAGAGGCTTTCGTCCGGCGCGCCTCGGTGATCAGACTCGAGATGAATCCCTTGGGATAGGCGGCATGCGCATCGATCCGCACCAGCCAGCGATGCCCCTCGCCGAATTCGTGGACGGCGAGATTCACGCCCGCACTCTGTATGCGCTTCGGGTTTCGCATCAGGCGAACGCGCGGCTGGCTGTCGGCGATGCGCGCGACGATCTCCTGCGTGCCGTCGTTGCTGCCGCCATCGGCAACGACGATCAAGAGGTCCAGATCATCCGAATCCTCGAGGAGTGCCGTGAGCAACCCGCCGATCGTTGCGCTCTCGTTGAGGCAGGGGATGACCGCCAGCACTGTTTCAGACGCGACAAATGCCGTGCGGCTTTCGCTGTAAATCGGGGCCAGACAATTCAAATCTCAAGTTCCCGCTTGTGCTCGCCCCGTCAACATCAACGCGTTGGCCTCAATTTCGACGCAGCCGAATGCAAGATTTTGCGTGCTTGCTGGAGGACGAACCGTTGCCTTGGCCGTTGCTCGCTCGAAAAATCAGGTCGTCTCGCCGCGGAATTTGGGTTATGAATGCGCCCGGGCCTTATCCACAGCGCCCGCTGGGAGTGGCGCCGGCATCGGCTGGCGGAGCAAATTTAGAAAACAACATTTGTTAGGGAAGGAACTGCCGGATGGCGGTCTGGGACAGCGCTTCCATAAGGACGAACAAGGCTACGCCCGGCATGCTGCGCAGCGGCATGGAGGTTCCGCGCGCTGACCCGTCCTACGTGGAGCCCGAAGTCAGCGGCAAATGGCATCCGGCGGTGACGCTTGTCTTCATCGTGGGTAGCTGCGCGCTGCTTTGGGGCGGCATCTTCGCCGCGCTCGCCCTGTTGTTTTGATCCTTCCCCGGATCATCGCCAAGATCGGGCTTTCTCCCGGCCGCTCCCGTTGACTTCCCTGCCGGAATAGCAACCATCGCGCTTAAGGGGCGCGAGCCCGCCGGTCGTCGGCGGCCGCTGCCACAGCAGGGATGAGGGGCGTGGGCTTGACGTCTCCTGGATCGGACTCCCTCCGCGCGTCGCGGCGTTCGCGCCGCGGCCTCTGCGTCCTTCTTGCCGCGAGCGTCATTGCGCCTTTCGCATCGGCCGGTGCCGCGGAACCACGCCCGTTTTACGTCGGCAAGACCGTAACCATCGTCGTCGGCCTGCCGCCCGGCGGCGGCGCGGATGCGTATGCGCGCCTCGTGCAGCGGCATTACCCCCGCCACATTCCCGGCCGGCCCGCAATCGTCGTCCAGAACGTTCCCGGCGCGGGCTCGCTCAGGGCGGTGACGTATTTGACCGCCAATATGCCCGCCGACGGCACGGCGCTCGGCACGTTCAGTTCGGCCCTCATCAACGAGGCGCTGATCGCGCCCAACCGCGTCGCCGTCGATTTCCGCTCCTATGGCTGGATCGGCAATGTCAGCGAGGACGTGCGCGTCTGCTATGTCTGGGGCGGCAGCGGCGTGGGGACCTGGCGCGATGCGCTCGCCCGCGACAAGGACTTGTTCATGGGCGCGACCGCGCCCGGCACCGCGGGAAACGCCGACACCGCCATGCTGCAAAACCTGTTCGGCGTGAAGCTGAAACAGGTGCAGGGCTATTCCGGAAGCGCCGACAAGCGCCTCGCGGTCGAGCGCGGCGAGATCGACGGCGAGTGCGGCGGCTGGACGTCGGTGCCGGATGATTGGCTGCGAGATAAGAAGATCAACGTGCTCGTACGCTTGTCGCCGACGCTGGTTCCCGGAATGGACGCAGCTGTTCCGTTCGGCGGCGATCTCGTCAGGAACGCGGGCGAGCGCCAGGTCTACGATTTTCTGACCGCGCCGGAGCGGCTCGGCCGGTTGTTCATGGTCTCCGGCAAAGTGCCCACGGAACGCGTAACGATCCTGCGCCGCGCTTTCGACGCGATGGTCGCGGACCCTCAGTTCCGTGCCGAGGCGGAGCGCGTGAAGCTGCTCGTGACGCCGATGACCGGCGATGAGGTGGCACGGCGCATCGCCGATCTCTACGCGACGCCGGCCGATGTCGTTACGAAAGCAAAAGCGATCCTCGGCGAGTAGCGGGCCTAAGGCACCATCGCGCCGATGGTCTCGACATACACAGCATACACCGACGTGCTCGCCGTCATGAACAGGCGGTTCTTCTTCTTTCCGCCGAAGCAGAGATTGGCGCAGGTCTCGGGCAGGTGGATCTTGCCGATCAGCTCGCCCGCCGGCGTGTAGCATCTGACGCCGTCTTCGTTGGGATCGCCCCATCCGACGCTGCACCACAGATTGCCGTCCATGTCGGTGCGCACGCCGTCGGTCACGCTGGACCCGAAACCGGCGATGAAGACCTTGTCGTTGGCGAGCCGTTCACCCGTGATGTCGAACACGCGGATGTTGGACGAGCTCGGGCCCGTGACGCCGGTGTCGATGACATAGAGCTTCCGCTCGTCAGGCGATAAGGCGATGCCGTTGGGCCGGCCGAATCCGCTCGCCGCGACGGTCGCGCGTCCGCTTCGCGGGTCGAGGCGATAGACTTGCGGCGGCAGTTCGAGCGTATCGGTGTGCCCCTCGTAATTGCCGAGAATCCCGTAGCCCGGATCGGTGAACCAGATCGCGCCGTCCGCGGTGACGACGGCATCGTTGGGTGCGTTCAGCCTCTTGCCATCGAAGCGATCGATCAGGACCGTGATCCTGCCGTCGGGCTCGGTGCGCGTCACCCGACGCGTGTCGTGCTCGCAGGTGATCAGCCGCCCCTCGCGGTCGCGGGTGTTGCCGTTGGAGTAATTCGACGGCGAGCGGAACACGCTGACATGGCCGTCGTCTTCCGACCAGCGCATGATGCGGTTGTTCGGAATGTCGCTCCACAGAAGATAGCCGCCGTCGCGGACATAGACCGGCCCCTCGGCCCAGCGATAGCCGGTGGCGATGCGTTCGATGGCGGCATTGCCGATGCGCGCGCGGAATCTCGGATCGAGCGCCTGGACGCGCGGATCGGGATAGCGCGTGCCGGCGAGCGGCCCTAACGGCAGCTCTTGCGCGAACGCGCGCGCGGGCAAGAGCGCCGCCGCAACCGCGCCGCCTGCACCTTTGAGAAAACTCCGCCGCTCCATCCGTCCTGCTCTCCCTATGGCGCGCGGCTGCCGGCAGCGAGCGGCGCCGGCACACGTATTCCAGCCCGCGAGAACGTTGCGTGCAGGATGACGCAAACCCCCGCAAGCAGTGGTGCCGCCGCCATCGCGATGAATATGCTGGCCGGCGCCCAGGCCATGGCGATCATCAGCCCGATGACGAGCGGGCTCAGCACCTGCCCGAAGCGCCCCAAGCCCATCGCCCATCCGGTGCCGGCCGAACGCATCGCGGTGGGATAGAAGGTCGCGGTCAGCGCAATCGTCCCCGACGCGCCGAGCGGCACGGCAAACCCGAGCAGGCCCATGACGGCGATCAGCGCGGGCGGCGACGTCGCGACGTAGCCGAGACCGGCCAGCAAGACCGCGCCGCAGATGAAGGCCGGAGCGAGCGCGCCGGCGGGCCCGAACCGTTCCACCAGCCGCCCGGCGATGGCCATGCCGCACACCGACATGATGCTGAAGACGCCGACCAGGAACGACGACGTGGCCGGCGGGATGTTCCAGCCGCGCAACAGCAATGTCGGCGTCTGGAGCACGGCGACGGTCGTGGTGGCGAAGCCAAGCAGCAGGATGAGTCCGAGCAGCACGGTGCCCGCGGCGCGTCCGTCCGTGAACAGATCGACGAACGGGATCTTGGCGCCCTTGCCGCTTTCGGCCCGCATGAACGGTTCGAGCGGCCCCTCGGCAAGTTTCGGATCGATCGCGCGGATGACGCGCTCGGTCTCGGCGGTGCGTATGCCGCGCGAGACCTGGAAGCGCAGCGATTCGGGCATCAGGAACGGCAGCAGCGAAGCCGTGATGAGCGTCGGCACGGCCGCCGCGACAAACACCGTCGGCCACTCGAAATTGCCGATCAAATAGGCGTTCACGAAGCCGCCGACCGCGTTGCCGAGCGGGAAGGCGGACCACAAGAGGCTCGTGTACATCGCCCGTCGCCGCGCCGGTGCATACTCTGCGCCGAGCGTCACGAAACAGGGGATGGCGCCGCCGAGCCCGATGCCCGCGGCGAAGCGATAGCCGAGCAGCAGCGGAAAGGAACTCGCGAACGCCGTGGCGAGCGTCATCAGGCCGAACAGCGCAACCGCGAACACCAGCGCCGGCTTGCGTCCGATGCGGTCGGCGACCGGTCCGAACACCATGGCCCCGACGGCGGCGCCGGCGAGGCCGACGGAGAACGCCCATTGGAACGTCACCGTCGTGACGCCCAGCGCTTGCCTCAGCGCCGGCGCCGCGACGCCGATGCCCTGGCTGCACACGCCGTCGAGCAGGGCGATCAGCGCGCACAGCACGAACACCCTGACCTGGAGCGCCGAAACCGGCCTGTCGTCGATCAGGCCGGCGACATCCACGCGAAAGGGCGAAGCCGCGGTCAAAGGATCATCTCCGGCGGCCTTTGCGCGCGCCTGCGTCACGCAATAGAAGTGCCCAGCCCAACGATCCCTCCATAACGGAACGCCCCATGTCCTTGAAGATCAGACGCGTGGTCACCGGTCATGACGACGACGGCAAGGCTGTCGTCCTGATCGACGAAATCTGCCGGAATGTCATCTCGCGCCGCGAACGGCATCATAGCTGCGTGGTTTGGTCAACCGCATCCTTTCCGGTGAGCAATTCCGGCAGCGAGGATGAGTCCGCGCGCCCCGTCGGCGCGCCTGGGCCTGCCGGCACCGTCTTTCGCATCATCGAGTACGGCCCCGGCGTGGCGCCGCGCAACCACCGGACAAGCACGATCGACTATGCCGTGGTGATCTCCGGCGAGATCGACATGGAGCTCGACGGGATCGTGGTCCGTCTCGCGGCCGGCGACGTGATCGTGCAGCGCGGCACGATCCACAATTGGGTCAATCGCGGGACTGTGCCGTGCGTGATCGCGTTCGCGCTCATTGCCGCGCAGCCGGTGACGCGCCGCGGCAAGACGTTGGAAGCGATGGGGTAACCGTTCAGCAGACCGATCCGTCCACGATCCGGGGCGGATTTTCCATCACCGCCGGCATGAACCCGTTCGCCACCAGATCGTGCAGTTTGCAGAGATGGTTGTCGACCGCCGAACGCGTGTTCGTATCCGACGTCACCACGACGGTGAGCCCGAGATCCGGCACGACATAAAGCATCTGCCCGCCGAAGCCCCAGGCGTAATAGACGGCGTAACCGTGTGCTTCGGCTATGAACCAGCCATAGCCATACGCGCGGCCGCTGTTGTCGATGGTGCGGACGGTCCACGACGCGCGGACCCAGTCCTCCGAAACGATGCGCTTGCCCTGATACATGCCGCCGTGGCGGTACAAC
>Ga0137427_10000457_pt1 | contig 20986 bp, 21 predicted proteins | sample EasRivERMZT700_2_FD_102309 | JGI IMG/M metagenome (GOLD analysis project Ga0137427, IMG submission 102309) | Soil microbial communities from meander-bound floodplain in the East River, Colorado, USA - East River MetaG ERMZT700_2 | ecosystem: Environmental > Terrestrial > Soil > Floodplain ...
GGTGCTGGCCAGCGTCGAGTACGGCGCCGAGCACCTCCACGTGCCGCTCGTCGTCGTCATGGGACACGAGTCGTGCGGCGCGGTGAAAGCGGCGGCCGAGACACCGGTCGACAAGTCGCTCGGACCGAACCTCGACTACCTGCTGAAAGAGATTCGTCCCTCGGTGATTGCGACGGCGTCCACGCCGGAGGCGTCCCGGCTCCGCGCGGCCATCCTCCGCAACGTCGAGGAGACAGTGAACGACCTCGCGGCCAAGAGCGCGATCCTGAAGGGACTGTGGGAAAAAGGCAGCGTCACCGTCGTGGGCGCGTACTACGAGCTCTCGAGCGGCAAGGTCTACTTCTCGGAGCCGGCCACGGTGCCGGTCGGTGTGGCGTCGCGATGACGATTCGCGCTTCGCGCGCGCGTCGCGTCGCCGGGATCGTGACCCTGACAGCGCTGCTGCTGTCGCCGGCCACGCTCCGGGCGCAGCACGCGACGCCGGCGCACCCGCCAAAGCAGTCCGCGCCAGCCGCCGCACCGGCGGCCACCCCGGCGCCATCGCAGGCGGCAAAGCCGGGATCGTTCAATCAGCTGCAAGCCGCCCTCGATCGCATTCAGAAGCGCGTAACCGCAACCGTCGGAGCGTCTTCGGTGCCGCAGACTGCGCTTACCACGCCGCCGAAACCGCCGAAGCCCGCGGATCCACCGAAGCCTGCGGACGCACCCAAGCCAGCCGACGCGTCGAGGGCCCCCGCCGCAGACGCCACCAAGACTCCAGCGGATTCGACGAAGCCTGCCGAGCCCTCCAAGGCACCGGCCGCGGCGCCGGCATCACCAGCCACAGCGGTGAAGCCTCTCCGCCGCATCCAGCTCAACTGGCGCTCGACGTTGGTGTGGCCGAAGGAAATCGCGCCGCCTCCCCCGATGCCAACGTCCGGCCGCATCGGGCTCATCTGGAAGTAGAACTCTTCGGACTCTTCGGACTCTTCGGACTCTCAGGACTCTTCGGACTCTTCGGACTCTTCGGACTTCCTAAGTAACTCCATCAGTCTCAGCGCCTGCGCGTTTGACGGATTCAGGCGCAGCGCCGCCGACAGCGCGCGGACGGCGTCGTCGCGCCGGCCGAGCCGTACGAGGACGACGCCGAGGTTGACGTGCGCGGACTCGAGGTCCGGCTTGAGGCGGACGGCCGCTTCGAAGTGCGGCAGCGCCGCTTCGATGTTGCGGGCGCTCGCGAGGATCGCGCCGAGGTTGTTGTGAATCTCCGGCAGCGACCGGTCGAGCCGCAAGGCGGCTTCGTACGCGGCCTGCGCTTCGGCGGTGCGGCCTTCGCGCTGATACGCGTCGCCGAGTGCGGCCTGAGCGCCGGTGAAGTCGGATTGCGCGCGGAGCGACGCCTGGAAGTGCGGGATCGCTTCCTGCGGTTGATTGCGTCGCAGCCACTCGGCGCCGAGCTCGAACTCGGCCTGCGCGGCCTGGGCCGGCGGCGTCACCGCGACCGCGCGCGTCCACAAAGCCACGCCGTCTTTCCAGAACTCCGCTTGGCGGTGAGAGACCACCGCGCACCCGGCGGTCAGCGCGACGGCGGCGGCAACGACCGCAGTCCTGAGCGCTGGCCGCCTCGCCGCCAGCTCCGCCATGCTCCACGCCACGGCGATGAAGATGCCGATCAGGGGAACGTAGGTAAACCGATCGGCGCGTGGTTGCAGTCCGACCTGCACGAGACCGATCACCGGCACGAGCGTGCCGAGATACCACAGCCATCCAACGCCGAGGTACGGCCGGGTGCGAGTCCAACGCAGGGCGGCCCACGTGAACGCGACGAGCAACAGCGCGGCGCCCACCACCTGCCACAGCGGAATGGACGCCGGATACGGGTAATTCACGATCAGGCCGGCCGGCCAGATCGTCTGCTGGAGGTAGATCACGTAGGAGACGATCGCGTTCTGGATGCGGAGACCGAGGGGAAAGACCTGGCTCGCAATCATCGCGCCGCCGCGGTCCTGCGTCACGAACGCCACGGCGCTCGCACCAACGGCGACGAGAAACAGTGGCCACTTCTCGACGACGACCGCACGCCAGCCCGAGGGCGCGTCCAGCCGCACGCGCGCGAGCGGCCAGACGTCGCACAGCAGCAACAGGAACGGCATCGTCACGAGCATCGGCTTGGCGAGCAGCCCGAGCACGAAGCACACGAACACCGTCGCGTAGAGCTTCCACGAGCGTCGCCGCACGTATGCCGAGTACGCGAGCAGTGCGAGCAACAGGAACAGCGTGCTCAGCACGTCTTTGCGCTCCGTGATCCACACGACCGACTCGACGTGCAGAGGATGCGCGGCAAACAGTGCGGCGGCGAGGGCGCTCGGCACTGCCCTCCCTGTGCTGCGGGCGAGCCAGAGGAACAGCAGCACCGTGTTGGCGGCGTGCAGCAGGACGTTCGTGACGTGCAGCATGCCCGGGGCGAGCCCGAAGAGCTGCACGTCAACCATGTAGGAGATCCACGTGAGCGGAATCCAGTACGACGCCCAGCGCGTCGTGAACGCCCACCACACGTTCTCGAGCGTCAGGCCACCGAGCACGTGCCGGTTCTCGCTGACGTAGGCCGGGTCGTCGAGCGGCACGAAATCGAAGCGCTGGACGCCGTAGTAGGTCGCCAACACCAGCGCGACGAGCGCGGCTGAGTACCAGAGGACCGGTTGCGAGCGCGCGCGTCGGCGGGGCACGCGACGATTGTAGGACGGTACGTAGGGCGGACCGGTTTTCGGTCCGCCTACTTCTTGGTGGGCTCCGCCGCCGGCAGCTTGCTGCGCACGAGGATCGAGACGCGGCGGTTGCGCGCGTCGAGCGGGTCGGCGCCGAACTTCAGCGCGGTGTCCGCGAATCCGTGAACGGCGCGGACTTGCGCCGGCCGGAGGCCGCCGGCCTCGACGGCGAAACGGGCCGCGTTCGCGCGATCGGTCGAGAGGTTCCAGTTGCCGTACTTCACGCCGCGAGGGTATTGCGCACGGTCGGTATGCCCTTCCATGACGATGTCATTCGGAAGTTGGCCGAGCTCCTGGGCGATGATTTTCAGGATCTCCACACTCTCGCCGCGCAGCACGCTGCTGCCACGCTGGAAGAAGCTCGATCCGCTCTTCTCGATGAGCTCGATCCGCAAGCCCTCGGGCGTCACCTGGAACTCGACCTGATCGCGCAGCGACGCAATCTCGGGGACCTCGACCATCTTGGTCTTGATGTGCTGTGCGGCCGAGCTCAACTTCTCGAGTTCCGCCTGGAGCTGCTTCTCGAACTCTTGCTGCTTGTCGCCCTGCTCGTTATTGAGGAGCGGCAGGCTGCTCGGATCGATCCCGACCCTGCCGGACATGATCCCGTCCGATGAGGTCTGGGGCAGGACGCCCGGCTTCGCGAAATAGCCGGCGATCGCGGTGCGAACGGTGCTGTCTTGCGCGGACAGCCACATCACCATGAAGAACGCCATCATCGCGGTCACGAAGTCGGCGTACGCGACCTTCCACGCGCCGCCGTGATGCGCGTGATGCGCCTTCTTGCGGCGAATGACGATGATGGGCGCGTGGCCGGCCTTCATGACGATCAGGCGGCCGCAGCCTGGCTCTCAGACCGCGCGCTGCGGCACATCGCTTCGGTTTCTTCGAAGGTCGGCCGGACTTCCTCCGGCACCACACGACGCGCGAACTCCACGGCAATGGCCGGCGCGAGGCCCTTGTGCACGGCCAGCAGTCCGGCCTTGATGCTCTGCTCGAGGCCGAGCTCCGCGTGCACGCGATGCTCGAGGCTGGTCGCGAGCGGCTGCACGAAGCCGTAGGACAGCAGAATCCCGAGGAAGGTCCCGACCAGCGCGGCGCCGACCTTGTGGCCGATCTCCGACGGCGGACCGCCGATCGCCTGCATCGTGATGACGACACCGAGCACGGCCGCGACGATGCCGAGGCCGGGCAGCGCGTCACCGATCTTCATCAGGACGTTCGAGGGCGCGAGGCCCTCGGTCTGCCGGATCTCGAGGTCCTCGTACATCAGCGTCTCGAAGTCGTGCGCCGAGATGCCGCCGGAAATGATGACGCGCGCCGAGTCGGACAGAAACGCCACCGACGAGTGTCGCGCGAGGAACCGCGGATACTTCACGAAGATGGGGCTCTGCGCCGGGTTGTCGACGTGCGTCTCGAGCGCCATCACGCCCGTCGACTGCACCACCCGGAAGAGCTGGTACAGCATGACGAGCAATTCTGTGTAGTCCTTGCGGGCCGGCGCGGGCGTGAGCAGCCGCTTGACCTGTTTGACCATCTCGCCCAGGGTGGACATCGGCGTGCTGACCATCAGAATGCCGACGGCGCACCCGCCGATGATCAGGAACTCGGCAGGCTGGTTGAGCAGGTGCATTGACCCGCCCTCCATCAGATACCCGCCAATAACGGAGCCCGCGACGACGGCCAGACCCAGGAACAACAGCATGTCGATGCTCAGCGTCGGGACCCCGAGACAGACCACGGCCTATCCATGGAGAGTCCCGTCCGACACAGTGGGAATCGGCGGGAGAGGCTGGATCCTTGATTGGGGGATTGGGAGATTGGGAGATTGGGAGATTTAGGGGTTCAAAGGTTCAAGGGTTCTCCCGGAATCTCCCAATCTCCCAATCCCCCAATCTCCAAATCCCTTATCCCCTTACTAGCCTTCTAATCTTCTGAATGGCCTCAGACCGGTCTCCGCCGGGCGCCGTGGCGAGGAGGGCGGTGGCCAGGGGCGCGAGGCGGTCGTTGAGCTCGCGCCCTAGCGCTGTGACCGCGCGCATCGCGTCGTCGAGCGCGCGCTCGTCGTCGGCGGCCGCCGCCAGACGCAGCGCCTGCTCGAGCCGGGGCACGATGGAGTCCGACGGGCGCCGCGCCGTGACCACCATCGTCCACGTGTCGGCCCAGACGGACTCGATGCGCAAGCCGAACCGGCCGTACATGCGGTCGAGCCCATCCCGGCTGGTCCCGCGAACGTCGTTCGCCGTGTGCTGCAGCACGGCAAGGCCGTCGTCACTGAGGACGCGCGAGATCTCGGCCAGGTACACGAGCGACTCTTCGAGTGAGAGCCGGGTGAACACGCCATTCCCGAGCACGAGATCGAAACGGTCCGACGCCAGGGCCTGAAGATCCCGCCCGTTGCCGAGCACGAACGACGCGTTCCGGATCTCCCCCGCCTGAAGCCGCCGGTGCGTCTGCTCCAGCGCCGCTTCCGCGGCATCCACCACCACGAGCTCGCGCACGAGCGGTGCGATGCGGACGGTCCACTCGCCGTCGCCTGGGCCAATCTCGACGACCCGCGCCTGCGGCGTGAGCCACGGCACCACCGCGAGCGCGAACCACCGCTGCTCGGCGTCGCTGCTGACTTCTGGTCTTGCCGGGTCTAAAGACCCGGCCTCCACCGGCGGGGACCCGGCCTCCACCTGGACGGCCGAAGGGGCGTCATTGGTGCGCCATTCGATGACCTCACCGCGCTTGGGAGTCGTGGGGGCCAGTCGCGACTTGGATAGATCGATGTTGAGCATGGAGCGTTCCTGGAATCAGGCGGCCGTGAAAGCGGGGGTGGGCGCGACGGGCACGTGCGCCGCCAATGCCTCGCGGTACAGATCGATGTAGTGGTTCGTCATCATGGTGGTCGTGAAACGCGAGGCCTGTAGGAGGCGCGCGCGATCCGCGATCGCGTGCCGCAGCGGATCGGGCAGGCTCGCCAGCCGGTCCAGCGTTGCCGCCAGCGACTGTGCGTCGTCCACCCGGAATTGCAGGCCGGTGGCACCGTCTTCGACCAACTCGGTGAGCTCGGGGATCCCGCTCACGACGACCACCGTGCCGTCGCGGAACGCCTCGAGTACGGCGAGCGGCTGGCCCTCGCTGCGTGACGGCAGCACGAGCGCGTCCGCAAAGGCCGCCAGCCGCCGCGCGGCACGGCTGTACCCGTGGACGCGCACCCGGCCGGCGAGGTGCGCCGCGTCGATGGCCCCGCCGAGCTCGGCAGTATCTCCGTCACCGATGAACACGCAGTACACAGAGCGCGGCCCCTTCATGCGCGCGATCGCCTCGACGAGCAGCCGCTGACTCTTGCGCGTGCCAATCGTGCCCACGCACGTGACGACGAGCAACCCGGCGGCGCGCGCGCGCTCCATGTCACGCAGCATCGACCGGTCGCGCAGATCGAGATCGGGCGAGCTGTCACGCACGCCATGCGCGACGACGGTCGTCCGGCTGCGCGCGACGCCCAGGGAGGCGATGACCTCCGCGGCGTGGCGCGACGGCACGACCACACGATCGACCGCGTTCATGAGCGACACATCTGTCGCGACCTGGCTCGATGTCTTCGTGGCGCTCCAGCCGTGCATGGTCTGCACGACGGCCAGCGGCAGGCGGCGGGCGCCGGCAAAGAGCAGCGCCACCAGGCTGGGAATCGCGGCGTGGGTGTGGACGACCTCGGGCTCGCGCCCGCGCGCGTAGCGATCGCACAACGCGCGCACGACCGCGAGGTTGTCGGCGTAGTCACGCAGAAACATCGAATCCACGCGTTCCACCCAGATGCCGGCGCGCTCGAGGTCCTCGAGATACGCCTCGTTGTTCGCGCATCCCGGCGCGGGCACGCTGGTTTTTGACACCACGACCGACACGTCGTGACCGGCCTCCTGCTGAGTGATCACGAGGTCGGCGATGACACGTCCCGCGCCCCCCTGGAGGAACGTCGCGAGGTGCAGAATCTTCATGCTGCCTGCCCAGGCCGCCTCACCGGCCGCGTCGCAATCGGACCACACGCAGCCGCAGCGTCCTGCGCCTGCGCACTCGGCTCGAAACCGGCCACCGCTTCCGCCAGAATGCGGAGCACGGCCGCGTCATCGGCGCGGGCCACCGCACCGCGCAGCCGCGCCAGCACCACCGGCACGTCATCGATCGGCGACGACGCGTCGCTCGCGACGCGAATGCGGCGATCGACCGTACGTCTGAACGACAACCGGCCATCCGCCAGCACTTCGTTCCGCTTTTCGCCCGGCCGCAGGCCGATGACGTCCACCGGCACGGCCGGAAACCCAGCGGCGGCCTCGACCTCGAGCAGACGGTCCGTGAGATCGCGCAAGCGGATTGGGCGTCCCATCTCGAGCCAGAAAATCTCAGGGGCCGTGCCCAGCAGGTCGGCACGCAGGACGAGCGCGACGGCTTCTTCGGCCGTCATGAAGTACCGGGTGGCGCCTTCGTCGGTCAGCGGAATCGGCAGCCGCCGCCTCACGTGCTCGCGCATGATCCGCACGACACTCCCGCTGCTGGCAATCACGTTGCCGAAGCGCACGACGACGGGCCGGAATGCGGGCGAGGCCATCGCGAGGCTCACGCGCTCGGCCAGCCGCTTGGTCGCGCCCATCACGCTCGCGGGATCGGCGGCCTTGTCGGAAGAGATCAGGACGAAGCGCGCGCCGACCGACGCCGCGGCGGCCGCTGTTTCGGCCGTGCCGAGGACGTTCACGCGAGCCGCCGACGCTGCGGCCCGCTCGGCCATCGTCACGTGCTTGTAGGCGGCCGCGTGATACACGACGTCGGGCCGGATCAGCCGGCACGCACGCAGCATGGCCGGGCCGCGCGAGACGTCGGCGAGCACGGCGACCGGCGCGGCCTCGGGATAGTCCGCGTCGAGCTCGCGCTCGAGATGGAAGAGGCCGATCTCGGACTGATCCACCAGCCCGAGCACGGCCGGATCGCAGGCGGCAATCTCGCGGGCCAGCTCCGATCCGATCGACCCGGCGGCGCCCGTGATGAGCACGCGTTGTCCCGCGAGCGCGCGGCGCTCGTTCGGTCCGACGCGCGCGCGCGCGGAACGTCCGAGCAGATGCCGGATCTCGCTGGCGGTGAAATCGTCCAGGGGACTCATGCGACCTGCGCGAGCGGGCTGCGGCCCTGGGAGAGGTATCCGGACAGGCGCTCCTCGACCACCGAGGGCGACGCGCCGTCGCGAAGCACCAGCACGCCGCGAATCGTGAGGTCGCGGCATCGTGCCGCCGCGCGGGCGCGGGCGCGAAGCCGCGCCGCCAGCGGCTGGCAGATCAGGCTCGCGAGCACGACGCCGTACACGATGGCGACGAGCGCCGCCGCGAGCGCGCTCGACACCCCGGCGGACCACGCCTCGAGCTGCGCCGCGCGGAGCAGACCGAGCAGCGCGCCCAGCAGCCCGAACGTCGGCGCGTACCGCGCGGCCGCATCGAAGACCTGCGCGTGCTCTTCGTCGCGCTCACCCGACACGCGCGATTCGATCTCGAGCGTGTCGCGCACGACATCAGGCGCGTGGCCGGTGACGGTCAGCGTCAGCGCGCGCGCCAGAAACGGGTCCTTCATGCGGCCGATCTCGCCTTCGATCGCGCCCCAGCCGTGCCGCCGCGCCGTGTACGCGAACGCGACGAACATCGGGACGAGGTCGTCGGCCGGCGGCGTCCGCCGGCGTGCGAGCCTCAGCACGGCGCCCATCGCCCCCGTTCGCGACCGCAAGGAAAAACTGACGATGAGTGCGGCGGCGGTGCCGCCCAGCACGACCGCGAGCGCCTCCGGCTGCAGGAACAGACGGAGGTCTCCGCCCATGAACCGGTGGGTCCACGCCATCGCCGCGACGGCCGCTCCCAGAGAAGCGAGACTGCAGAAGACTCCGATCGCGCGCGTCATCGGTCAGGCACCCTGCCTCGCGAGGTTCTGCGTCGCCGCCGCCGCGCGTATCCGCAGCACTTCCGCGGCGCGAATGACCTCCGCCAGCCGGGGCACGCGCGTGCCGGCCGCCGTCTGCGCGAGCACCGCGCGCACGAAGTCGAGGTCCTCCTGCGTGTCCACGGTGAGCCGCAGGCCGGGCCGGCGGACGTCGCCGGGCGCGACGACGCGGAGCGATCGGAATCGCGTGTCGCGCTTGATGAAGGACGTCACGTGCTCGCGGTCGTACGGATCGGTGATGAGCGCCTGCGCGCGCACGAGGGCGTCCAGGGTCACGGCCTCGATCCCCGCGCCGATCGGCAGGCCGCACTCGATGACATGATCGGCCCCCACCCGCTGCGCGAGCGCCAGGACGCGCGTCGGACCCTCGCCGTCGACGAACGGGTTGTCGGCGGTGGCGCGAATGGCGGTCGTGAGGCCGTGCGTCCGTGAGGCCGCAACGAACCGCCCGAGCACATCGTCCGTGTCGCCGCGAAAGACCTCCGCCCCCAGGCGGCGCGCTTCCCGATCGACCGCGTCGTCCTCGCGCTGGTCCGTCGTCGCGACGATGATCGGCAGCTTGCAGGCCGACAGCCGGACGATCGCGTGCTCGAGCAGGGTGCGGGTGCCGATCCGCGCCAGCACCTTGCCGGGCAACCGGAGGGATCCGAGACGCGCCTGCAGAATGACGGCGATGCGTTCCATCACGCCACCTCGGAAATCGAGCGCGACGCGCTGCCGGAGAATCCGACCGCGGCCTCCTCGATGAACATCGCGGACTCGTAGCTGGTCATCCAGAGATCGTGTTGGTAGCGCCCGATCGACGGTGACACGCTGCGGCCGCGCGTCAACTCGACGAGCATGCGCGGAAAGTCGGCGCCGGCGGCAATCGTCAGCGGGATGCCGCCCGAGAACCGCGGGTTGATTTCGAAGACGATGGGCCGCCCGTCGATGACGCGGCACTGGATGTTCACCGCCCCCGTGAACTTGAGCACCTTCGCGCACGCCAGCCCGAGGTCCACCAGCTTCGGATCCCGCACGGTGCGTCCGCGATCGACGACGCCGGCCCGAACGACCACGCGCTCGCGCGGCACGACGGACAGCGGCTCGCCGTTGAAATCACAGAGGAGGTCGATCGTGTACTCCGGGCCGTCGAGGTACCGCTGCACGACCGGCTCGGGCACGTAGTCGAGGAAGAACTCGAGCTCGCGCGCACTGCGCACGGGGTAGGCGTTCACGCTGCCCCGGCCGACGCGCGGCTTGATGAAGAGCGGAAACTCGGGATCGAGCGGCAGATCGTCGGGCAGCCGCGTCTCGACGGCGTCGACACCGCGCGCGGCGAGCGTCTTGCACGTCGCGTACTTGTCGTTGCAGATGAGCGTCGTGCTGAGCGGCGAGATGGCGACCTTGACGCCCGCTTCCGTGAACTGCCCCACGTGCTCCGCGAACACGCTCAGCTCGTCGTCAATCGTCGGCACGACGAGGCCGACGCGCTCGACCTGGCAGATCTCCGCGATGACGGCGAGGTACATCGGGTCCGTCGAGAGCGGCACCGGGTGCGCGCGATCGCCGGCGTAGACCGCCGGCGAGAGCGCGTTCACGTCGGCGACGATGACTTGGCCGCCGCCGGTGGCGCGGATGGCGCGCTGAAACGCCCGGACGAGTGGCACACGACGGGATCCGGCGGTCACGAGGACGTTAAGCGACACGGTTGGCCTCCACAATGGGTTCCAGGTCCTCAGCACGAACGGGATCTCCAGGTGCGATCGAGCGCGTCAGGCGCCGCCCGCACATCGCGGCCAGGCTGGCCGGCGCGAGGCCGGTCGCGGGACGCAACGCCACGAAGTCGTCGGCCGAGAGCGCGGTGCCGGCGTCGAGCGGCCGCCGCGCGCACAGCGACCGGCGGCTCGCGACCAGATTCGGCGTCTCCACGCCAAGACACGCCTTGCGGCCCGATCCCAGCGCGGCCCACGCGCGCCGTGCCGCGCCCACCGCGGCGGCAAACTCGGCGGGTGTGCTCGACACCGCGCGATCCACGGCCGCGACGTCGTCATCGAGGACGAGGTGGCGCTCGTAGATCGACGCGCCCAACGCGACGGCCATGGGCAGCGCAAACGTGTCTGCGCCGTGATCGGACAGACCCACGGGCACGCGGCATTCACGTTGAAGGCTGCGAATCGCGAGCAGGTTCTCGCTGCCCCGCGGTACCGGATAGGCCGACACGCAGTGCAGCAGCGCCACGTGCCGGGCGCCGGCGACGCGCGCGACCGCCAACGCGTGGTGCACCTCGCCCTGCGACGCCATCCCCGTGGAGATGACGAGCGGCTTCCCGGTCGCCGCGGCGCGGGTGATGAGCTGGTCCCAGGTCAGGTCGCCGCTGGCGATCTTGAACGCGTCGACGCCAACGCGCTGGAGCATGTCCACGGCGTCGAGCGAGAACGGCGTGGACATGATCTTCAGGCCGTGTGCGCGCGCATGGTCGGCCAGGCGCTGGTGCGCCGTTTCGTCGAGCTCGAACTGGGCGAAGAAGTCGACGAGCGAGCTGGCATGCACGTGCCGCGGCGCCGGGCACGACGCGGCCACCAGGTCGCGCGCGACGATCGTCTGCAGCTTCACGGCATGGGCACCGGCCGACGCGGCCGCGTCGACGAGCGCGATCGCCCGATCGATCGACCCGCCATGGTTGAGGCCGATTTCCGCGATCGCGAAGAGCGGCACATCCTCCGCCACGCGCCGCCCGCCGATCGTGATCACCGGGGTGTCACGCAGCATGGCGCCCTGAGGGCTCCTCGAGAAGCACGCCGGCCATCGACGGCACGCTCGACAGTCGATCGACGACCGGCACGGCCGGGATTTCGGCGGCGTCGGCCGGCACCCACGCGGCGCAGCGCATCGGATGCATGCCCGCCGCGGCGGCACCCGCGATGTCGCATTGCTCGTCGTCGCCGACGAACACCGTTCTCGCCGGCGAGACCTGAAGCCGGCGCGCGGCTTCAATGAACGTATCGAAGTCCGGCTTCCCTTTGCCGTTGCCGTGCTCCACGGCGTACACCACGGCATCGACCCGGCGTGCGATACCGAGCGCAGCGACCTTCCGCGCCTGCACGACGGGCGAGCCATTCGTCAGCACGCCGAGGCGCCAGCCGTCGGCGCGCAACCTGTCGAGCACACGGACCGACGTGCGCGGCAACTGCATCGTCGGGGCGTGATCGCGGAGCACCTGGAGCAGCACGGGCACGAGCCGGGGCGAGAGCTGGAGCACGGCCAGGCACTCCTGCAGCTCGCGACCGCGATCTTCCTCGCGGCGCGACGCGCGCAGCAGCCAGCGAAACGCCCACACGCCATTGACGCCGTGGGCATGTTCGAGGTGGGCCGCCACGGCCGCGAATCCGCTCCGGAGAAAGCGCCGGTAGGGATACAGCGTGTTGTCGAGGTCGAAGACGACCGCGCGCGGGCTACGCGACATGGCGATGCTCCGCGGCGCGACCCGGGTCGACCAGCGCCACGAGGTGCGCACGAACGCGCGACGCGCCGCGGCCATCGACGAGCTGCCGCGCGCGCCCGGCCTGCTGGGCCGCTTCGCGCGGATGCGAGAGGAGGTACGACACACCGGCGGCGGCCCGATCGAGGGCGATCCGGCGAACCGGTCCGCTCGCATCGAGCGTGGCCCCGGCCAACGCGAAGGCGCGCGTCGTCACGCGCTGCGCGGGCACGACCGCGAGCGTGACCACGGGCGTGCCCAGCGCGCACGCTTCGTACAGCGTGATCCCGCCGGCGAGCACGGCCGCTGAGGCGTTCGCGAGCGCGGGCGCGAGACCGTCCGGCATCGTGATCCACCGGCACCCGGCCGGGAGGCGGCCCGGAGCGGGATGCGGAAGCAAGCCGGCCGCGATATCCACACGCGCGTGCGGCAGTGCGCGCCGAATTCGGGCGGCCAGTGCCGGTCCGAGCGTGCGAATGTGCGCGCCACCGCCGAGGGCGATGAGCACGCGGTTCGGTTCCCGGCGCCGGGCACGGGCGCGGAGCGCCTCGATCTCCAGATGGAGCACGGCAAACGCCGGCCCTTGCAGATCGGCAGGCCGGCGGCCCGCCGGCAGCCGCAAGCTGCCATCGATCGTCAGGTCGGCGCCGGCGCGCCCGAGCCCCAGGTCGTGCACGCTCGCGACGGGAATCCGCAGCCGCTGCGCGGCACGCACCCACCCGAGGGCGGCGCGCGCCGATGGGTCGTCCACGATGAGCATCACGGGAACCAGACGCCGCAGTAGCGCCGCCGGCGTCCCGGCGTGCGCGATCACGCGCCACCCAAGCGCCTTGGCGGCGCGCACGGTCACGGCGGATCCGCGCAACGACAGGTCGCGTCCGGTGCCGAGGACGCGCGCGATCACGCCGCAGCGGGCGAGATGACCGAAGCCACGCCGCGGTCCGGCCGCGGTGCGAAAGAGCACGCGTTCGATGCGCTTCGCCATGTCAGCTCCGGAACGCGCTTCGCACCGCGCGAATCACGGCCTCGACCTGCCGGTCGGTCAACGCGGGCGACAGCGGCAGCGAGAGCACCGTATCCGCGATGCGTTCGGCGTGCGGGAACTGCCCGCGCACGAAGCCGAAGCGTTCGGCGTAGTAGCGGTGCAGGTGCACCGCCGGAAAGTGGACGGAGGACGCGATGCCGGACGCGGCCAGCAGCTCCGCGAGATCGTCACGCGAGAGGCCCGACGACTGCGGGTCCACGAGAATCGTGTACAAGTGCCGGGCGTGCACGCTCGCCGGCGGCACGGCCACGAAGGTGCCGATGGGCAAGCCGGCCAGCGCTTCGTCGTACCGCTGCGAGATCTGAACGCGGCGCGCGTGACGCTCGCCCAGTGCCGCAAGCTGGTGCAGACCCAGCGCCGCCTGCAGATCCGTCATGTTGTACTTGAAGCCCGGCAGCACGACGTCGTACCGCGTCGGTCCGACCTGCTGATAGCGCGACCACGCGTCCCTGCTCATGCCGTGGAGCGAGGCCACGCGCATCAGCTCGGCCGCCTCGGCCGAGGCCGTCGTGACCATCCCGCCTTCGCCGGTCGTGAGGTTCTTCGTCGCGTAGAAACTGAAGCAGGTGAAATCCGCGGTCGTGCCGATCTTCCGGCCGTCGGCCACGCCTTCGACGCAATGCGCGGCGTCTTCGACGAGCGCAAGATTTCGGCGGCGCGCGAGCGCCTGAAATGCGCCGACCTCGACGGGCCGTCCCGCGTAGTGCACGGGGATGACCGCGCGGGTGCGCGGCGTGATCGCCGCGTCGACGGCCGCAGGATCGAGATTGCCGGTGGTCGGGTCGATGTCCGCGAACACCGGCGTCGCGCCGGCGTGGATGATGACGTTCGCCGTGGCGCAGAACGTCAGCGGCGTGGTGATGACTTCGTCGCCCGGACCCACCCCGGCCGCAAGCAGGGACAGATGCAGTCCGGCCGTGCAGGAGTTGAGCGCGATCGCGTGCGGCGCGCCGACGTAGGCCGCAAACGCCTCTTCGAACCGCCGGACGCGGGGCCCGGTCGACAGCCACCCGCCTTCGAGGGTGGCGATCACCTCGGCGATTTCCGCGCCCCCGATATCGGGAGGCGAGAACGGCACGACGTCCGGGGCCACGGCCGTGCTCATGCCGCCTGGCCTCCGTCGTCGTCGGGCGACAGCAGCGCTTCGAACACGAACCGCCACTGCGACAGCGCCGGCGTGAAGTCGTCTTCCAGCGTGTCGGCCAGGCCGGCCCAATCGTTCGCAAACTGGAGGGCGATCAATCGATCGACGGCCGAGCAGGTGTCCTGATCGATCCGCGTTCCGTGCGTCGTGCACAGAACCGCCAGGTCGGCGCCGGTCGCGTGAGCGGCCGCCATGGCCAGCCGCAAGAGCGTGCCCGTGCTCTGAACAATCTCACTGAGACCGCGGTTGGCCTCCCCCACCCGGCTCCAGCGGAAGCCGTCGGCCACTTCGTGCGCCCGGCGCTGAAGCAGCTCGAGCGTTTCGAGCGCCAGCGCGACGGCATCCTCGATGGCCGGGAGCGACGAGAGGCCGGTCGGTCGCGGGCCTGATCTGGACGGTGCCCCGACACCCCCGATGCGGTTGACCGGCATGCCGACCGGCGCCCGGCCGCGGACCGTCCGGGCCGATGTCGCGAGAATTGGGCGGTTTTTCGGCCGAAAACTTGTGGGTCTGTGGCCGGGACCGATGTGGGTTGGCGCCATGGGAACTCCTTCCGGGCCCATGGAAAGGCGAGAACCCTGCCAACTCCCCCGGGGGCGGGGCATCCCCCCGGTCTTCATTCAGATTCAAGGAACGGCCCCCCCTCCCGATTACCTCTTCGAACTGGGTGGCACTAGTCCGCCCGTCCGGGCCGGCAGGGACGCCGGCCTCGTTATTCAAGGAGGAATCGTTTCATGGCAACTTTCTCAGTCGTTTCCAACATCGGGGCGGCCAATGCCACGGCCAACCTGACCACCTCAAACCTCGGTCTGCAGAAGGCGATTCAGCGGCTGTCGAGCGGTCTCCGCATCAACATGTCCGGTGACGACGCGGCCGGCTTGGCCGTCGCGAACGGCTACCGGTCAGCGCAGGCCGTGTTGAGCCAGGGCGTCCGGAACGCCGGCGACGGTCTGTCGACGCTCCAGATTCAGGACAGCGCGTTGAACAACATCTCAACGCTGCTCGATCGTCTCTCGACGCTCGCCACTCAGTCGGCCTCGATCGCCTTCACGGGTTCGCGAGCGGTTCTGGACAGCGAATTCCAGGCCGTTCTCTTGGAAATCAACCGCGAAGCGAGCGTGGTGGGTCTCGATGCGGCGCAGCAGTTCTCGGTGTTCGTCTCGAACAACGGCGCGGACGGCGTCATCGGCGGCGCGATTGGCGCCGTTGACACGACGACGCTCGCGATCAATACGCAGCAGGTCGACACGGCCGCGGAAGCCGTCACGGCCGTCGCGTCGATTGCCGGCGCGATCTCGGCGCTCGGCACCGTGCAAGCGCAGGTCGGTATTCTCGAGAACCGGCTGACGTTCGCGATCTCGCTCGCGCAGGGCCAGATCGTCAACACGAAGGCCGCCGAAAGCCGAATCCGTGACGCGAACATCGCGGAAGAGTCGGCGAACCTGACCAAGTACAGCATCCTGAACCAGAGCGGTATCGCCGCCCTGGCGCAGGCGAACTCGCAGAGCGCGGCCGTTCTCGCGCTGCTCCGAGGCTAGTAGGCAAGATCGACCTCGGGGGTCGAAAGGATTTCTGAATGCGTGTCGACCCCCGAGGTCGACACAGTTTTTCTCTTCCCTGCACGACTCCCCTGTTTCGGGACCATTCATTGCATAGAGATCGCCCGGAGTAACACGTGGCCTCGCCCATTTCGTTCAGCGGCTTCAACAACATCGACTTCAGCAGCATCGTCACGGCGCTGATGCAGCAGGCCAGTCTGCCGCTGACCACGCTCCAGACGAACCAGACCGCGGTCAAGACCCAGATCACGCAGTTCTCGACGCTCGCCTCGCGCATCGGGGCGGTGCAGTCGGCCGCCGCCGATCTCGGCGACCTCACGTCGATCTCCGGATTCGCGGGCACGTCGAGCGACCCCACGGCGGTCGGCGTCTCAACGTCATCGGGGGCGCAGGCGGCCCACTACGACGTCGTGGTCAGCGAGCTGGCCCGCGCGCAGGTGACGGTGTCGACGTCGAGCGCGGCAGACTCGGACACGACGGTCGTCGCGAGCAGCGGCACCATCACGATCGGCGGCGTGGACGTCACGATCGCCGGCGACGTCACGCTCGAGGGCCTCGCGTCGTCCATCAACGACACGGAAGACATCGGCGTGACCGCGACCGTGATTCGCACGGCGCCCGACACCTATCGCCTGGCGCTCACCAGCCGCGACTCGGGCGCGGCGAACGCCTTCACCGTCACGAGCGGGCTCGCCGGCGTGACGTTCGCCGGGAACGCGGTCGAAGGCGGCGACGCGTCACTGCTCATCAATGGCATTCCCGTGACGAGCAGCTCGAACACGCTCGACAACGTGGTGACGGGCGTCACGATCATTGCCTACAAGGCCTCCGCGGACACCGTCCGCGTGGACGTCGCGCCGGACGGCGCGGCGCTCAAGGCCAAGGTTGAATCGTTCATCACGGCGTACAACGGGCTGGTCGCGTTCATCGCGGATCAGCGCACGGCCACCCGCGCCGGTCAGGCCGCCAGCATCGGCAGCGATCCGCTGCTGCGCCAGTTGCACAACAGCCTGCGATCCTCCCTGCTCGGCGCGCACGGCACCGAGACGCTCACGACGCTGGCCGAGGTCGGCGTCGAGTTCACGCGCACGGGCACGATCGAGCTGAACGACACGGTCTTCGAGTCCGCCATGACGAGTCACACCGAGGCGGTGAAGAATCTCTTTGCGGCCGACGATGGCGTGTTCTCGGCGGTCGACACGCTGCTCGACGACTACTCGCAGGCCAATGGCTTCATCTCGTCGGCGAAGGCGCGCCTCAACGCGCAGGTCCGGCGGATGGACGAGCAGATTGTCGACATGCAGGACCGCCTTGCGATTCAGCGGGCGGCGCTGCAGATGGAATTCGCCGCGGCGGACGCGGCCATTTCGGCGCTCAACAGCCAGCGTGACTCGCTCAGCAACTTCATGGGCGGCTTCGGGCCGTCCCTCTAGTCGCATCTCATGTCGACCATCCATTCCCGCGGCGCTGGCCATTACCTGCAGACGCAGGTGCAATCGCGTTCACCGCTCGAGCTGGTCGTGATGCTCTATGACGGCGCGATTCAGCAAGCCGATGCGGCGCGCGAGGCGCTGCTGGCCAACAACATCCCGGCGCGCAAGGTCGCGATCTCGAAGATGCTGGCGATCATCTCGCAGCTCCAGAACACGCTCGACATGGAGCGTGGCGGCGAGATCGCGGAGAACCTCGACCGCATCTACTCCTGGGCCACCGCCCGTCTGCTCGACGCCGTCGTCACGCGCGACACCAAGCCGGTCGACGAGGTGCGGCGCGTGCTGGACGGACTGCGCGACGCGTGGCAGACCATCGCGGCCAACCAGCTGACAGGAAGTCAGCCGTGACACCCGACGACCTGGCGCGCCTGATCGAGCAGTACCGCGCCGGCATCGTGGCCGAACTGAACCTCCTGAAACAGCTCGCCGCCATCTCACGCCGTCAGCACGACACCACGCGCAAAGGGGACTTCACCTCGTTCACGACCGCGACCGACGCCCGCGACGATCTGATGCGCAGCCTCGTGATGATCGAGGAAGGCCTGCGCGACATTCGACACGTGCTCACCGAACATCGCGCGATTGCCAGCCGGCTGCCCGGGTTCGACGAAGTCGCGGTCCTGCACCGCGAGGCCGCGCAACTCGTCGGCGGGATTCTGTCGACGGATCAGGACTCGCTGTCGGCCCTGGCCGACGCCGAGCTCGCGCGCCGCAGCGCGGTCTCGAACCTGGATCGCGGTGAGTCGACGCTGGCGGCCTACCGGCGGGTGCTGGCGCCGCCGGTGGCGTCAGCGACGTTGTTCGATAGGAAAGGGTAGGTTCCGGGGTTCCGGGGGTTCCGGGGTTCCGCGGTTCTCTACTTCAGGGTGAGCTGCGCCATCCCCAGTAGATCCGTCGCGTAGTCGTACACGACCACTTTCACGAACTTCACCTTCCCCGCCGCTGGCACGCGCATCGAGAAGGACAACTGATCCCGCAGCAAGCGGATGTGCGTTTCCTCGTCGACCGTCACGTCGAACCGCCGCCGGGCTTCACCGATGAGCTTTTGATCGGCGTCACCGCAGAACACCTGGACGTCCAACGTCGCGATGCGGCTGTTCGGGGTGGTCGCGAACGAGAGTGGCTTCGGGTCGATCGAGAGATCGATTTTCATCTCCGTCCGGCCAAAGACCACGATGGGTGACGCCTTCACCTCGAGGGCGATGCGTTCCCCGCCGTCCCCGGCCGAACCTGCGGCCGCCAGTCTCGACGTGGTCACGAGCTCGCGCAAGTCGATCGGGGCCGGCTCCCCCGTCGCGTAGTAGCCGTGCTGGAAGGCCACGGTGACGTCGCGACGATTGACCTTCACGTTGATCTGCCGGTACTTCCCATCGAGCATGAGGTTGGTCGGCGCGTAGCCCAGCAAGTATGAGAACCGCGTCCGCGCATCGACGCGCGCGAGCGCGACGTCGGCGTAGTTGACGCCCGTGTAGGAGCCGCCGGTCCACTCGGTCATGTTCTGCGCCGACGCCGGGCCCCACGACCACCCACGCCCGACGCCGGTCGTGTGGATGATGTCGAGGGTCACCCGCGCGTCGTTGGCGCGCGCCGCCATGCGCTGGTCGTCCTCGACGCTCCGCCCCTGCAGCACGCGACCCAGCCAGACCAAATGCCGTTGCCCCTCGACGCCCCGCAGGTAGCCGATGCCCGCGAACACTTTCAGGTGCGGCGTGCCGATCATCTGTTCCGAGAGTCTCATCCACCCACGGCCGTTCCGCTCGAGCACGTCCGCGAAGGTTTCCTGGCGATTCCCTGCCCGTTCGTTCAACGTCTTGCCGCTGTCCATGGCGAGGAGCAGCTCCGTCGCGTTTCGGATCGGCAGCCCGTCGAACACGTCGTCCATTGCCTGCTGCAGCGCCGCGGGCAGCGGCGCCATCGGGTTTCGGATTCTGAACTCGCCGATTTCGAAAAAAATGCGCTCGTGCTCCTGCCGGTAGCGATGGAGGATGCGGGCGGCTTCTTCGTGATCCGTCGTGAACTCGCTCGCGCGATTGAACGCCATCACGGCGACGAGATCCTGCGGCAGCAGCTGCGTCCGGACGAACTTGATCGCGCCGTCCAACGCCTTGGCTGGCACCTGGATTCGCCCCGGTCCGAGCACGAGCAAGAACGTCCGTCGCGTCGCAGGCGCGAGCGGATCCGTCGCCGTACCCCGAACGACCGGCGCGCCGACCAGCTCCACCGGCCTGGGCGTCATCGGCTGCGGGAAGAAGGATCGGACCTCCTGGCGAATGTCGTTCTCGAGCACCGTGAAGTCCGCCTGCGTCAGATCGGTGACGGGCTTCCCCGCCTTGTCGAGCACCGTCACCGTCAACGGCACGATCGATGTGCCGCCGCGAAAGACGGGCGGCGTCTGCTGCGCGTGAAGCGCGGTGACGACGGTGAGCGCGACGAGGCACGAGAGCTTGAAGAGGATCCGCATCTGAGATCAGGGATCCAAAGTGTAAAGCGGTTGGATGCCCTGACTGAAGAGGAGTCCGTAGATCTTCGTCTGGTCCGTTTTCTGCCCCGGCTTGATCAGGTTGTTGGACAGCCATTCGATCCCGTGGCTGAAGCCGCGGGCCAGGTCCACGTCGACGTCCACGGAAAAACACGCTTCCGCGCCGCTGCCGACCGCCGGCCACGGCTCCGTCGTGTCCGAGAACGACAGCTGGACGTTGCCGCTGTTGAACAACGTGTGCTTCCAACTGTCGGGATGCGCCGGGAAGCCGGGAAAGTTCTTCGGCACGGGGTGGCCCGCCGCATCGGCAAAGAGCGGGGATCGGCCGAGGAGATCCTTGAGCTCGGACGAGACCAGGATGAACAGGCGGTCCTGATCGATGCCGCGAAGTCCGGTGACGTACGACAGGAGCGCGTTGGTGCCGATGAAGGTCTCCCGCAGCTTCGCCTCGATGTTGAGCAGCGCCATCTGATGCGCCGCCGGCAGCGCGCGATAGTCGGCCTCGGTGAGCGTCCAGACGCTCGCGAGGCCGCCGTGCTCGTCCGTGAGCCGCCGGTGCCCGAGCGGTAGATCTTGCGAGCTAGGCTTTCTCGGGATCAGCATGAGCCGCATCATCGCGTGCGGCACTTCAATCTTGCGGCCCGCTTCGTCTCTGAGAAATGTGTCGTGCCAGACAATCTGCCACGCCGGCCGATAGCCTTTCGCTTCCACGGAGACGACGTAGATCTGACCGGCATCGAAAGCGACGTCGAGGTTCATCTCAATCACCGCGCCCTTGAGCGGCTGACTGACCAGCACGCGGACATCATTGCGGCGGTTCGGGTCGGTGACTCTCAGACGCGCGCCGCTGCCGGCCCAGAGCTGGCGATCGGCGCCGTAGAGCAGGAGCGTGATCTTCTTCTGCGGCATCGGCCCTTCCCTCGTTGTCCATCATGTCGACGAGGGGCGAGGATAGCGCGGACACCGCCGGGACGTGAAGAGGCCGCGCGTCGGGCCAGAGGGTCAGACCGCGGCAAGGGGTCAGAGCTGCAAGGGGTCACAGCTGCAGGGGGTCAGACCCCGAAGGCGCCGAAACTGTGGAAAACACCTCTGACCCCGCGCGGA